>Ga0182738_1005478_pt1 | contig 13519 bp, 3 predicted proteins | sample eDN5th30CBELigMG_FD_128876 | JGI IMG/M metagenome (GOLD analysis project Ga0182738, IMG submission 128876) | Enriched Miracle-Growth compost microbial communities from Emeryville, California, USA - eDNA 5th pass 30_C BE-Lig MG (version 2)... ...
AGTTTGAAAATTTGCTAGTCTCATCTTTTCTTTTGAACAGTAAATTTTACAATCTATGCATGCAACTCAAATGATCTATCGCTTTTTAATCTTTGATTCGAATCTTTTCAAAAATCTTGATTGAAATCATGAAATATTATTGGTGCTTTGAAACTAAAAGAAGCTATTTAGCCTGAAAATAATAGAAGCTAATTATTCTGATGATTAACCTTTTATCTCTCACGAAAAAGGCCTTTGTTTACCTCCTGTCCCTTCTTCTTATCCAACTCGCTCTAGGCTAAACAAATTCGGATTCTTGGAGCGACGAAGAAGGTAGTGCCACCTGGCAAGAAGAGGAATGGATTTGTGAAGAAAATAATTCAGCCAATGGAGAAAGCTGGTGGTGCCCCGAAGAGGCTGAAGAGGCTCATGTGGAGAACATGGTGAAGGAGCATGAATTGGAGGAATTAGGAGAAGGAATTTGGTGGGATCCAAGATTTGATTTTTCTGAAGTTCCACAGGATGAGTGTTGTGCTTCTATCGATTGTGCTCGGACAGGAGGTTGCTGAAGATTACAACAATCTTGTTAAAACCTCAAAGAGAACAAAGGAAAATTTTCTTGAAGTTTGTTGATGAGAAAAAACACTTCATAATTTTCTTTTCGATTTTTCTGTGAAAATTAATGAGATGAATAGTTAATATTATTTGAAAATATATTTTATGAAAAGGTTTCAACTCAGTATGAATGTTATATTTTAGAAAAACTATCCAACCCTCACAAAGAACCTCACTTAGGGAAGCCTTCAAAATTCCCAAGTCAGATTTACACTGACTTTTTTTCAAACCCCCTCCCTCCCTACAAAAAAGTCAGATTCGTCTTTCATCTGGCTAACGCCCTCCCCCCTCAGTTTAAGTCTGACTTTTGGCCTGCTCAAAGCTGCACAAATAACATTGAAGTCTAATAAGTCAGATACTAAGAGAGAGTCTTTATCCCTTCCCTCCCTTTTCAATGTCAGCATTGAGTTCGAGGCCAGACCCCCTCCCTCCCCCCAAACGTCAGTGTAAATCTGACTTTTGAATTTTGAAGGCTTCCCTTACCACTCTAAGTTATTTAGACTTGGATTTTGTAGACATTACTGAGATCAGTTTTTTTTTGAATTTTGGCCTTTCTGAGATTTTTGATATCTATCTACAATTTTTTCGATTATAAAAGCCTAATTTGAGTAAAAGGTTTTGAAAGAATTTTTTGGAAAATTTCTGAACGATTTAAATTATGGGGAAAAAAATTATTTAGACTCTTTGTTGATTTGAAGGATTTTATAGATAATGATCTCAAAAACTCAACTCCAAATAAATATCTCTGGAAGTGCATTGTGAGAGAGAAAAAAATTTTTTCTTGATTCTTGATTTTTTCCTTGTTCCTTTTCCTTCAAATTCTTATCAATATATTTTGAGAAGAATTTTTATTGAATTCATTCTGAAAAATTTTTTCCTCCGAAAAATTTTGAAATGCAAAAGAAAAATATGAACATGAAAAATGTTTCAACAATTTTTTTTTGCTTTCCAAAAATCCTTCATTTCAACAGAAAATAATCGAACAATATTTTTTGTCATCAATATTCTCCATTTTCCTTTTTGAAGAAATTAATGAGCATTTTTTGCATTTCTACTTCTTCTTAAAAATATTTTTCTCTTCAGGATTGAATCTCATTCCACAATTTATTACAGTTATTTATGATAACTTCACGAACTATTTTTTACATCTAATCATTCTTTAAAAGTTATTGATCAAAACTCTTTCCACTGAGACCCTGAAATACCCTAACTTTCCTGAAATGGAATCCCTAAAGCACCTTTCTGCTTTTCAAAAGAAGAAACTCAAAAATCCGGCTTTCAGAAGATTTTCATTGACATCAAGAATTTTTTTCAGATAGCTATTTCTCTCTTCTTCAAGCATACACCCGTTAGAAATAAAAATAGAGTCATCCAGTCACCATGTTTTTCATCCAGACCTCTCATCATTTTCCACAAATGACCAACAACAACCATAATATAATTTTCTTCATTTCCTCAGTTTTTGAATAATTAATCATTGAAAGTGAGAGATTTATACTGTACAATTTAAATTAAAATTTCTGGACTTTTTTAATTCAAAACATAATCATATTAATTCGTCATAAACCTAAATCTTAACACACCCACTGTGCAAGTCATCTAATTATTCGCCTTTCTCAAAAATTTAACAAATTAAGCATTCTTTTTTTTTCAAGCCCATACCTCGCCATAAATGTACCACAGGAGCCTTTCACCCTTTTTCCTTTTTATCCTCCTTCTTGCCATCCCTATCCAATTCTCGTCTCAAATCTCCGCCTCATTAAACAATGGTAAATAATAATCCTTTCTCTCTCTTTTCCAACTAATCCATCTCTCAATAGGTTATGAGATCAGGGATCTAGCCAAATACAGTACTTGCTTTAAAAACTACGCTTCTTTATGGAGTGCTTCACAAATAGCAACAACTTCATTTGTCACCACATGCAGTGACGGTTATTCCATCATTGGAGGATATGGAGTTCTCGGTCCTGCTTCTCCTGCTGTCCAAACTGGAAGCTACTTTCAAAGATCATACTCGGGATTAAACACTCATTCTGTCATCTATTACTCTCTCACAGTCTATGCTATAAACAGCTGGGATGATGCCAGAATAGATAATGATAGCTTCCAATTACAATTTGACTCCACTACAGTGAACGGTATCACCTCTTTAGAAAGTGCTAGATTTTACGAAGGCGTCACATCTTCTGCTTCGGGTCCTAGCCCAGTAATGACGTTGAGAAATCTTCGACTTTTTGGAAGTGTGCAACATAGTGGAGGGACATTAACTGTGAAACTTATTTCAAAACTTGGCGAAAATAACCAAAACGAAGCTATTGGCTTCAGAGAATTCAATGCTCTTTTTGTCCAAACTTCTTCACCTCCTGCTAACTCTATGTGTGGAACAGGTCCTGATGGTGCCACTTTCCCTGAACAATGCCCTTGTCCTGAAGGTTATTACGGCACTTCTTCAAGTTCCTGCGCGGCTTGCCACGCGAACTGCGCCTCCTGCTATGGTGCAGGCGCAAATCAGTGTTATCAATGCGCAAGTGGGAATTCCTTAGTTGGAACAACCTGCACTACCTGCTACAAAGGCTGCAATTTCTGTACTGGAAGTGCTTATAACCAATGTGTTGAGTGCTCTAGCGGATATTTCCTCCTCAATGGAAATCAATGTGTTCTGAAATGTGACCTTCCCTTGGTCCAAGGAGCAGATACATATGGATGTGTCGCTACTTGCAGTTCACCCTGCACTACCAGCACTGACTTTTTGTACTGGGATGGGACTTGCTCAAGCTCCTGTCCTAGCCCTTTAGCTCAAAGTATCGCCTATGGATCAATAAATATGTGTAAATTCCCATGTGCAGACGGGCAATATTTATATGGGGATGGAAGTTGTTCAGCAACTTGCACTAGCCCTCGAGTTGCTGTCGATATAAACTCACAGCAACTCTGCTCTGATCTTTGCCCTGTAGGCCAATATTTATATTGGAATGGCACTTGTCATACAGAATGTACTTATCCTCTGACACAACAAGCTTCTTATAATCAGATATTATGCCAATATTCCTGCTCACCAACCCAATATCTCTCTTGGGATGGCGCTTGCTTGACCTCTTGCCCTTATCCTCTCACTACAAGAATTGAAAATGGATATCAATTCTGTGATTTCCCACTCGAAGATGTCACACAATATCTCTACTACAATGGCTCAAGCGCAGCCACCTGCCCATCCCCCTTAAGCTCAAGCACCCAAGGAACGAATCTTATCAGAAAATTCTGTGACTATCCTTGCGCAGCTTCTAAATATCTTTATGCTAACGGCACTTGTGGTGATTTTTGTAATTATCCAATGTCAACGGATACTTATGGAGGTAAACAATTCTGCAACAATCCTTGTGGCTTTGGAAGCAGTGATTTCCTTTACTGGAACGGCTCCTGCATCAGCTCTTGTGACTCTCCTTATTATCAAAGACTTGAACCTGGAGTGAATTATTGCGATTATTCATGTGGTGCTGGGCTCTATTATTATTGGGACGGTACCTGTGTTTCAAGTTGCAAATCACCACTCAAGATCTATACTGCAGGCACTACTGATAGTCAATATTGCGTCTATTCGTGTGCTTCATCCAAGTTCCTCTATTGGAATGGCACATGCAAAGACAGTTGCGATTTCCCGCTCACTCAAACAACTGTTAAATCCAAGCAGTTCTGCAATTATCCTTGCGCTCAACATGAATTCTTACACTACAATGGAACATGCTCAGATAATTGCCTCTCACCTTTAGTCCAAGAAAGAGTCAATGAATACGGATTCTGCAACTATCCTTGCAAATCTTCAGAATACTTATTCTGGAATGGTTCCTGCATCACCTCTTGTCTCTCTCCTCTCACGATCCAAACTGGATCTTATGGTGAAAAATCATGCCAGCTTCCTTGCTCTAATGAACTCGAATATTATATCCTTGAAACGAAAAAATGTGTTACTGAGTGTGACCAAGCTTCTAGAATCCAAAATGACTTGTATCTCCGTTGCATGTCTCCAAACTCTAAAGGTTACACTGATCTCTATGCTGTTGAAGATCCTGGGCTTGTTGATCTTCTTTTAATAACTCAAGGAAATGCTGACGGATTCTCCTTGATCTCCATGACTAAACTCTCAGGATATGTTCGATATCTTGACATTGACAACATGCCTTCAAGACTGGATGAGTTTGCAACAAGCAAGACAAGAAGTTTCCTGTCCCCAAAATTCCATATCCCAATGGCAAAGAGTGTCCAAAATAGTTTCCCATACCGCTCTGTATATTCACTTTATGAAAGAAGAAATCTCCACTCCAGCTTTTTCATCAATTACTGGGACAATTTGACAACCCTGGGTGGTGTAGTCAGCTTTGGTCTTCTTGTACTTTTCTTGAGCATTATCGCTATTAAAGCCCAGGCAGATAAACTTGCTGTTTTCCTTGTCGAACTTCGGTCAATTTTCCTTTGGAATGTCTGCATTATGCTCCTTGTTGTGAATGCTGATGAAATCTTCACATATTTCTTTGTTGATTTACTCTCCTCTATGACCTTTAGCTTGGCTTCTGCTATCATCAGCTTATGTCTCGGCCTAGTCTTTATTGGAGCCTTTTTGATTATCCTCTTTGCCACCTATACGATTGTGAGAAAATCTTATCTCACTAGAGGAGAGGTCCAAGATACTGGAAGGCAAGATTTATTAACTCAATTTATCAATCAAAATAAAGGCTGGCAAATCATGTATTATGGCTATTCAGAAACCACAATTGGCAAGTATTTCTATCTTATATATTCCCTCAGATACACTTTGCCAGCAATCTACTCCCTCCTTTTCATGAAAACTCCCGTCACTCAAACCGTATTCAATATGATCACAACCTTGGCAATGATCCAGTTCATTTTGCTCGCTTCCCCTCTCAAGAAAAGCATCAACAAGCTTCAGCTCTTGATAGTTGAAGGAATTGTCTTGGTCATCAACTTTTCTTCCATCATGTTGGCTGCCTACGACAGTAAAAGGTCACATGATGTCAGAGGCATCAACATGTTTGGAGATCTCATTATTATTGGGAATTTCATGATCAATCTCGTTTTGATTATCTTCCTCCCTGTCAAGCTCGCTCTTGAAGCATTTGAAATTTACAAATACCAAAGAAATTCTCCCAAAAAGAACCATGTTGTATGGCTCCGCCTCTTAACTGTTCCCTTACAGCAATTTGGCTTTGGGTTTGAAGAAATCGTTCATGAATCCGCTTACACTATTGCTCAAATCAAGTTTCCAAAAGCTTCTCAAATCCACACAGTCACTGAAACTGTCAAAGAAAACCAAGAACCTGTCCCTGTTGTGAAGAATCCTGAGACAGCCAACCCCGAAGTCGCCTCCAATAAGAATGCTGTTGAAAGAATCAATAGACTGAGAAATCTTCAAAAACGTTCTCCTTTATTGAAACAGAGCCAAGTTCTTTCTGAGGAACAAAATGAAACAGAAGCTATTTCGCCAATGAAGAGTCCAGAAAGAAAACCAAGTTCACCTGAAGAGCCTAGTTCACCAATTTTAGCAGCCAATCAGTCTCATGCAAATTCTCTTCTTTTAGAAAGTCCAGCCAACATCAGAAGCAGAAGCAGACTTCGAAGAAATACTCAACAGAAAAATAATGATACTTCAAAAGCTGAAGAGGGAATCCAACAGATTGATATTTCTGAAAATACAAGCCCAATCCAACAAGAGGACAGTCCTAAGCAGGAATCTTTATTGATGGACCACAATCAATCCAGTAGTAATGCCAAGAGAAGATTATTAAACAGAAGCAGATCTCCTTCTGGAATGTCTTTGGCTCTCCACAGTACTCCTTCAATTGAAAAAAATATGAAAGTGACAAGAGAAGATGAAGGGGATACAGAGTCACCTAATCTCAAAGAAAGTATGAGAAAAAGCAATAGAACTGAAATTAAATCCGTCTTTAAACTTTTTTAACGAAAAAGCTCTCTGAGAGATAATTAACAAATTTATTTTTATGAAATATTTTTTCTTTCTGTGTTTTATTTTATAAAATGAAAAAAACATGAATAGTGATAATGACTTATGAAAACTTTTTATTCAGCTCTATTAGTGAATATTTACTGAAATATCAAAGCTATCTCAAATTCAGTCAAAATTTCAAGTAAAAAATCTCAAATAAAGTATCCTTGGAAATTTTCCAAATGTCATATTTCTTCAACATCTTGGAAATTGAGGAGAAAGAAATTCCTCAAAAAGGTTTATCGGCCCAAGGAGATTTTCAAAGGATCTGACGAGATCGTCGCTTTTCCGAATCAGATTTGCAAAATAATTGCTTTAAACTGGGGGCAAAATTTCAATTCAATATAATTAATTTAGCTGAAATAAATGGGCCAATTCATGTCGATATTTTTCGATCAGATGTTTGGAAAGAGGAGGATGAATATCTTCATGCTCGGTCTTCATGATGCGGGAAAAACAACCATTCTTTATAAGCTGAAGCTTGGCGAAACCGTGACAACTATTCCAACAATTGGATTTAACTCTGAAACTCTAGACTATAAGAACACCAAGTTCACTATCTGGGATTGTGGTAGTCAAAAAATCACACTTCTCAGCAGACACTCTCACCGGTATCCTCCGTGATTGATTTTCGTTGTCGACTCTTCAGATAGAGAAAGAATTGAATTTGCTAGAGAAGAGTTACAAAAAATGCTTGAATTTGTTCTTTTGCGAAATGCTGCACTTCTCGTTTTTGCAAACAAGCAGGATTTGGGAGCCATGAGCGTTGCTGAAGTTACTGAAAAGCTCGGATTACACTCTCTCCGCGAAAGAGATTGGTATATTCAAGGAACTTCCGCAATTACAGGAGATGGTTTATATGATGGTTTGAATTGGCTGACTCAGCTAGACTATGACTAAGGAAAAAGAAATATGACACCTTTGGTTAATTGACAAGTCATTTTTATATAGACTATTAATTTTTTTATGTTCATCAATACCCAAAGTTTATTTTTGGGATGAAAATCAACGAATTCACATACTTGATGATAATAAAAATTGTTACACTAAATTTATTCTTTTGAATGTCTCAAAAATACATGATGTAGAAATTTGTAATGGAATTCTTCAATTTAAATTTGAGAAGATTTCTTATAAAAAACCTTGACCTCTGAGAAAAAGTGTGAAAAAATTTTACAGGACCTTTATGAAAGTTTTATGACAAATATTTTTTTTTTAATTATTCTTTCAAAGTTTTCTATTTTTTGAATCAATGGTTTCTGCTGGCTCTTGGAATTCCTCAAATTGAAAACAAAAAAATTTTATTCGAAGAATTAATTTCTTCATTTGGGAAATTTTCGAGACTCAAGTGCAAAACAAAATTTTCACTTTTTTCTCAACCATTTTTCCCTGATCATTGTTGAAGCAACAGAAAAGTCAAGATTTGAGGTTTATTAAAAGAGAAAAGGCAAAAAAAAGTTCAAATTGCCGTTCTTTCCAAAAAGACTCTCCTTTGATTTTCTTTCCTTGAAAAATTTTTTGAATTCTCAGGAAAAATTCGATCAAAAAGAAAAAATGTCGTAATTCCAGAGACTCTTTTGTTCGAGTTTGTAAAAATAGTCAATAAATAAAAATGACTTATTCTGATTATATAAAATGAGAAACAAAAATAAATCTTTGAAAAAAATTATTCCAGAACGTTCTTGATAAGAGTCATCTTTTCCCAGGTCCAAACTCCATTTAGTTAAGAAAGTTTGAATAATGATTTCATTTCTTGAGTTCTATTTTTTATGTTTTTTCTTCCAGGAGACATTCTTCTTTCAATGCTTGGAGAATCAGTCAATCTAAAATCTGAAGTTCTTCTTTCATTCACACTCATATTTCCACCTTCATTCCTTGGAGAGCCCACCAATTTAAATCCTCTTTCAACAGAAGGTTCCAAATCTGGAGATCGGCTTCTGTTAATTCTTCTCGGCCTGTTACTAAATCCAGACACATTATGATCCTCCATCAAAGAACCTCGATCTCGCTCTGGCTCTGGGAAAAGCCCGTTATCATCCCGGAAATCTCCTCCGCCAAATGTATTATCAGCTCCTTCGAAACCTTGATGAGTTTGATCAAAATTTATTTCAGAAAAAGTGCTTCTTGGCTCCCGCTCTGGCTTCTTTAGTTTCCTTCTTGCCCATTTTTTAGCAGCGGGATTCTCTTCATTCACAATGATTGAAGAAGAGCTCTGTCCTCTTCCTACTAAGCCCACATTCGATAAGTTCATTGAAACAACCGAAACATTATCAGAAATCACATCATCACCATCTTTTTCTTCTTCAAGATTCTGGTGAGCGTTGATCACCTGACTACTCCTTTTTTCTCTTAATCTGTCAAGTCTTTTCTTTACTGGAGAATGAGCAGTTGCTGTGGAGGCTAGTGAAATTGGTCGGCTTGAGTTTAGTTGATCTGTTGCATCGCCAAAGTGCAATCCTTCTTTCTTGAAATCAGTGAAACTTAGTCCTTGTCTTTCACTTTGTTGAATATGACGATGAAGATCTTGTTTATTATCAGCAGCAGCAACATCTCTGTTTATATTCTTGTAAACTGTATTATATTGATTTCTTGGAAAGATCTCTTCAAACCCAAAGGCATATTGTTGAAGGAGAATTACGAACAATCTCACCCAATCTGCACTTCCTATTGATTTTCGAGCTTTTTTAGCCTTCCATATTTCGATAATTTCTCGACCTAATTTTACAACAATAAACGTTATCATTGTCATTGTTATCAAGAAATTGCCCAAAATAATAATGTCTCCAATTAAGACACGAGCACGGAGGCCAGAATAGTCTGTATGATCAAAAATAGCCAAGAAAAATGCACAAGCATTGATCATTAAAGTGAGAGTCTCGACTGTTAACAATTGAATCTGGCTTGCTCTATTCTTTATCGGGTTCAGCAATAAAATAATTTCAATAATTCCAAAGGTTATCAACCCTTGAAGGACAGATTGTGTGAGAGGATAATCCATAAAGACGATCATTGTAATGCTTGGAAGGAAGAATCTGACGATATAAATCAGATAAAAGAAACTACTCAGGAACCTTTCGTCTTGGTATCCTCTAAAGACAATCTGCCAACCATCCCAACTGTACAAAAAGTCGTCGTAATTCTTCGGATTGTTCAATTTTAAAGCAGAGTTCTTGAGGCTCTGGCGTCTAAAAACGAGAATAAAACCAGTGATCAAAATTCCAGCCAGTAGACCAAGGAAAAATAAACAAGCGATTAGACTCAAGGTTGAGGAACCTTTATCTAGCACCATTGTCTTGAAATCCAAGTATGCATACAAAATAATCTCATCAGAATTTATTGCTATCAATAAAAGACAGAAATTCCACATGAAAACTATCTTGATCTTTTCGACTGTTTGTTTTACATTCTCTGAGCAAGTTGATCTTTTGACTCCGAAGTTGATCATTATCAGAAGCAAAGCAGCTGCCAAAACAACCATCAAAGTCGAAAAATTGTTCCAATAATTCACCATAAAGCTTGTATGAAGCTGAGGGATACCATTTGGTGAATAATCACTTGGAATTCCTTCATAGACAAAATACTCCACAAATGAATCTGGCAATGGAATATTGAACTTTAAAGAGAGAATTGGTCTTGCTAGGCTTGCTGTAAACTTGTTTAGCCTTGGAGATTGCTGAACTTTGAGATATTTAATATAAGAAGAAAGTTTCACTGGGGCAATCAACGAATAAGTTCCACTTTTGCCATCAGCAGTCAATAAGGCTTCAATTAGTCCAGAATCATCTGAAGGTCCTTCTAACGAACAAACTGGGAAAAGCTCATTTTCGATAATAGAATTTGTGTCACATTCAGTCAAACATTGTCCTGTTTCAACAACATAAAAGCGGAATGGACTTGCACAAGGCAGATTACAGTACCTTTCGCCATAAGGACCAAGTTGAATTGCCAAAGGAGATGGACAATCTGTCATACACGTCTCATTCCACAACATATATTCGCTGCTCATTGAGCATGGGAATTCGCAAAATCCGTAGCCGTTTTCTCTTCTCTCTACAAAAGGCTCCAAACAATTATCTGAACAGGTGCCATTGTAATATAAAAATTGCTGGTCGGAGCAGGGATAAGTACAGAATTGCTTGGACTTGTAGGTTTGTTGAACAAGAGGGAAGTTACATGAACTTGAGCAAGTCTCATTCCAATACAAGAATTCAGATGAAGCACAAGTATAAATGCAATATCTGCTATTTACTGTGCCTTCATTGTAGGCTTTTAGAGGGCTTGCGCAGCTGGGAAGGCAACTGCCATCCCAATAATAATAGAGCGGAGCAATACATGAATAATCGCAGTAGTTAACGCCGGGTTCTAACCTCTGATAGTATGGAGAATTGCATGTACTAATGCATGAGCCATTCCAGTAAAGGAAATCGCTGCCGCAAGGATTATTGCAAAATTGTTTGCCTCCTTTGATGGTCACAGTCAAAGGATAATTGCAATAATTGCCACAAGTCCCGTTAGCATAAAGATATTGAGAACTTGAGCAGAGATAGTCACAGTATTTTCTCACAAAAATCGTGCCTTGGATTCTTGTGCTTAAAGGAGCAGGACAAGTGGCTGCACTTGAGCCATCATAATAGAGGAATTGGGTGGTATCTTCCAATGGAAAATCGCAAAACTTGTAGCCATTTTCGATTCTTGTAGATAAAGGAAAAGGACAAGAGGCCGCACAAGACCCATCCCAATAAAGGTATTGGGTTGAGGAGCAACCATATTGGCATAGAATCTGATTGTGGGAAGGTGTTTGTGTCAAAGGGAATTTACATTCGTTCGAGCATGTGCTGTTCCAGTATAAATATTGACCTACAGGACAAGGATCAATGCAATATTGCTGAGCATTCATATTCACAGAGTATCTTGGAGCATCGCAGGTTGCTGAACAGCTTCCATCTAAAAAGAAATATTGACCATTATCACAAGGAAGATTGCATGTATTGAGACCTGGAATACCAAAAAGCGTTCCTTGTGTTAATGGAACTGGGCATGCTGCACTACAGGTCCCATCCCAATAAATATAATCAGTGGTCGTAGTACAAGGCGTGCTACAGGTAGCAACACAGTCATAAGCATCACTTCCTTGCACCAAAGGAGGATCGCATCTTGGGATACATTGATTTCCGTTAATCAAAAACCAGCCTGGAATACAATCGACACAAGTATTATAAGCGGTTCCTGAGCAGAAACTGCAGCCAGGAGGGCAAGTTACACAGGTCGTTCCGACAAGAGAGCTTCCTGGTTTACACTGAAAACATTGGCTTGCAGAAGGACCCCAGCAAGATGCGCAATTTAAGTCGCAAGCACTGCATGAAGCTCCGTAAAATCCTTCTGGACAAGCACAGTCTAGTGAGGTGACGGTATCATCAGAGCCTTTGACACAAAATGAATTAGCAGGTGGAGAAGTCATTTGAACGAAAAATGTGTTGAATTCTCTGAATCCCCATGCTTCATTAAGATTGTTTTCATTCATTCTTGATATAAATTGAAAGTTCAATGTTGAACTGGAATGAAGGACATTCCCAAAACCTTTGATGTTTCGCAGTCCAGAACTCGCACCTGTGCACTGAGGGTTCTCGTAATAGTTTAAGATGTAAATAGTGTTGAAACCGTTCAGAATGGTTCCATCAAAATTTAATTGGAAATAATCACTGGGATCCCATGAACCCAAAGCATAGAAAGTAAATGTGAAAAAGATCACATTGTGGGTTCTTAAACTTGCATAACTTCTTTGAAAATACTCTCCACTTTGACTGGCAGTATTTGATCCCAGCATATTGATACCACCAAGAATAGAGTATCCGTCAGCGCAGGAGGAAATTTGGTTCGTTTGGGACTTGGAAGAAGCTGTCCACATGTTCGCATATGTCGTAAAGCAAGTGCCATTTTTGATGAGATCCCTGATTTCATAGCCTAATCAATCATTTGTATGTTGCAGAAGAAAGAATATTACGGTTATTAAAGAAATTTGAGTAAAGCGTAGACATAGATGAAGTGAGGGATGGGAAAAAGATGAGACTCAGGAGGAAGATGATTGGCAAGTGGGATGATATCTTTGTCTTCATTTTCGTGATGATGGTGAGAATTAATTTTGTCTGTTCCCTTGAATATTGTTAAAGTTTTTAATTACCAACTTGGAGTCTTAGTGGGATGTCTTCTTTTGCTTGCAAATTATTAAAACCACAAAGCTACAAAAAAATTGTATAAAATTTTGAGATCTCAAAGCAGGATTATGATTTGAGAATGGAGAAAGCCTTTTGTGAAATTTCATTTCGGCTGAGTTCAGAACTTGAAAATCACTTTGAAGAAATTTTTAGATAAATCTTTTGAAATGTTGAAAGGTGGATGCTAGTTTTCGCTTCTTTCTTCAATCTAGCTACTCAAATGGGATTTGCAGACTTACAAATCTTGCTTAAAATTTTTTCGTTCGAAAATTTTAAAATAAAAAATTAATATTCCTTATTTCTCAATGATAAGTAAATTGAATTAAAATAAGAAAGAGAAGAACTTTGTCGAAATTTTTTTTCTAAAAAATTCTTAACAGACACTAAATGTATCATAAAAACGACGTAAACTTCTTTATCGAATGAAAAAAGTTTGATTTCAATAATTTCAGGTATTTTTTTTCTTACTTTTGAAATTTGTTCTTTATAAAAATAAAATATTTTTCCGAATTGATTTTTAAATCTATCAAACAGTGATCATACAAAGAATATCTTAATTAAAGTGAAAAAAACAAATTGTTTTATGAATGAATGAATGAATGAATGAATGAATGAATGAATGAATGAATGAATGAATGAATGAATGAATGAATGAATGAATGAATGAATGAATGAATGAATGAATGAATGAATGAAT
>Ga0182738_1005479_pt1 | contig 13515 bp, 10 predicted proteins | sample eDN5th30CBELigMG_FD_128876 | JGI IMG/M metagenome (GOLD analysis project Ga0182738, IMG submission 128876) | Enriched Miracle-Growth compost microbial communities from Emeryville, California, USA - eDNA 5th pass 30_C BE-Lig MG (version 2)... ...
AAATAGTCACCATAAGCTCATTTGAGTTTCAGCAATATGTAAATATCAACATTCTAATTATTGTTGAAAGGTCGTAGTCAAGTTCATTTTCAACGAGTGAGAGCTTCATTCTCAAGAAAATCTTTTTCTGAATACCCAGTTAAAGCTATCCTCATCGCTCTTTCTAAATTCTCATCACCTCAATGACTTCACGAAAGAGAAAAAAAAATCATGCTTTTGTAATCAATTCTCAAAAGATTTTTGACAGAATCAAAAGCAGAAAACCTCTTTCTGCTTCTCTCCTTGGAATTGAAAAACTCCTCCCAATCATTGAGAGTTTGAGCCCATTTGGATACATCCCTTGTTGACTTTTTATTTCTGTCGACGGTTTCGAGAAGAAAAATATTTTAGCTTTTTTTTTACATTGTATGGATATTTTCGCCATCTGAAACGAGTCTCTAATTGACTGATGATCTTCCAAATTTTGGAGAATTCAAGGAGGTTAATTCCAATGAGAGAAACTTCTCTAATTCTCGACCCCGTTGAAACCTTCGATGGAAAATTCTAATTTGTTTTTGACTTAGAAGTCATCAAACGCGGGAAAAATTGCTCCAAATCTGAAGATTTTGAAAGAAAAAAAAGAAGTTCAAAAATGTAAGACCAAGAATGGACTGCAAAAAACGAGCTTCTTCCAGAATCTTGTTGGAAAAATAATGACTTTAATTCAAATAAAACGAATGACTTTTCTGGAATTTACACTTTATCTCTCAGCAGAAAATCCCAACAAATTTCATTGAAGTCTCCTCAAATATTGGAGCTTTTTTCTTCTCAAAGATGAGGGAAACCATTCATTTTTGGGAGCTGAAAAAAATCAAACTTTCCAATTCCTCTAGAGAATTTTGTTCCTTTGTTTCTTCAGAAAATTTTGCGAACGCTGTATTTCAGAAAATTAGAGTGAGAAAAAAACAAAGAAAAACTCAGACAAATGAATTCCTCCTCCCAAACAAAAAAATTGATCATTAAAATGAAAGAGTGAGCTTCCAGAAATTTTAACTTGAGAATCTTTTATATTTTGTATTTTCTCGTTTCTAAACAAAATTTGAATCAGATACAGTATTTCTTTGATCCGTGAGGTGGAAAAATCTAGGGGAAAATGGGCTTTTTCTGGACTTCCAAGATTTGAAAAAAAACTGAGGAAAAAGAATGACCTAATTTTCTATCGAAATTATTAGGAAATTGCTGAGAAATGGCATTCTGGAGTTGAACCCCTCAATTCTGGGATCCTGGACAAATTTTGAATTTTTTTCCGCCTCTCGTCTGTTTTGTGACAAAATTTTTTCGGTCGTCAGAAAGAACCCTTTCAAAATCCTTATCATTTCTAACAATTCTTCTATTATCTGATCGAATTCACAGAATACCTTTGATTAATTAAATTGTGTTGGAAATTGCTGGAAATATAAATTTTATTTTGTGAAAAATCAATGTCCGATATTAACCAACACCTTTTGAGAAGAAAGATAGCAAGTATGTCAACTCACATTCGCTCTGTCTAACCAGGTTCCTTTAGAGAAAAAGAGCTATCTGAATACCAAGCTCAAAACTAAAAAGCAGTTCCAAAAGATGACTGAGAAGGAAGGATACAAAGTCATTCCCCTTCCAGAAGAACAAGATCCCATGTTCCAAAAAAGAATGAACATCTATTCAGAAGTCTCTTTGGAAATAGCTTTCATTTGTTAATTCCTTTGTAGATTTATGGCAAGGACGACGAGAAAACCACTCAGGAAAAGGGTGCACAAAAGCAAAGACAAAAATCACAACAAAGACAAAATAATCACGCTGCAAAGGCTGCTGAAGCTGAAGCCAAAACAAAAGAGGAGATAGAAAGACAAAGAGCAAAAAGCCAAAAAGAAAGGGAAAAATCCAAAAAGAGACATATGGAAAGAACCAAAAAAGGCCAACCCGTCATGAAAAATGTCATCAACTCTCTTTTGGCAAAAGTCCAAAAGTCCATGCAAAAGAAATAACTTGTATTTTATTTGATGTCTCTGAAATATTTTGTTTGTTGATTTATTTTGTTTTTGTAAATGTTATTATCGTAATTCATTTTAAAAAGCAGAAAATCTGATATAAAAATACACTTTTTTAGAAGAGTATGAAATGATATCCAGAAGAGTTCATCATCGTGTCAGGATCACCTGGTGGATAGTAATCTTTGATTTCATACCTCATATCCATCTTGGGTTCTTCAAATGAATATTTATCTCTGTAGATCTGAGAATAGGCAAGCTCTTGCATGAACCTGCCCATGCCATGCTTTTTATTGTAACTCTTGTATTTCTGTTTTTCAAGCACACTCATTTTACCTAGTCAAAGAGGGTGAGAATAATTTTTCGATTAAAGAAAAATCCAACTCATTCTTTCTTTATAATATTCGACTGCGTAAAAGATGTAGGTCTTTCGAGATAATTGCAAAACCGAAAAATATTTTCTCTCATAAAGAATGCCAACATCCATCAATGCCTTTGAAATGGGTAAGGTTCTGGAAAAATTGCGGAAATTACTTGAACAACTGGATTATCCAAGATATAGGTTTGTGCAAGAGGTGGTCCAGTATAAATCAAACCTTCAATGAATCGTGAACATGTTTTTTCAATGAAATCCAACAGCTAACAAAAGTTAGAACCGAAATCTTTTTTACTCATACTAAATAATCCAAAACTTCTTGATCCAAGAGATCAGCGACAAGCGGATGGGTAAAGAATTTGTTGAGTTTGTTTTTAAATATTCTTCTTTCTTTTTCAAATTGAGGGTGCTGGAGGCTCAATGCTTTATTGATATCAGGGTTTTTATCAGTCAGCATAATACTAGAGGGAGGTAGTTGAGAATATTTTTTAAAATCCCTAATCTTACTTGACGAAGTCATGCCAATCTTTGAGATGGGTTCCAAGGAAGATTCGAGCATGTTTGATTTGATCAACAGTAAAGATATGGGACAACGCATTTTCTTGGTCATCTTCCATCCATCCGTATAATTCTAAGGCAGGATAGGAAGTATCTTCTCTTTCATGAAGATAATCAAACATGAGGCGATTAAAGAATCTGTTTTGGTTTGTTTCGATGATAACAGGGAAGTGTGTTCTCATTCTTAAATCGTCATAAAGTCTGAGGATGATGTGGTCAATATAATCCTTGACTCTTTTATCATTGTAGTTATTATTCAATATGCTGTCAAAGTTTTCGATAATTAGCGAAGAATGAATCAAATTCTTGTATTTAGCGTCACTAGGATCCATGTCAGTGTAGTGGTTAAGACGATGATAGCCAGAAAAATAGTTGATCACATCAAACAAAAAGTCTGTTGACTCAATTCCATTTCTGAAATAAATGTTCTTGTATAACTCTGGCTTTTGCTCCAATTCCATGGCAATATTCAAACTTCTCAAAAGCATCAAAGCTGCACGAACATTGTTGTTTTCAAACTGACTCTGTAAAACGTCAATCAATGACTGTAGCTTTTCAATCAAATAATCTTTCTCCACATTCTATTTGAAAATGAGAAAAAAATTGGAAACAAGCCAGAGTACAATTTTAGGATTTATTTCATCGAGAGTGTCATAAAAGATCCCCAAGTTATCTTGATCGATTAAAAAGTGCTCTTCTTCATTGATAAAAGCTTTGAGTGATTTTGTCAAATAATATTTGACGTAAGTTGGATCATATCTTGCAAAAAAGACTTCCAATATTTGTTGGGTGGTGATCAGTTGTTTTCCTTTTTCTGTATCCTGTTTACAACGATCTGAAATGGCTGAAATCAATAAATTTTCGAGATTTGTAACAAATGTCTCGAAATTCAAAAGATTATATTTGGTCAAATCCCAATGCATAATCAAAGGTTTAGGATCCTATACAACTGCTTTAAAATAAGCAAAATAAGCCCAGTTACCAATTGATTATGGTTATCAAAGAATCGAAGGTTGTATTTGATAAACCAAGATTTGCCTGTTTTTTCTGGTCCAACAACAAACATTAAATTTGATTTTGAAAACAACTCCGACTTATCATCTCTGAAAGAGTAGAGGTAATTGGTAAAGGTTGTGTTGAGCTTGGAAATCTTGTAGAAGGGCCATTTGAAGTCTTTGATCTTTTTAATGCTTTTCTGATCAATTTCTTTTCTGGAGGACTCGATAGCTGTCGTTTGCTTTTGGAATTTCCAAGGAACAAACGTCTTTTTGAGGATTAAGAGAAAATTTCAATGGCTTTATACCTTCATCTCAAGAGAAAGTTCTTTTTGGACTCTTGAAAGAATTTGCTTCATCTTTTTAATTGAGGTGAGTAAATTCCGAGTTAAAAAATTTAATTTAATCTTGATCTTAGGGCGACTTCCCTCGGATTCTAAGGGAAAATAATTAATGCCTTTGGAGAGAATGGACTTTTTTTAAGGAGCTCCTTTTTCAAGGATCAGAGAGAGACAATGTCTTTCTCTATTTTTTTAAGAATAGATCATGTTTTCAACTGAGCTTGTCAAATACAAAGAGATTTGTCATTTGTGGAAAAAAAAAATACACACAAATCCACACGAATACACACAAATACACAGGTACAATAGGCAGCTTTAATTTTCTTTATTTTTTGTTTTCTACGGTTGATCGGATTTTAACAAACCTGTTGAACATTTCATTTTCTTTTGGATACATGACTTTCACGATGTAATTACCATTTAGACCTTGCTTATATGGGTCCTCACCTCCTGTCATGGCCCTTGCAGTATTTCGTCCTTCGCCTCTCATAGCAAGGATTCTCTCCATCTTTTCTGTGTTTTCAATCAAAACGGTCTCGGGCTTTTCGTTTGAGTACATTGTTTTCAGGAGCTTTGAGTATGAGTACTTGGCTTGACCAGCCATAACTTTCTTGACCTCGTGTGTTCTGAATCTTTCTGGGATGTCAAGCTCATCTTTGAAAGGTTTAGATTCCCAAGCCTTTTCGATATTCACGCTTCTCAGAAGTGTTCTTTTGGTTTTTCCCACGGACATAATTTTTCTGCTAAAGTCAGCAGTGTTGGTCACCTGCTGATTTGAAACAGGAACTTTATCCCAAATTTTGTTAATTTCCTGAGAGCTGTTTTGAGTTTTTCTTCTGTACTCTGCTTGTTCACTCATGACCTTTTCATGGATGCTTCCTTGCACTTCCCAAGGGTTGTTGATGGCTTTGCCTCGAGATGACTTCATGGTGTTGTTGTTCTTCTCAACAGCGGCCGCTTTCGCACCTTCGAGCTTTTTCGGAGCAAAGTACTGAGTCACAACGTAATTGGTCTCACTTTGCTCGTTGATTTGGCCAGAAGAGTCCCGCATGCTGTTAAAAGGCTTGACAATATTGTGTGCCGACACACTTCGACACTGGTCAAGTCTTTTTTGACTCTGCATGCTTTGAGGTTTTCCATATCCGTTATTTTCGCTAAAGTTTGAATCGATTTTCGCAATTGGGACTCTTTTTGAAACAATGCCCAGCTGGTTATCTTTGAGACCAAAATATTTTATGCTGTATGTCTGATTAAAGATTTGCTCGGCTTCATGCATCAACTCTTTTAAGTCCTCTTGGAGAATTTCTGGGAGCATCTGAGGGTCCTCTCCATCTTGGGCATTCTGATATAGTCGCTGATATTTTTCTTTGAGCTTGTTCTTTTTCTGAAGAAGCAGCTCATATTGCGGACCAGTGTAGAGCTTTGGCAAAGCTTTCGGGAGCGATTTTAATTGGGTAAACTGAAAATTCTGCTCTTCTTTTTGAGGGAGGCCTTCTGCTGGCTTATGCGAGGTTCGCACTGTGTTGATCGGCCGGTGGGAGGCAGTATCTTTTTGCTGACTAAATCCTCTCGCTGTACTTGAGCCAAGGGAGTACGGAAGTGAGTGGTTTTTGGATAATTTTCGACGTTGGTTAGCAGGTTGTTTGAAAGTTGTTGAATATGAAGGAGACGCCGTCAGGTCAAGAAGTAAAGGCAAAGTCTGGCGTTGAGTGTCCATTATTTCCAAAGAAAAACTCGATTTTTATTCTTACAAATAAAACTTTTTAATGTATAAAATTAAATCCAGCTAGTTATCTTTTTTTTATCGCATCCCAAATCAAGTTCTCATCACATCCCATGCTTTATTTGAATGGATCAATATTGGATTTTTTTCAGAGAAAATAAAATAAAAATAAATAAATCTGTTGTCTAATCCATTCGTCCATTCACTGGAAAAATTTATCTGATTTAAATCTTCCTGATCATTTGTTTATTTGTTTCGAGAGAATCTTGGTCGAAGAAAATTATTTTGAAAAAGAAAGATGAAAAAAAGAGCCTTTTCGAATGCTTTTAGTTGTCCAAAAAAAGAGGTTGTTCCCTTGGTTCTTATTTGTAAACTCAAGAAAGATCAGAAAACAACACGAATCAGATTCTAAAATTTTTGAGAGCCACAGGAACAAAGACATGAAAAAGTTTGGTTCATTATGACTCCAACCAAGCGAAGAAAAGGCTTGAAAATTCTGAAAAAAAAATTTAGAAATTCCTGTCACACAAAAACTCCCCTCCAATAAATTAGTTTGACACTTTGTTCAGGCCTGAAAGAAACTTGAGCTTCTCCCAAATGAAAAGAAAAAGAATTTAGTAGAAAAAGATGCGATTTTTTGAAAAGAAAAGCTTGTCATTTCTTCCTCCTTTGGTTTTCACAGAGAAATCTTTTTGAATTGAGATTTTAGAGGGGGAAAAAAGCCTTATTCTATTGGAAAAAATGAAAGAGGAACCTTTTCCGTTCGGAGCTAAGGTCATCATAAATCAGGAGCTTCTCAAGATGAACCTTGGAAAGATTTTGTTCAAAAAGTAAGAAGAAACTGCCGTTGTGCTTTTTTCTCTCTCCAGTTTTTGAAAGAGAAAGGGAGCGTATTGTTTGATCCTTTCGGAGTGTATCTGTTTATTCCTCAAGACTTCCAGTTTTGGTGCAAAATTCAATGACCTATGATACGTATTATTTCCTCGATTCAATATTCAACTTTAAATGTGACAATGAGATTTTTTCTTGAAACCAGCGATCATTATTTTTAGCTTTTTATTTCTTTCCTTCTACCTCTTTTTGTTTAGAATCAAAGTCTTTCTTATTCACCATTTTTTCTCCATGGTTCGGGCCATTAACATTATGAAAATTTTCGGAGGATTGAACAACCACAAAGTTGCCTTGATTCGGAGAAAGAGAAAATGGAAAGTAAACATTTTTGAAATCACTTTGGGGAGTTGAAAAGTGTGATATTGATAACTATTTCATCTTTGGAGAACTCTTCTTGTGGAAGAATCACAGACAAAATTTCTCATCAAAATCTCAATCACTTTTGAGAAATCTGAACCCTGCTTCAGAACCAAGTAACCAACGAATTTCTTGAAGAGGAAGATTTGGAAGGATTTTAGATGGATAAAACGAAAAATTTTCAATGAATTGATCTCCTTTAAAAGATGTCAATTCTCTTGGAACCAAAAAATTTCTCGTCAAGCCCTTCCCCTTTTGAAATTAAATTTCTGAAGTTTTCATATTTCTCAGCTTTGAAAAATTTCTCTAACTTTTAGTTCTTTTGGATTTGTTTCAATAAAGCAAATTCAAAAGAGGTTGAAAAAAACTCAGATGGATTTGATTTTATGTACCCTTGAAATAATTGCACGCACATTGAATGGATAAATTAGAAGTAGTAGAGAAGATTCATAATTTTTATGTGAAGTCCAATTGAGATTTTCGAGAAAAGCTGAAATTTTGATTCAAAAGAGATGACCTCTGTTTAAGGTCTAAAGATAATAAATATCTAAAAGAACTAATTTATTATTTATATTTCGCAAAATCATTTCCTTATTCGAAAAAAAAGTCCTTCCCTCTCTTCTGAAAAAATCAAGTTCTCGATCTTCCTTTTTGAAAAAATGGATATACCTCGTTCGTTAAATTGCAAAGACCCTAAAGAACCATCAAGCTACACAAATCAATACCATAAGCTGTGCTGTCCCCTCATTAAAATCCCCAATTGCAACAGCGTCGGCAACGATTACACAAATCCCAATATTCAAAGTAGCATTCCTAGGGATGTAATCGAGAAAGCCAAGAAAGTGAAGGCGACAGTCCAACACTCCAGATCCAGGTTCTCAGACCGAGAGTCCAAGAGATTTTTGAAGAAACCTCTTGAAGGCGAGCTCGTCTCAGCCATAAAAATAGTGATCAAATCCTTATTTCGAAAAGAAAAAGAGACTCTTGGAACTTTCCTCGATTCGATGAAAGAAGACTTTGAAGAAAGAGTTTCTTTTTTTATGAGTAAAAGAGGATTGAAGAAGAAGACTGCTTTTGCATATGCTCTAGTCCTGTCATTTTATTCAGGCTTTCCTGATGATGATGTCGAGAGAACCGGGAAAGATTCTAAAATCAGTGATTATTTCAGAAATGGCCCGAGAGCTGGAAGTGGTTTCCAAGCCCATTTCCACTACTTTGTTATCAAAACATTTTTGAGCAAAGCCCTCTCACATTGCCCAACCGCAACAGAGGAATGCATCAGAGCTGTTGACCTGAATGATCCTGAGAAAATGCTCTATGAAAAGGGATCGATCATGGCTTTTCCCCGATTTAGTAGTTCTTCAGAAGGAAACAACCCAGCTCCAGCTTTTGCTTCGAGAAACACTTACTTTAAAATTTTGAGTCGGACTGGAAAGAAGATCAAGAGATTCTCAAACTTTTACGAAGAAGCTGAAGTTTTATTTAACCAATTCTCAACCTTTCTCGTGTTGAATAATCAGATTGAGGTCATTGAAGTGAGAAAAGGAGTGAAAGTTGAGAAGACTGTGATTTACTTACAGGAAATAGAACTTGATGTTGAGACTGAGGCGGAGAAGAAAGCTGCTTTGAAGAAAGCTACCATTTTGATTGACCAAAATATTTCTGACAAAGACTGGGAATTCAAAAGCCTCTTGTTGAACAAAGGTTGTGATGAAAGAAACAGACCCACAATGCAGCTCATTGAAAAATGCAACGTTCCTGAAGCTTTGGCTTTTTTGAGGTCAGAAGTTGGAAACTATCATCTCTTACACAACAAGAATCTTCAAGTGATTCTCGTTCTCAGGGAATTCAGAGAGGCTAACCCAGAGATGCTACAGGCTGTTTTTACAGAATATGCAAGGTTGAGAGGTGATGAGATACGATTTGCTTTGTTTATCCGTGATGCCTCAATTGAGCTTCCACCTGGATGGCCGATAGAAGAATGTACACTCATCCAAAACGAAGCTGAGCTCAAGAACTTTGTTTACAGAACAACACCATCCTTTACATATGATCCAGTGGAAAAGGGGCTCAATTCTCCTAAGAGCGAAGATTATGTATCTTTCGGTAATCAATTACTAAGTACCATTCAAGGGGAACAATCCAAGAGGTTCTTTTCAGATTTCGAAGGCTTGAATGATTTTTGAATCCTCTGAAATCCAAATCATCAAACAACTGATCCTGATTGGCCTCTTGATACTAGCTTTAAATAAATTGAGAACACTTAAACAATGCAATGCATTATTATAAACTTAGCTGTATCTTGAATGAATATACTTGGATATGAAAATAAGATACGAAACCTAAGTTAACAATCTGCTCTCTCATTTTTGAAAAAAATCCCGATTTATTTTTATTTAATTCTCGAGAAATTTGTTCATCAATCATTCAGGTAATTCTTCTTTAAATTTTTCCTTCGAAAATGAAGGGAAAAAAGATCACTTGTGATGAATCCCAAAGAGACACATTGGTGAGAATTAATAATAAAACAATCATAATCCAAATGACTTCACTGAACTCCTCAAGAATTCGATTCCAAAACCAACTCAACTCACAATATGCCTCAAAAATCGATTTTCTCAAGAACCTCTCATTTCAAAAAATCATATCTCATTATCAACATTGGAAATTTGCAACATTCTTAAAATTTTGCTGAACTCCACAAGACACCTCAATAAAGATGAGCCCAAGCCGAGAATCGAATGATCACCCTGCTTTTAAAGAGCTCAATCAAAATTTTTAATTCAAAAATAAATGCTTTCAAAATAATATTTCAAGTCACGGAGGCAGCGAGTTGACGAGTTTATGAGTTACTTAAAGAAGAGATAAAATATAAAAAAAATGTCAACTTTGTACTTTAAAATTTTTTATGTATTCATGGATTACGATAAATAAGGAGGAGGAGGGTAAATAAATCAAAGAGAATCTTCAAAAGTCTTCCAGATTCTTTATTTTTTGCAAAATAATGTCTCTCAATGAGGTCTAATTTTCAGTGACAATTTGAACCTCTGTGGTAGTTGAAGTGTACTCGATTTTATGATTAGATGCGAGATCAGTCATTTGGACAGAAACGGAGGTTTCAGAAGCAGAACTCTCTCTTGGATTGTAAGCTTGTTTACGAAGTTCGATCCAAAGAGGAAAATGTTTCGGAATGTGCCAACGGAGACCTTGATTCTTGAACTTGTTGTGATGCTTTTTGATGTATTTTTTCACCATCTCTTTTGTTTTGGCGAGATTCTTTTGTCTTCGCATCATCATCAGGCCAATTATGAGGATGATTAAAACGACCCAGCTGAAGAGAAAGAGAAGAGTGTATCCCCCAGAAGTCAGCTTTTTAATAATATACCCAAAAACCCCTGCTAAGATGGTCATCACAAAGAATAGAAAGCAAAGGATTGAATCCGTTCTCAAGACTTTGCGAACAAGGTGGTCAATTTCGTTCAAAAAGTGATCAATTTCCTCTTTTGGAATTTGCCCATTGCTGTATTCTGGTTTGTACTCCGATCGATCAAATCTTCTCCATTTTCTGTGCCAACTAAAGACAACTGCTGCCTCATTGCTTGCTGGAACATCAATAATCGGCTTTCGAATGGTTTTGCGACCTTGTTTTTGATCCTCATCATACATCTTGGACGGGCCCGGAATTAAATTTTCGATAAATAATAATAAAATAAATGGATTTGAGGAAAAATCACTTAATTTGATATTTCAGGGGGAGGCTTAGTTCATCATATTGGCATAAATAATTACATAATTATCAAGATATTTGTTTGTTTGAAAATTGTTAAATTTATTCAAGACGTTTTTTCTTTATAAAAGTCTTTGGTCGCAGTAAACTTTAAAACTTTCTTTTTATCACTTCCTGGAAGCTGCGCATTTGTTTTTGTTTCCCCACTTTTTTTTGGAAAGAAGAAAGCTTTAATTTTTGCAATTAACCCGACTCCACTGCTTGTCTTCTTGGGCGTTGTCATTTTTGGTTCTGGAGTTTGTTTTGTAGAAGAGGGAGATTTTTTTATTCGATAAATGTACTCTGCAATTTTCAAGATAAAGAATGCAGCAAGTATAACCCATAATTTCGGAATTTGAAGAAATTTGAATTGGATAAAACAAAAAAGTGTCCATAAAACCCAGAAAATCAACTCCTGCTTTATTTGGCTCATTTTTCTTTGCTTCGTTTTTGCGTTCTAGAGATAAAATCACACAATTCTCCAAAAGAAAAATTCCTTACAAATAACTTTATTTTATCAGAGAAAAGTTTGTTCGTTTCTGTCTCAAGTTCCAAGCAAACTTTGTTTTCTCGGCTTTCTGTAAATAACGATTCAATTTCATATCCTTAAAAACGTGATTTACGAAAAACTCACTTAATTTCTACTTGTTGCTATAGATTGAGGAGTATTTTGCAAAGCTTCTTGTCTGATAGTTTTCAACAAATTGACCTTTGATTGCTTGACTGAATCAAGAAGAGCCTTGAGCTGCTGTGTTCCTGCTTCGGGAGAAGACCATAATTTATTTTGCAATTCAAACTCCTTTTCAAAGTCTCTCTTGAAACTTGGTAAATTTTATAAATCATCTAAACAAAGTTTGATTTTTTTTTTACATTTCCACAAAAATGGTTTCAAAATGTGAAATCTTTTCTTCGAAAACGAAACGGAAATAACTTGAAATTTCCCCTTGAATTTTCAAAATCTGCTTTTCCAAATTTTGATCTTGCCGCAATATTTCATCATCTTTTTTTTTCCAAATTAGTTGTGTAAAACTCAAAGTTAATGGCTACTTTTTCTCAACACCTCAAGAAGTAAATCTTTTCTTTGGATGATGAATGAACTGCAATCATTTATCAGCCTCAGCATTGATCCTTCCCTGATGCTTTCCCGTGACAACTCATCTTCCACCATTCTTCTCAAAGTGTTTTTCTGATCAATTTCAAGCTCTTCAACCAAAACTTTTAAAGCCTTCAGAAGGGTCTCTTTTCTCTTGGCTCCAAGTTCCTTTTTTATTTCATTCAAAATAGGCTCATGGCTCCATCTCGAGTCTTCTTCTTTTGGAAAGACAATCAACTCCAAGATCTTCCTCGATGCAAAATCCAATAAATTCTCCACTTCTAAACCCACATATTTGACCAGATCATTGTATCTCCCTAATAATCCACTTTGAGTTGTCCTTGGTGCAGTTTCACCATGATGAGCTTTTAACTTATTTGTAAACTCATTTTGAATATCAATTTTAAGCTTTGAAAATTGAAGCTCAAACATATCGTGCAGCTCATTATGAATTTTTTCACCAAACAATTGCTTCTTCTCCAAGTAGCTGGGCATGTTTCTGAAAGTGATTGTTTCAAAATCAAACTTGTTGATGATCTTTTCATAAAAGATCCTTCCTTTGCTCCCAAAATCTGGAAAGACTCCCATTTGCTTCACTTTATTCCTCATCTCAATCAGCTCAAATAAAGCATCGCGATAAACCTTTCTTCTCACTTCTTCAAAAATATCGTTGTTGTTGTTGTTCAGGATGATCATTGAATTTTTTGAAATATTGTTTCTATCGTCATCATCGTTTTTTGGCAAAGGGGAAGCATTGAGAGCAGAATTGTAAGAGAGACTCATTGTTGTTCTCTCCTCGCTATCATACCCTCGATTTCTATATTCTCTTGCTTGATAAGATGGAGTTGGTGTTCTTTCTAAATGAGAAAACTTTGATGTTTTTTTGATTTCAGAAAAACGAAGAAGAGCGTTCTCCTCACCTCTCACAAGAGTCCGCACAAGCACAGGACTTGTCACAGTTTTTGGTTGGAGCAGTTGGCTTGAGGAGAGAGGCAATTCCAAACTCGTCTCAAAAATCTTTTTGACATTTTGTATTTTTTGTTCGAACCAGAAGCGGTCTTCGTGGAAATCAGGGCAAGTAAAGATCTCAGCTTTGAAAAAGCCTTCCGATGAGTTCTATTTTTTTCAAATAAACTTCTTTGTATGCAATACCTGGAGTTCAATAGATTTTAGACGAAGAAGCATCTGGTCTTGCATTTCTAAAAATCTCGAAAAGTTCTTTGGAACTCGAACGATCGCAATCATTCTCAACTTCTGTACGGTATCTCTGAAGCAATTGATTGGTAAACCTTTTGGGGAAAGGATAAACGGTTACCTTTTTGCGTGAAAGATCTTCTCAATCGTTTGATACAGCTCAGAGTTCTTTGTTTCCTATGAAGAAAGATGATGAGTCTTAAAACATGTTGAAT
>Ga0182738_1005480_pt1 | contig 13514 bp, 9 predicted proteins | sample eDN5th30CBELigMG_FD_128876 | JGI IMG/M metagenome (GOLD analysis project Ga0182738, IMG submission 128876) | Enriched Miracle-Growth compost microbial communities from Emeryville, California, USA - eDNA 5th pass 30_C BE-Lig MG (version 2)... ...
CTTGCAAAGATGTGGGGAATTACGTTTAACATCCATACAATTCCCGCGCGTTCAAATAGCCGATTTTGTGCCGTTGTGTTGCGGTGAGATTGGCATCAACAACTTTGCCCCAGTTATTTAAATAATCCGCGCCGGGCGCGTCTGATCCGAAGAGAACGCGGTCTTCGCCCAGATAGCGCACTGCGGTTTCGATGGTATCGCTTTCGCAATAACTGCCGCTGAAATCGCTCCACACGTTGGGGCAATCGGCGATGTGCGCGCAGCCCCACAAATGCGCGCCGGCCAGGTGCGCCATCACGATTTTTAATTCGGGATAGCGTTTGGCCAGCCCGGCCACGTGCGGCGCATCGGTTTCGTGGGGCAGCTGGCCCACGGTTTTGTGGAAGGAATGCAGCAATAAGGGCAATTGCCATTCGATGCATTTTTCCGCCACCGGGAAAATCACCGGGTCATCGGCCCGCGCGGCCACCCACACTTTGGCCGCAACCGCGCCTGCGTCGAAACCGCGTTGCAATTCCTGCGGCGCGTTGGCGTGGCAGGGATTAACCGTGACATAGGCCTTGAGGCGCGCTGCATCAGTATGACAAAACGCCGTCGTAACATCATTGCCGCGGCGGATTTCGTCTTCATTGGGATAATGCCCGCCCCACAGCGGAATCACGCCCAGCCAGGCCAGCGGATAGCGATCCAGCATCTTTCGCAAAGTGTCCTGATCGGCCGCGGCGCTGTGTTCCCAGAGATGCACGTGCATGTCGATTACCTGTTCCATGTATAGCAACTTAGCAAACGGCGCTGCCGCTAACAACGCGCTGTGATAAGATGGCAAACGATGAAAAGTACTTTTGATGCCACCGTATTTTTCGGCAATTACCCTTTTCGCGGGTTTGCTCAAACCTCGTAGCAAGACCTTGAGGCGCGTTGCCGCCAGCTGCAAATAAGCGGCGCGGCGGTGAGTTCGTTCGACCAGATCTTCTGGGAAAACAATCTCGATGCGGCGCGCCGCGACGCGCGGGAACTGGAATCATTTTCGCAATTCGATCATTTTGTAGTGGCCAATCCGGCCTATCCGCGCCAGTTGGTGGAATTGGAAAAAGTACTTTCCGATATCCCCGTCAAAGGCATTCGCCTGTTGCCGAATTATCACCGTTATCATTTGTGGGACGCGTGCGCGCAGGATTTGTTCGCCTTAGCGGCAGAGCGGCAATTGCCGGTACAGATTCATCGCGAGATTCAGGATCAACGCCTGCAATGGATGTTGCCGGTTTCGCCACTCGCCGCCAGCGAACTGGAATGGCTGCTGGCCAATCCGCCGCGGCTAAAAGTACTTTTAAGCGGATTAAGCAGCGGCGATATCCGCAATCTGCAATCCAAAATCCTGGCCGCGCGGCAGGTCTGGGTTGATGTATGCCGGGTGCGCGGCCCCGTTTTTGGTCTGGAAAAATTAACCGAATTATTGCAGGACAAACGCCTGGTCTACGGAACATTGTGGCCGTTGCAAAGCATGTCATCCACGTTGCTGCAAGTGCAGGATGCCCGGATTAGCGAAGAAGAGCGTGCGGCGGTTTTGGGTAAAAGTACTTTTCGTTCGTTATCGTGAGGCAGGAAGTATGGCTTGCCATACAAATTAAGAGAGATGATCGCTTCGTCATTCCCGCCTGCGCGAGAATGACGAACCAGAGGTTCATTCGTAGGGTAACAGGACCAGGGCGCAGCGTGCTGCGCCCCTACATGGTTTCAGAACAATAACAATTTCAATGCAGCGATCACCGTCAAGCCCAGTGCCAGCCATTCAAAGAATTGTTGATTGATAACGGGCAATAATTTTTTACCGCAAAATGCGCCCAGAATAATTACCGGCGCCAGCACGAGATCGAGGCTCAGCGAATGCAGATTAATTAATCCCAGATGATGGCTGAGCGGCACTTTGAACCAGTTGAGCAAGAAGGCGTAGATAGCGGCGGTGCCCATGAATTCCATCTTGGGCAAAAACATCGCCAGCAGATATAACACCATAATTGGCCCGGCAGCGTTGGCCACCATGGTGGTGAATCCGGCCAGCAATCCCATGCCGGCGGCGAACCAGATGCGGTGCGGCACGTTGTCCGATTTCATGTAATAACGCCGCCACACATGGACTGCCACCATCACCACCAGGATGACGCCGATCAATTTGCCGGTGGCATAATTATTCAGATGCCCCATTGCTGCGTATCCCAGCAAAATGCCAGCAATGGCCCAGGGAAACAATCGCCACAGATGGCTCCATACGGCGTGGCGGAAATAGGAACCGACCGCGAAGCAATCACCGACGATCAAAAGCGGCAACACCAGTCCGGTGGATTCTTTGGCCGGAATCACCGTGGCAAAGAGCGCCACCGCGAAAATGCCGATGCCGGGAATGCCGGTTTTGGCAATGCCGATGGTGGCTGCGCCCAACATCAGCGCGGCCCATTGCCATGTTTGCAGTGAATGAATAGTAACCATTTTGGGATGGGTATAAAAGTACTTTTAGATCAGAGCCAGCCGCTGGTCAGGTAATCATCGATGCCGCTTTCGAGCGAATATTGAGGCCCCATCTCCAGATGTTTTTTTGTTTCCTGCAAATCGGCCTCGGTGTGGGGCTGATAGAAGGAATAGGGATTATCGATATATTCCGGCTGCAAATCGGTTTGCAAAACGCGATTGAGGTTGGTGACGATATCATTGAACGAACGCGGTTCGCCGGAGCCACCGTTATAAATACCGATTTCGCCGGTCTGGCGTGCGCCCATGACGGTGGCGGCGGCGATGGTGTAGTTGATGATATCTTTGACATAGACGAAATCGCGTTTCTGCTCGCCGTTTTTGAAAATGCGCGGCCGTTTGCCCTGGCGCATTTGCTGGGCCAGTTGATAAATCATGCTGGAAGTGGCATTTTTATGCGTTTCGCGCGGGCCGTAAACATTGAAATAACGCAATCCCACCATCCACTGATCGCGATTTTCGCGCGCATATTGCCGGGCCAGATTCTCTAAAAGTACTTTGGAAAAGGCATAGACATTGGCGGGTTTTTGCGATTGGCCAATGCGGTTAATTCCTGCCGCAATTCCATAAGTGGCCGCCGAAGAGGCGAAGACCAGCCGCGTTTTTTGCCCGGCGAAAAACTGCAATAAATTGCGCCAGCTTTCCACGTTATCATGCACTTGCAGGAGCTGATTGTGTTCGGTGGTATCGGTGATGGAGGCCAGATGAAACACGGCGTCGATCTTGTCCGGAGCGAAATAATGCGACAGGTCGATGCCGCTTAATTCCGCCGCGATGACGTCGCCCTTGAAGCCTTCCAGATTGTTGAAAGAACCGCTGCGAAAGTCATCGATAATGGAAATGCCCGCGGCGGGAAATTGCTCCTGCAGGGTGAGTGCCAGATTGGAGCCAATGAATCCGGCGCCGCCGGTGATGATGATATTGTTGAACATGAGTGATGGATAAAAGTACTTTTATAGCCGCTGGAAATTATATAATGGAATGACAGCAAGCGCCCGGGAATGGATTGGATGGCGCAAAAGTACTTTTGACACCACATGAGATTACGACGCAAACCTCGCGATTACGAAGTGGAGCTGCATGCGGCGAGCCGCGGCTATGACCGGGAAACCTGCTGGACGCAGGCGCGCGCCGGAGTGATTCCCGCGCCATCCACGGAGGCGTTGCCCACCGTGGTAATGACGATGCAGAAGTTGCGACTGGCAGGATCCGACGATTACGAACCGATTCACAGTATGTATTCCACGGACTTGGGATTGCACTGGTCCAGGCCGCTTCCGCAGCCGTGTTTTGAACGGCAGATTATCGCCGAAGATGAACACGGCCCGGTGGAACGCACTGTCTGCGATTTCACCCCGCAATGGCATGCCGCCAGCGGCGTGTTGCTGGGAACTGGTCACACCGCGCAGTATTCCGGCGGCAAGGTTTCCAGTGCATATCCGCGCGTGACGCCTTATTCCATTTATGATTCCCAAACCCATCAATGGGGCGCCTGGCGTGAACTCAAAATGCCGGATTTGCCCGAATTTTTTCGCAGCGGAGCCGGGTGCACGCAGCGCGTGGATTTGGACAATGGCGATATTTTGCTGCCGATATATTTTGGCGGCGGTGATCCCTATCTGCTGCATTCCACCGTGGTGCGTTGCGCTTTTGACGGGCAAACGCTGGAATATGTGGAACATGGGGACACGCTTTCGGTGCCGGTGCCGCGCGGTTTGGGCGAGCCGTCGCTGATGCAATGGGAAGGACGTTTTTTCCTGACCATGCGCAACGACGCGGCAGGATATTATGCCACCAGCGAGGATGGATTGCATTTCAGCGAGCCGCAGATGTGGCGGTTTGATGATGGCGAAGAACTGGGTAATTACAACACGCAGCAACACTGGGTAACCCATCGCAGCGGGTTATATCTGGCCTATACGCGGCGCGGACTGAAGAATGATCATGTGTTCCGGCATCGCGCTCCGGTGGTGATGGCCCGCGTTGATCCGCAGCGCATGTGCGTCTTGCGGGAGACGGAACGCATTATTATTCCCAACCGAGGTGCGCGATTAGGTAATTTTGGCATCACCGCGATAAGCGAAAACGAAAGTTGGATCGTGGCGGCGGAATGGATGCAAAACAGCGGCGAATGGGCGCAGACGATGCGGGAGAAATTGCGCGAAACCCATAAGGAAAAAGAAGTTGAGGCGTTGGCCGCTTCGCCGCACGGCTGCGCCATGTGCGAACAATTTGGCAGCGAAAATAAAGTGTGGACCGCGCGGTTGTTGTGGCGCGCCTAAAAGTACTTTTAGGCGTGAGGCCTACGATAATACCGCACGATCCATTTCTCCCAACGTATAAAACGAACCGGTCACGAGGACGATGTCTTCCGTCGCGGCCAGTTTCAGACCTTGCTGCACGGCGGCGGTGACGGGGCGGACGACGTGCACGGGAATTCCCTTTTCCTGCACCTGCCGGGCAATTTCTTCCGCCGGTGCGCTGCGCGGCGAGGTGGATTGCGTGGCGATCACCAAGCTGGCCAGCGGGGCCAGAATATCGACCATTTGATGGAAATCTTTATCGGCCAAAATGCCTAAAATGAGAATGAGTTTCCGCGCCGGAGCTTGTTTCAAATCCTGTTGCACGCGGCTGGCCAGATGCCGCGCGCCGTCGGGATTATTGGCGCCGTCAGCAAGGAGAAGCGGCTGCTGGCGTAATATCTCATAGCGTCCGGGGACTTCGGTAAAAGTACTTTGGGACGGGCTATCCGGCACATCGAGGTGAAGGCTCTGATAAAATGCCAGTCGTGCCTGCATGGCGGTTCGATAGTTGATGGATTGAAAATCCTCGGGATGCAAATCATCTGTTGATGGGGCTTCCCAGGAAGGATCAGTGTTCCATTGCGGCGCGCGCCAGGGCCGGAAAAGTACTTTTTGATCGCGGCAATATTCAAAAAGTACTTTTAAGACTTCGGGGCGCGTTTCAGCGCAAACCAGAATGCGCCCGGGACGGGAAATATGCACTTTATCGAAGGCGATTTCCTCGCGCGTATTGCCGAGCCGGTCGCAGTGATCGAGGTCGACATGGGTGAGCACGGAAACCAGCGGATCGATGACATTGGTGCAATCGTAACGCCCGCCGAGGCCGACTTCCAGCACGGCGGCATCGACTTTCTGGCGCGTGAAATGTAGTAACGCCAGCATCGTCAAGGTTTCAAACTCGGTGGGATCATTCATCTCCGCTGCGATTTTGCGCAATGCCGGCAAAGCCTGCGCAAGCGCGGCGGCGGCGGCCTGATCGCTGATGGCTCCCTCGAACAGTTGATGGTCATGGGCGGGGAGGATGCGCAATCTTTCGTTATAATGGTACAGGTGCGGTGAGGTAAAGAGTCCCGTTTTCTGGCCATCGGCCGCTAAGGCGCGCGCCAGGAATTCGCAGGTGGAACCTTTGCCGTTGGTGCCGCCCACCAGAATGCAGGGGTAGGGCGGCGTTGTCAGATGTGTTTCCTGGAGCAGTGCGGCGATGCGTTCCAGCCCGGGCCGGATACCGAATCGCGTCAGGCTGTGGAGATAGGATTCAAGAGAGAGCGTTGGCTCGGCAGTAGACATGATTTTTGTGAGTGTCTATTGAGTATATTTCAAAGATATGGTATGTTTAAACACATATTTTTGCAAGGAACTATTGAATGAAGGCTTGCTTTCCCATTAAATTCCCGAAGTTGCCGCGCACTGCAGTGCGCGCCTGTGCAGCAGCAGCAGTATTGATTCCATTGACTGGCGTCTTCATGGCCAGGCGGATGAATGCCGCACCGCGCCCCGGCGCATCTAAAGTGTCTTTGCCAGCTCCCGATCAGGCAGTGGTGGGACGCATTAAAGCGGATGTGGCGTCTTTGACGCAGTATCCTTCGCGTGTTCCCGGAACGCCCGGTAACGCCGCCGCGGCGCAATACGTGCAGCAGCAGTTCCGCGCTATCGGTTTGCAACAAGTGCGCGCGGAAGAGTTTCCGGTCACCGTTCCCGTCACTCAATCCGCCAACATTGAATTCAACGGCAAGAAGTGGGATCTCGCTCCCATGTATCCCAACCATGTGGTGCCTTCATCGACTCCGCCGGATGGAATTTCCGGCACTCTGGTGTATGCCGGAGAAGGCCGCCCCAAGGATTTCAATGGGCAGAAGATTGAAGGTTCCATCGTCGTTCTGGATTTCAATTCGGGAATGAACTGGTTTACCGCCGCCGATCTTGGCGCCCGCGCGGTGATTTTTCTTTCCACAGAAAGCAGCTCGCGCGGGCAGGCAGAACGCAAATTTGCCAATGTTCCTTTGGAGATGCCGCGCTTTTATGCTCCGCCTGCTTTGACGGCCGCGCTTTCAAGTGGCTTGCAAAAGGGCGAAGACACCGGAGCACAAGTGCTGGGGCAGGGAACTGTCAAGGCGCAGGTGCAATGGCAACGCGTGAAAGCCAAAAATATCCTGGGCTTTTTGCCGGGAACCGATGCCAAGATTAAATCCAAACCGGGTAACACCATTGTGTTGTCCAGCTATTATGATTCCATGGCCATCACGCCGGATATTGCGCCTGGCGCGGAAGCGGCGGCAAGCTTTGGATCTTTTCTGGAAGTGGCCCGTTATCTGAAAGCGCATCCGCTTCCCTACAATGTCTTGTTTCTGGCAGATGGAGCGCATCACGTTTCCCTGGCTGGCGTGCGCGCCTTTGCGGCAAAGCATTTGGTCGATGCCACGGGAGCTGGCGATAAAAAGCTCAAGGATGAAATTACCAGTTACCGCGCTTTCGTTGGCGTGGACTTAACCTCACATACTTCGACGGTAGGACTTTTCGCGAAAGGCTGGTTCTATAACCAGATGACCACAGCCAGCGAAAACATCCTGCTCAACCAATTTGCCAATTACGCCAAGAAAGTGGATGAGCAGGCTGACTCGCTCAGCAAGCGTTGGGGAGTGCCTGCCGATGAATTCTATGTCGATGGAATCACCGGTAAACAAGGGCGCACCTGGCGCAGTTACCTGCCTTCTCTGGTAGCACTGGATAGCGAAGTGGCCACCATGGCACAATTGCCGGGTATTTCCTTTGCAACCGCCAATGATGTGCGTAATTTGCAAGATACGCCTTTTGATGTGCCCAGCCAGGTCGAATATTCCAATTTGGCGGTGCAAGTGAGAACCATCACTGCCTTGCTGGGGCAGAGCTCGCAAAGTGTCCCCAAGCTGCCTACATCGGAGACCTTTTCCGCCAATTTCGGTTACATCGTAGCCCAGGCTATTTCGCGTGATGTCAAGCAGGGCACGTCGTTTTTGCCGGATACGCCCATCCCAGATTCCAATGTTCCCGATCAGCAGTATCTGAATGAGGATCAGCGCACGTTTTTGAAGGGAACCGCCGCGGTTGCTTATATTTCCGATCGCACCAAAGAATATAAAACTTACGCGGGAGTGCGCGGTGCGTTTATCGAAAGAGCGGAATTCTCCAAAGGAACCACTAAAAAATCAGATGACCCCGATCATCCAGTGGTATTGGATACAAAGCCGGTAGCGCAATTCCTCTTCGCGGGTCCCAGAGTTGGCGACCCCAAGGGCGGCGGCGTGACCGTATACAATGTGGATGCTTTTTCGGTGGACCGTTCGGGGCATGTCATTTATGCTCCGGATATGGGTGCGGAACGATTGCGGTTCACGCCAACTTTCAAGACCACGTCCAAATTAACCTTCAAGAACAAGAGTACTGGCGAATATGATAGCAACGCATCTGTCATGTGTTTTGAGACGCGCGGTGTGTCGCTGTATGATACGCTGGATCAGCGCTATTTCTCCGTTCTTACAGAAATGAATGTGCTGGATGCACTGACCGATGCCAATCCGGTGCAATATGGTTTCGTGCAGCCACAGGCGCCGACTGACATGACCGATATGGCGCCGGCAGCTGTGGTGTATGCTCCTCCCGGTTCACGGTTCAAGCTATTAATGGCGGCGGGATTGCTGGGTAAACGTCTGGTGATTTTGCTGACGGATCCCCGTCTCAATCCCAAAACAGGTGAGCCCAATATCGACCCCAAAACCGGCAAACCACAGATATACACCAATGGAGCAGGTGTGCCGGTGCCGCTTATGACCGATCCGGCATCCAGTGTTATCCATGTCGCCTATCAAACAGCGCGCGATTTGTGGACATTAGATCAGGAACGCATCCAGTTGTTGAAGGGATTTGGTATTAGCAATGAGCGTGTGGATTATCTGCACGGTGCTGCGGGATGTCCGCCTGACGAAAAAGATCCTTCCAAAACCGCATGCCCGACTGACTCCGTCATGTTGGCTCCAGGCGGTGCCATTGATGCGGCTAAGACATCTCTTGCAAGTTTTCGCTATGATGAATTTTATACGGAAGCCCGCCGCGCCTTTGGTTTGGAATCGCGTGCTTATCCCGACGTGGAAGGAACCTCTCAGGATGTGCTGAAAGGCATCTTGTTCTACCTTGCTTTGTTATTGCCGTTCTCTTTCTTCCTGGAGCGGTTGCTGTTTGGATTCCCCGATGTGCGTAAGCAGATTATGGGAACCTGTGTAGCCTTCATCCTGGCGTTTTTCTCCATACGCTTTGTGCATCCTGCTTTTGAACTGGCTCTAACGCCGTTTATTATTTTGCTGGCATTTATCATTTTAGCCCTGACAATCGTAGTGACACTATTCTTGTCAGGCAAATTTGAGTCAGAAATTAAACGCCTCAAACAAGGGGTGCACTATGCGGACGTGGGACGTCTTTCTGCAGTTTCCGCTGCGTTGGGACTGGGTATCGCCAACATGCGCCGCCGCCCCATGCGCACCGCCTTGACTTGTATTACATTGATCTTGCTGACCTTCACCGTGCTGAGCTTTACTTCGGTGACTGCGAGTATTTCCAACTTCGCCCGTCCGTATGGTGATTCGTCCCGGCCTCCCGCCTATGCTGGTTTGATGGTGCGTATGCCGGACTGGAGCGGAATGAAAGAAGTTGCGGTTGATTCGTTATATAACGACTTCCGGCAGCGTTTTGGCGATGTGGCACGCCGTGCCTGGTATCTGTCGCGCAATCAGACTGATTTGATGCAGTTGCGCGTCAGCAATGTGGAACAGCCGGAAAATTTCTTCTATGCACCGGCATTGGTTGGCCTGACTCCAGCGGAAGCTAAGATTGGCTCTCCTCTGGTAAAAACCGTGGTGAAAGGCCGCTGGTTCCAGAAGGATGATCCCTCAAACGTCTGTTTGTTACCGAGATGGGCATTGCTGGATAAACAACAGAGAACTGCCGAGACGCAAAAGTCTATTGGCAACAAAGCTGGCACTGCTCCCGCTGCCGATACCAATCAAGCCCCCGAATATTTGTTGGGATTGACTGTGGATAATGCAGTCGGAACCAAGATTGAAGTCGGCGGCGAAATCTTTACCGTCATTGGTGTTTTCGATGATCAAGCGTTCCGTGCGGCTCATGACCTCGATGACGAGGAATTTACGCCGGTCGACTATCAGAATGATCAAAATATCCAGGAACAGGATAGCCAATCCATTTCCAGTCAGAGTGGTGAGGAACCGCAGGTGCAGAGTTACTTGCACATGGATGCGAACGCGCTGCTGCTGCTCCCCTATCAAAAAGTGCTGATGATGGGCGGAAGCACTCGTTCCATTGCGGCCGGGTTTGAGAAGACGCAAAACCCCGAACAGCAGCTCAATGACCTAATGCAACGCGCCGCCGTGGGCATTTTTGGGGCGACCCGGAATGATCAGGGTAAGCTGGAAGCGAAGTTATATTCTTCCGTGGAAAGCACCAGTTATGAAGGCTTTGCGGCGTTGCTGGTTCCCATCCTGATCGCCGCGGCGATTATCGCCAACACCATGTTGGGCTCGGTGTTCGAACGCACCAAGGAAATTGGTATCTATTCGGCCATTGGCCTTGCTCCCATTCATGTCGCGGCACTGTTCATCGCGGAAGCGGCAGTGTTCGCTGTGCTGGGATCGATTGCCGGTTATTTGATCGCTCAGGTGGTGGCAAAAATCATCACGCATTATGGCATCCTACCGGGGATTACGTTGAACTATTCATCGAGCTCGGCGGTGTTGTCGACTTTGATCGTGATGATCACTGTGCTCTTGTCCACCATTTACCCGGCAATGGCAGCCAGCCGTATGTCACAGCCGGATATTGAACGGAAGTGGAGAATGAGCGAACCGGTGCGCGATGTGTGGCGCTTCCAATTCCCCTTCACAGTTTCCGGCCAGCAGCCGATTGGTGTGGCCATGTTCCTGGAAGAATTCTTCCAGACGCATACCGATACATCGGTGGGCAAGTTCTATGTGGATGATGTCAAATTCACTGAATTGAGTTTGCGCGAGGGAGTTGACATCCTCAATAAACTGCCGCCCGCCATTGTCAATAAACGGGCGGAATCGGCCCCTGCCGGTGAGGCCGCTCCGGAACCGCAATTCACCTTGCTGGATTTGGATAAGATTGCTGCAACGCCCGATTCAAGCGTCTACCGCTTGAGCATGCGGGTCTGGCTGGCGCCGTTTGATATGGGTGTTTCGCAGGATACCGATATTATCCTGATGCCGTCCGAAGAAGAGGAACTTTTCGAACTGCAGATTCGCCTGGTGCGGCAAAGCGGTGAAATCGCCGCGTGGAAACGCACCAACCGCGGTTTCATCAGCGACCTGCGCAAGCAGCTGCTGTTATGGCGCACGATTAAGCCTGTCGATCAGGGTGAATATGTCCGTCGCGGCAAAGCTTATTTGCGAGGCGAAACTGTGCCGCATGAAGCGCCCGACGCTGAGCGTTCGGCGGTGTAACAGATCAACCACATCAACGTAAAAGTACTTTTACGTGATAAAGCCGCTCCAGCATCTATCGTTGGAGCGGCTTTTTTGTGTGTGGGAAAAAAGTACTTTTGTACCTCATGTTACGTGGTATCAATCAATAATTCCGTCATGTTGTTGGCCGGAATCCAGTACATAAAAGTACTTTTACATACTGGGTTCCCGATAACAGCATTCAGGAATGACGCTACAGAGAAGAAACATTCTCACTGCATAACATCAATTTGGTAACTAAATTGGCAATAATGAATCGGCCAGTTCCCGCAATTTATCTGGCGATAATGTTTCCAAAAACGGAATCTGCCCCAGAATCGGCAGGCCGCTGATTTCGGCGATGAGCGCGGGGCTGGTTTGGGCGGCGATATCATCTGGAGAGACTGGCGTAGCGTCGCAGAAAATGAGCCCCAGTTGCCGTTGGCGGGGTGCCTGGGCGCAGGTGAGCAGCGAATGGTTGATGGTGCCCAGAATGCGGCGGCAGGCGATGATGACTGGCAGATCGAGCAATTCCACCAAATCGGCGCAGGTGGCAAAAGTACTTTTATGGTGCGCCAGCGGCACCAGCCAGCCTCCCACGCCTTCCACGATGACAATTTCGTGCCGCCGCTTCAATTCTATGTAGGCGCGCGCGCATTGCTGCAACACATCTGCCGTGCTTTCACCGCTACGCCGCGCCGCGACCAGGGGCGCCAGCGGTTCGGCATAACGCACCGGATTGATCAGTTCCATTTCATCGCGCACGCCGGTGACTTGTTGTAGCCAGACAGCATCTTCATTAATGAGTTCGCCATCAATAAACCCGCAGCCGCTGGCGATGGGTTTCATGACGCCGACATCCGCGCCCTGGTGCATGAAGTGCAGCGCGATCAGCGAAGTGACGATGGTTTTTCCGACACCTGTGTCAGTGCCAGTGATGAAAAGAGATTGAGGTGTCATATAAATTAACTAGTCATGTTTGTCGGCAAGGCGCAGATCGGCCGCTGCCGCCGTGAAGGCGGAAAGTACTTTTGCGATGAGATCGGGCGTTAGCGAGAGATTCGCAGCGACGCGCAGGCGGCTTTTGCCGCGTGGCACAGTGGGCGGCCGGATGGCCGGGCACCAGATTCTCTGATTGAGCAATGCCTCACTCAGCGCCAGCGCTTCATGCGCCTTACCTACGATTACCGGAATAATGGGGGATGCTTGCAGCCGGGCATCAAATCCCAACTCACACAGCCCCTGCGCCAGTTGTTCAGTGATTTCGCGCAGCTGGACGATGATGGCGGGATGGGCATTGATCACTTCGAAGGCGGCTTGCGCGGCGGCACAGGATGCTGGATTGAGCGCGGTGGTGTAGATGAAGGGGCGTGCGTTGTTGATAATCCAATCGATCATTTTTTGTGACGCCGCCACAAAGCCGCCCTGTCCGCCGATGGCTTTGGAAAGCGTGCCGATCTGGATCAGCCGCTCGTGATGGGTAATGCCGAAATGTTCCGCCGTGCCGCGCCCGGTGGGGCCCAAAGTTCCGGTGCCGTGGGCGTCATCCAACAGCAGCAGCGCATCGAATTCTTCCGCCAGTTCCAGTAAAACCGGCAGATTGGCCACATCGCCATCCATCGAAAAAACGCCGTCGCTCACGATGAAACGGCGTTGCCCGGGATGCGCCACAAAAGTACTTTTAAGAAGATGGCGGAGTTTGTCCGTGCCATCGAAGTAACGAATTACGGCGCGACCGGCCGATGCCAGACGGCAGGCATCGATCAGCGAGGCGTGATTGCGTTTGTCGCAAAATATAAAGTCGCCAGATGCTGCCAACGACGTCACCACCGAGAGGTTGGCATGATAGCCGGAAGGGAAAACCAGCGCGGCCTCGCTGTGTTTGAAATGGGCGATGGTTTTTTCGAGCGCCTGATGCGGCGGCAGATTGCCGCTGACCAGGCGCGAGGCGCGTCCGCCCGCGCCATATCGTTGCAGCGCCCGAACGCCGGCTTCGACCACCTGCGGATGGCGCGCCAGATGCAGATAATCGTTGGATGCCAGATCCAGCACATCATCCGGCAATTGCCGCAATTGCCGCCACAAACCCTGCTGGCGGCGCTGGGCGAGTTCATCGGAATAGGATGGCATTTGTGATTAATAGTGCAAATGCGTTATCTGGAGGCGTTGGGCTAGCGAGCTC
>Ga0182738_1005481_pt1 | contig 13514 bp, 13 predicted proteins | sample eDN5th30CBELigMG_FD_128876 | JGI IMG/M metagenome (GOLD analysis project Ga0182738, IMG submission 128876) | Enriched Miracle-Growth compost microbial communities from Emeryville, California, USA - eDNA 5th pass 30_C BE-Lig MG (version 2)... ...
ATCGATCGTGCGCGTGCTTTCCAGAGCGACGGAATCGATCTCGTCATCCTCGAGCATCAGGAACTCGTGCTCGCCGCGCTGGTAGCCCTTGACCTGGTCATCATCCTCGACGAGGTCGCCCGTCTCCGTGTCGACATATTGGCTGACGACCCGGTTGCCAGTGGCGCGGTTCAGCGTGTGAAAACGCACCTTTTCATTGTCGGTGGTGGCCGGGATCATCGCCACCGGACAGGTGACGAGCGAGAGCTTCAGATAGCCTTTCCAGAATGAACGCGGCGCCATGATGTTCTCGTCCGCTGGCAGGTTACGGAATCATGAAATAGACGGCGAGGAATCCGAGCACCACCGCCACGATACCGGCCAGCAGCATGTATCGCAGCCGATGCGGCGTGATCGCCTGCCGGGCCTGCGTCGTTGTCGCGTGTTCCTCGGAGGACTGTCCTGCTCGCCGGTCCATGCTCGCCTCTTTCGGTCGTGGGGAATGGGGACCGGTCGCCATGCGCTCAGCCATGCGCCCGATGCTCCGCATTGCGCTTCCGGGTAGCCGCGGCCTTCTTGGCTGCAGCCGAGCGATCGGCCGCCGGGCGCGCTGCCGACGCGGCACCGCCTTTTTCGCCGCCCTTATGCGCGGCGGGGTGGCCGTTGTCGGCCCCGCGGCCCGAGCCGGACTTCTTGCCTCCGCCATCGTCCTTGTTGACGGTAGCCCAGGCACGTCGCTCGGCTTCCTTCTCCGGAACGCCGCGCTCTTCATAGCCCTCGGCGATATGATCGGCCTTGCGTTCCTGCTTGTCGGTATATTTCGATTTGTCGCCCCGGGGCATGTTGCACCTCCGTTTGCTTCAACCGGGGGTCAACGCAGCGGCGCCGGGGGAGTTCCGGCCAACGCCGCCTTCGGTCAGGCCGCCTCGTCGCAAAGCGCGGAATAGACCTGTTCGTTCAGAACCGCCTGGCGGATCGACTTGACCACCTTGGGCGAACGCAGCTTGCGCGCCAAGGAGGCCAGCACGTTCAGATAGGTCGTGGAACTCTGGCCCGGCAGCAACAGCAGGCAGACGATGTCGACCGGGATGTCGTCGATCGACTCGAAATCGATCGGCTTCTTCAGCCGGATAACCATGCCGAACGGCGTCTCGAGGCCGGGAACCGGCGCATGCGGAATGGCGATGCCCTCTCCGACGCCGGTTGACCCGAGCCTCTCGCGATTGTGGATTGCCTGGAAGATGTCATCCGCCGGCAGGTCCAGCGCCAGCGCAGCCTGATCCGACAGGCCGCGCAGCAACTTCGCCTTCGAGGGGGCCGGAAGGTCAATCATCACGCTTTCGGGCTTGATGAATTGGGAAAGGATCATCGTCTCACTCGCATCGGCACCAAGGTGCGCATCGGATCACGGCACGGCCTGTGCCAGTTCATTCATTCGACGTCGCGCAACCGATAGCCGACGCCCGTTTCGGTGGTGATGTATTCGGGCTGGTCGGGCTGACGTTCGATCTTCTGGCGGAGCTGGCGCACATACACGCGCAGGTATTGCACATCCGTCGAGCCGCCCCAAACCTGGCTCAGGAGATATTGATGGGTCAGCACCTTACCGGCGTGCTGCACGAGCACGCGCAGGATGTCGTATTCCTTCGGCGACAGCTTGATCTCCCGGTCGGCGACCTTGACGATCCGCTTGACGAGATCGACGGAAAGCTCGCCCGTCTGAAAGATCGGCTTCTCGCCCTGCTGCTGCAACTTGTGGCGGAGAGCAACGCGAATGCGCGCTACCAGTTCCTTCATCCCGAAGGGCTTGCTCATGTAGTCATCGGCGCCGAGTTCCAGCGCCCGCACGATGCCGGCCTCGTCGGTGCGGCTGGACAGCACGACGATGGGGAGATCCGGCAGCTCGGTCCGCCAGCGGCCGATCAGCTCGTGCCCCGGCATGTCCGGCAGGCCGAGATCGAGCAGGATCAGGTCCGGCTTTTCGGCCGCGACATGCTCGATCGCCGTGCGGGCATTGGTCGCCTCGTCGACGGCAAATCCCTCGGACGTCAGCCCGACCCGCAGCAGGCGGCGGATCGGGGGTTCGTCGTCGACGATGAGGATTCGGACCATCGGACCGTTCATGGCAGCTCTTCCAGCGTGGCGGCGTCGGCCGGGGCCGGCATCTTGATGGTAAAGACCGCGCCCGAGCGGCCGGTACGGTTGCTGGCCTCTATCGTCCCGCCCATCGCCTCGACGAAGCCACGGCAGATCGACAGTCCCAGGCCCGTTCCGGCCAGGACATGGTCGGTCTTGCGCACCCGATAGAAGGTATCGAAGACCCGTTCAAGGTCGGCCGACGGAATGCCAGGCCCCTCGTCCATCACCTGCAGAAGCACGATCCCGCCATCGGCCCAGCCCTGGATCCGCACCGTCGAGGCCTCGGGCGCGTATTTGGCGGCATTGTCGAGCAGGTTGAACAACACCTGCTCGAACAGAACGGGATCGAGCCGCACCATCGGCAGGTCAGCGGGAATGTCGACCTCGACGACATGGCGCGACAGGATCTTGGCCGCGCGGCGCAGCGCCGTTCCGACGACATCGCCGACATATTGCGCCGAGGCATTCGGCGCCATCGCGCCGGATTCGATCCGCGTCATGTCGAGCAGATTGGCGATGAAGCGATGCAGCCGCTCGGATTCGTCGATGACGGTCGAAAGCAGGTCGACCCGGTCGGCCTCGGCAATGGTGTCCGGATAGTCGCGCAGCGCCTCTGCCGCGCCCATGATGGCGGCAAGCGGGGTCTTCAAGTCGTGCGAGATCGAGGTCAGCAGCGCCGAGCGCAGCCGATCCGCCTCGGCCGCGAGACGGGCTCGGTCGACATCGGCGACCAGTTCGATCCGCTCGATGGCGAGCGCCGCCTGGTCGGCGAGCGAGTCGAACAGCCGCTGTTCCTCGGGCGTCAACAACGGCCCCTGCCCGTCATCGTCGAGCCCGACGACGCCGACCGCCGTGCGGCCGGTACGCAGCGGCAGATAGAGCCGCTTCGCGCCGGGCAACGTGTCGGCGCCGCGCCCGGCCGGGCGATTGTGCTCCCAGGCCCAGCGCGCCGCGGCGATATCCGCATCGAGCAACGTGTCATCCGGCGGATAGCCGGCGCGCACCGCAATGGTGCCGTTCTCGGGCAGAAGCACGACGACCCGTACCTTCAGCATCGAGGCGATCTGGTAGACCGTAGCCCAGAGCACGTCCTCGAGCGTGCCGGCGCCGGCCAGCTTCTTGCTGAAAAGATAGAGGCCTTCGGTGGTGCGGGCGCGCTGCCGCGCCGCCGCCGCCTGGCGCTGCACGCGGGCGGTGAGATTGCTGGCGATGACCGCGACGCCAAGGAAGAACACGAAGGCGATCACGCTCTCCGGGTCGCCGATGTTGAACGTATACAACGGCGGCAGGAAGAAGAAGTTGAAGGCGAGCGCGGCAACGGCCGAGGTGAACAGAGCCGGCCCGAGACCCGCCGTTACGGCCGAGGTCAGCACCGCCATCAGGAAGACCAGCGCCAGATTGCGGACGTCGAGCACGCGCAGCAGCATGGCGAAGGCGAGCCCGATGCCGACATAGCCGACGCCGAGCGCATAGGGGCCAATCCTGAACCGGCGCGGCGTGGCCAGCGCCACGCCGCGGGCCGGCGGCGCCTCGCGGTCGTCGCCGGAGATGACGTGGACGCTGATGTCGCCGGCAAGCCGGATCAGCTCATGCGACACCGAGCCTTCGATCGCCTCGCGCCAGCGCGACTTGTCCGGCTTGCCGACGATGATGTGCGTCGCATTGGCGGCCAGCGCATGACGGACAATGTCCCGGGCTACGTCCTGCCCCGGCAGGGTGATCGCCTCGCCGCCCAGTTGCTCGGCCAGCCGCAGCGTGGCGGCGATGCGGTCCTTGTCGGCCTCCGGCAGGCCGGCGGAACGCGCCGTCTCGATATGGATCGCCGCCCAGGGCGCCCGCAGCCGGTCCGCCTGACGGCGCGCATAGCGCACCAGCGACGCGCTACGCGGCTGCTCGTCGATGCAGACCAGCACGCGGTCGCCCGCCGCCCAGGGCCCGGAAATAGCATGCGCCTGCATGTGGCTGACGAGTTGTTCGTCGACCCGCTGCGCCGTTCGGCGCAGCGCCAGCTCGCGCAGCGCCGTCAGATTGCCGGGCGAAAAATAGTTCTCGATCGCCCGCTTCGCCGTGCCGGCGAAATAGACCTTGCCCTCATGCAGCCGCTTGATCAGGTCGTCGGGGGTGAGGTCGATGACCTCGACATCGTCGGCGCGGTCGATGATTGAATCCGGCACCGTCTCGCGCACCCGGATCCGGGTGATCTGGGCGACGACGTCGTTCAGGCTTTCGACATGCTGGATGTTGAGCGTCGTATAGACGTCGATGCCCCGCGCGAGGATCTCCTCGACGTCGAGATAGCGCTTGGGGTGGCGGCTGCCCTCGGCATTGGTATGGGCGAGTTCGTCGACCAGCACCAGCGCCGGCCCGCGCGCGAGGATGGCGTCGAGGTCCATCTCTTCGAGCACGCGGCCGCGATAATCGACCGTCTTGCGCGGAATGACCTCGAAGCCCTCGACCAGCGCCACTGTCTCGGCCCGGCCGTGCGTCTCGACCACGCCGATGACGACATCGACGCCATCGGCCTTGCGGGCCCGGCCGGACATCAGCATCTCGTAGGTCTTGCCGACGCCGGGTGCCGCGCCAAGGAAGATCTTCAGCCGGCCGCGCGCCTCGCGCGTCGCCCGCTCCAGCAGTGCCTCTGGGGACGGCCGGTTCGGCGCGTCTCGACTGTCGTCAGGCATCCAATCACGCCCCATCTGTCCGAACGGCCGGAACCGACGCCGGAGCGCGGGTTCCGGCCCCTGCCTGTCATGGCGCGCCGGCTGCGTCCAGCGCAAGGTTCAAGGCGAGCACGTTGACGACCGGCTCGCCCAGGAAGCCAAGCTGCCGGTCCTCGACATGCGCCGTGACCAGGGCCTTCACGGTGACCTCGTCCAGCCCGCGCGCCTTGGCGACGCGGGGCACCTGGAACAGGGCGGCCTCCGGCGAGATATCGGGGTCGAGGCCGCTGCCCGAGGTGGTGACCAGGTCCATCGGCACGGCGGCGCCGGGATTCTCCGCCTTCAGCTTTTCCGCGTCGGCCTGGATGCGCTGTATCAGGGCCGGATTGCTCGGGCCGAGATTGGAGCCGCCGGAAGACGCGGCGTCATAGCCCTTGCCGGCCGCCGAAGGGCGGCCGTGGAAATAGCGGTCGGTGGTGAAACTCTGGCCGATGAGCTCGGAACCGACCACCCTGCCCTCGCGCTCGATCAGGCTGCCATTGGCCTGGCGCGGGAACAGCGCCTGGGCGATGCCGGTCATCCCCAGCGGATAGATCAGGCCGGTGATCACGGTGAGCGCGACGATCATCAGGATCGCGGGGCGTAGCTGTTTCAACATGACAGATATCCTTCAGACGAGGCCGAGGGCCGTGATGGCCATGTCGATGGCCTTGATGCCGGCGAACGGCACAATGAGACCGCCGACGCCATAGATCAGCAGGTTGCGCGACAGCAGGGCTCCGGCGCCGACGGCCCTGTATTTGACGCCGCGCAGCGAGAGCGGGATCAGCGCGACGATGATCAGCGCGTTGAAGATGATCGCCGACAGGATCGCGCTTTGCGGCGTGGATAGCCCCATGATGTTGAGCGCGCCGAGCTGCGGGTAGAAGGCCAGGAACATCGCCGGGATGATGGCAAAATACTTGGCGACGTCGTTGGCGATCGAGAAGGTGGTCAGCGCGCCGCGCGTCATCAGCAATTGCTTGCCGATTTCGACGATCTCGATGAGTTTGGTCGGATCGCTGTCGAGATCGACCATGTTGCCGGCCTCGCGCGCCGCCACGGTGCCTGTATTCATCGCCACGCCAACGTCGGATTGGGCCAGCGCCGGGGCGTCGTTGGTGCCGTCGCCGCACATCGCCACCAGCTTGCCCTTGGCCTGCTCCTCGCGGATCAGAGCGAGCTTCATCTCGGGCGTCGCCTGGGCCAGGAAGTCATCGACGCCCGCCTCGGCCGCGATGGCCGCCGCCGTCATCGGGTTGTCGCCGGTGATCATCACCGTCCGGATGCCCATCCGGCGAAGCTCGGCGAAACGCTCGCGGATGCCCCCCTTGACGATGTCCTTGAGACGGACGACGCCCAGCAGGCGTCCATCCTTGACCACGGCCAGCGGCGTGCCGCCGGTCTTGGCGATCTCGTCGGCGATGGTCTGCAGTTCGCGGATCGTGCCGGTGATGGCCCGACTGCCGCCGGCCGCCACGCCGGCCTGCTCGACATGCTTCAGCACGGCGTCGACCGCGCCCTTGCGGATCGACGAGCCGTCGAAATCGACCCCGCTCATCCGGGTCGGTGCCGTGAAGGGCACGAAGGTCGCATGCAGGCTCTGCATGTCGCGGGCACGGATGCCGTATTTCTCCTTGGCGAGCACGACGATCGAGCGGCCTTCGGGGGTCTCGTCGGCGAGCGAGGCGAGCTGTGCCGCGTCGGCCAGCTCCGCCTCGCTGACGCCGCGCACCGGGCGAAGCTCGGTCGCCTGGCGGTTGCCGAGCGTGATCGTGCCGGTCTTGTCGAGCAGCAGCGTGTCGACATCGCCCGCGGCCTCGACGGCGCGGCCCGACATGGCGAGCACGTTGAAGCGCACCAGCCGGTCCATGCCGGCGATGCCGATGGCTGAAAGCAGCGCGCCGATCGTCGTCGGGATCAGGGTGACGAACAGCGCCACCAGCACGACGACCGGAATGTAGCCGCCGGCGTAGTTCGCAAAACTCGGGATGGTGACGACGGCGAGCACGAAGATCAGCGTCATGCCGGCGAGCAGTATGTTGAGCGCGATCTCGTTCGGCGTCTTCTGCCGTTCGGCGCCCTCGACCAGCGCGATCATGCGGTCGATGAAGGTCGAGCCGGCGGCGGCCGTGATGCGGACGCGGATCCAGTCGGACAAGACCTGCGTGCCGCCGGTGACGGCCGAACGGTCGCCGCCGGATTCGCGGATCACCGGCGCGGATTCACCTGTGATCGCCGCCTCGTTGACCGAGGCGACGCCCTCAATGACCTCGCCATCGGATGGAATGATATCCCCCGCCTCCACCAGCACGACGTCGCCAACCCGGAGGCTTGTGCCCGGCACGAGCTTGAAGTTGGCCGGCTCGTTGCCCGAAAGCAGCTTGGCCTGCGTCTCCGTGCGGGTGCGACGGAGCGATTCCGCCTGCGCCTTGCCGCGCCCTTCGGCGACGGCCTCGGCGAAATTGGCGAACAGCACGGTGAACCACAGCCAGATGACGATCTGCAGGGAGAAACCGAGATTGGCGCCGCCGGTGGCGAAGTCGCGCAGGAACAGCACCGTGGTCAGGGCCGAGACGACGGCGACGACGAACATCACCGGATTGCGCGCCAGGCTGCGCGGATCCAGCTTGCGGAACGCGCCGCCTATGGCGGGAACGAGGATGCGAGCGTCCATTATGCTCGCGGATTTGGACTGGCTCATCAGAGACTCCAGCATGAAGTTCCGGGACAGGCGGTGGGACCTTCAGGTCGCCGCGATCCACCGGATGAAAAGGTCAACGACCAGCGCGAGGACGAACATCGCCACGGTGAGCCCCAAGATGAGGGAGGACGCGCGGGGAGCCTCCCGCTTCCCCGCGCCAAACCGGCGCGAGGAGATGGGAGCGAGAGGGCGAGGTGCGGGCTGGCCAGCCAGGAACGGTAGCTCATGATGCTTCCTCACAGCCCCGGCGCCTGGATCATGGCGAGATGCTCGACGATCGGACCAAGCGCCAGCGCCGGGAAGAAGGTCAGGCCGCCGACGATCAGGATGACGCCGACCAGCAGGCCGACGAAGAGCGGCCCATGCGTCGGGAAGGTGCCGGCCGAAGCGGGCGCGACCTTCTTGGTCACCAGCGAACCGGCGATCGCCATGGCCGGGATGATGACCAGGAAGCGGCCCATCAGCATCGCCATGCCGAGGGTGAGGTTGTACCAGGGCGTGTTGCCCGACAGGCCGCCAAAGGCCGAGCCGTTATTGGCTGCCGCCGAGGTATAGGCATAGAGAACCTCGGAGAAGCCATGCGGGCCGGGATTGGCGATCGAACCGAGGCCCGTCGGCAGCACGATGGCAATGGCGGTGAAGCCGAGCATGGTCAAGGGCAGGCAAAGCACGGCAAGCATCGCCATCTTGACCTCCTTGGCCTCGATCTTCTTGCCGAGATATTCCGGCGTGCGGCCGACCATCAGGCCGGCGACGAAGATTGCGATGACGATGAACAGCAGGATGCCGTAGAATCCGGCGCCGACGCCGCCGACGATGATCTCGCCAAGCATCATGTTGATCATCGGGATCATGCCGCCGAGCGCCATGAAGCTGTCATGCATGGCGTTGACCGCGCCGCAGGAAGCGGCAGTCGTCACCACGGCGAACAGCGCGGAGAGAACGATGCCGAAGCGCGTCTCCTTGCCCTCCATGTTGCCGCCCTCGATGCCGAGCGCATGGACCAGCGGATTGCCAGACGCTTCCGCCCCGTAGCAGACGACGACGCCGGCCAGGAACAGCACGCCCATGGCGGCCAGGATCGCCCAGCCCTGCTTCTCGCTGCCGACCATGCGACCGAACACGTTGGTCAGGGCCGCGCCGATGGCGAAGATCATCACCATGTGGATCAGGTTGACGAGCGCGGTCGGATTCTCGAAGGGATGCGCGGCATTGGCGTTGAAGAAGCCGCCGCCATTGGTGCCGAGATGCTTGATCATCATCTGCGAGGCGACCGGCCCCTGGGCGATGGTCTGCTGCGCGCCTTCCAGCGTCGTCGCGACGGTATAGGGGTTGAGGTTCTGCGGCACGCCCTGCCAGACCAGCACCAATGTGCCGACGACGCAGATCGGCAGCAGGATATAGAGCGTGGCGCGGACAAGATCGGCCCAGAAATTGCCGAGCGTCTTCGCCGACTTGCGCGAGAAGGCGCGGATCAGCGCCACCGCTATGGCGATGCCCGATGCGGCCGAGACGAAGTTCTGGACGTTCAGCCCCGCCATCTGCACGAAATAGGACATTGTGCTTTCACCGCCATAGTTCTGCCAGTTGGTGTTGGTGACGAAACTGGCGGCGGCGTTGAAGGCGAGTTCCGGCGGCACGGCGCCCATGCCGGCCGGATTGTAGGGCAGCCCGCCCTGCAGCCTTTGCATCGCATAGAGCAACAGCAAGCCGGCTAAGTTGAATAGCAGGAACGCGCCGGTATAGGTCGTCCAGTGCTGCTCCTCGCGGTCGCTGGTGCCGGCAAGCCGGTAAAGCCCGCGCTCGAACGGCCCGAAGACGAAGGAGAGGATTGTGCGCTCGCCGTTGAAGACGCGGGTCATGTAGCCGCCGAGCGGCTTCACGAGCGCGAGGATGATCCCGCAAAAGAGCAGGATCTGTAACCAACCGTTGACGGTCATGGGACGTGCTTTCCGAGAATGGCGTCTCGAACGGGGATCGCGCTGGCGATCAGAACCGTTCCGGGCGCACCAGCGCGTATGTGAGGTAGACGAGCAGGAACACCGTCACGGCGCCGCCCAGAATGTAATCGACAAGCATGGTCGGCTCCGGCTCTACAATTTCTGGCAGAGTTTCACGTAAGCGAGGGACGCGGCGAAGAACAGGACGCCCATCCCGACGACGATGAAATCCATAATCATGACTCCTTGCAGTGTTCAGCCCATCCCACTGCCAATTCCGAATATCGATGCCGTACAACGACAGGCGACGCCCGCGCATCCACGTTTGCGGGGTCGTCCGACTGGATCGAAGGACGACGGGAATATGGCCCCGAACCGCATAGGCGTTCGAGAGAGGCCGGGGAGCCAAGATATAAAGATCCCATAGGAATCCGGCCCCTCGGCACGGCCGCTCCAGCCGCATTGGCGTGAGCCGCCGCCGCGGCGTCGCTCAACCTTGGCGACCGCGACCCGACGCTCAGCCGGGGAGGCAGAACATCAGCAGGGCCAGGCCGCCGAAGAAGGCCATGACCGCGAGGAGGCGAAGAACGAGGCCAAGTTCCTCGGAATGCTGGCGCGCCAGGGCCACCGCCCTGAAGCGTCCGGCGGCGCGATGGCCGGGACGCGGCGACGAAGCGGCTGAACCGCGCCAATCGTGGCCGGAGGGCAAGACGTCAAAGGGGCTGCGAAGCTGCATGATTCCAATCCTTATCCGGTCGGCATGCCAACGCGCTTCGCGCCGAATACGGCCCGGAGGACCGGGACCCGACATCGGCGGCGCGTCGCTGCGACCCGGAAAAGGTGGATCGACCTGCATAGTTTCTCGATCGGGCTGGCGCAGCAACTCCATAAAAATATCATATTGAAAAGATCCGGCTTTGTTAATTTTACATCCCGGAATTGCGCATCGACTTGATATCGCCACAACAAGCCCGGATCCAATCTTGTAGAGGCAACATCTCGAGGCAGGACGATCTTGCCAAGCCGGCAGCATGGTTCACCGCGAAGCGCGTCTTCGGACGCGTGGCGGATATCCGGTTGAACATGGCAGGGTCCATCGCCAAACTATAAGCGAGCCGGATCAACGGGAGGATTTTGGATGTCGCATAATCTGCAGTTCTATATAGACGGTGCCTGGGTGGACCCGGTGGTCCCGAAGGTCATCGACGTGATCGACCCCTCCAACGAGGATGCCTTCGCGCAGATCTCGCTGGGCTCGAAGGCGGATGTCGACAAGGCCGTCGCCGCCGCCAAGCGGGCCTTTGCCACCTTCGGCTTCACCAAGCCGGCCGAGCGGCTGGAGCTGCTGCGCAGCATCCTCGCCGTCTACAACAAGCGCGCCAACGATCTCGCCGATGCGATCTCGCGCGAAATGGGCGCGCCCCGTCCCTTCGCGCTCGACAGCCAGGTCGGCATCGGCCGCGCCCATCTCGAAAAGATCATCGAGGTTCTTGGGGATTTCCAGTTCCAGCATCCCAAGGGCACCTCGCTGGTGGTCAAGGAGCCGATCGGGGTCGTCGGCCTGATCACGCCCTGGAACTGGCCGCTCAACCAGATCACCTGCAAGGTCGGCCCGGCGCTGGCCGCCGGCTGCACCATGATCCTGAAGCCAAGCGAGATCGCACCGCTCGACGCCATCATCTTCGCGGAAATCCTCGACGAGGCCGGCGTCCCCCCCGGCGTGTTCAACCTGGTCAATGGCGACGGCCCGACCGTCGGCGAGGCGCTTTCCAGCCATCCCGACATCGACATGATGTCGTTCACCGGCTCGACCCGCGCCGGCATCCTGGTGGCCAAGGCCGCCGCCGACACGGTGAAGCGCGTGGCGCAGGAGCTTGGCGGCAAATCGGCCAACATCCTGTTCCCGGACGTCGATTTCTCCGTCGCCGTGCCGAAGGGCGTCGCCAATTGCTTCGGCAATAGCGGCCAGTCCTGCAACGCGCCGACGCGGATGTTCGTGCCGCGCGAGCGCCAGGACGAGGTGATCGGCTACGCTCGCGAGGCGGCGGAAAAGTTCGTCGTCGGCCCGGCGGATGCGCCGAACACCAAGCTCGGCCCGGTCGTCAGCCAGGTGCAGTACGACAAGATCCAGAACCTGATCGAAAGCGGCATCGCCGAAGGCGCGACGCTGGTCACAGGCGGCCCCGGCCGCCCGGCCGATCTCAATCGCGGCTATTATATCCGCCCGACCGTCTTCGCCGACGTGACGCCGGACATGCGCATCGCCAAGGAGGAGATCTTCGGACCGGTGCTGTCGATCCTGCCCTATGACAGCGTCGAGGAAGCGATCGAGGAGGCCAACAACACGGTCTACGGCCTCGCGGCCTATATCCAGTCGGCCGATCTGCAGACGGCCCGCGACGCCGCCGCGAAGATGCGGGCGGGCGCCGTCCACATCAACTATCCGGCGTGGGATTCGGGCATTCCGTTCGGCGGCTACAAGCAGTCCGGCAATGGCCGCGAATATGCCGAATATGGCCTCGAGGACTTCCTGGAGACCAAGGGTATCCTCGGCTACGAGGCGGCCTAATCAAATCCGGGGGAGCAGATCGATCGGCTCCCCCGGATTCGCATTCTCAACTCGAGATCCGTCCGCCCTGCCCGCTGCTGGCGGCGAGCGAAATCAGGGTCAGCCCGCTTTCCGGATCCTCGCGCTTGCGCAGGTGGGCCGGGGACTCCGTCAGGATCACCTCGAGCGTGGGGCGCACGACGCCGCTCTTCAGGTGGCCCGCCAGAGCGGATCCGTCGGCGCGCCCGAGCACCGCGTGAAGATGCAGGGCCGGCTGTCCGTCCGGCCCCAGCGCGATATCGCCGATCAGCGAGGCGACCTCGACCTGCTCGTTCACCGGAATGGTCGAATATTCCTTGGTCTGCCAGTCGAGGAAAGCGAGCTCCGCGCGTTCGAACGCACCGATTGCCTTCAGGCTCGCAGCGGATAGACCGGTTTCGGCAGCGAAAGCCTGAAGGCAGTCCATCACCTCGTCGCCTGCCGAAAGGATGACGGCATAGGTCTTCTGGCCGTCCGCCTCGTAGATCAGTTTGCTTTGCAAGCTTGCCTCCTTTTCCGGCGCAACGCACGCCCTCCTTCCGGCAACGCCAGCGTGTCGGAAACGTTGCCGCGATAAAGATCGCGCGGCGGTGCGGGGAACCCTGCCCCTTGCACTCCGTTGCCTCCCATAACCCTCGCAAAGGAGGCCATCATGTCCAATATGCCGCTGGTACCGCCCATTCTGCCCCTGGTGGAGGATGACGCGAACAAGCCCGAGCCTGGTAGCGAAGCCGAAGCGCGCAACGAAGCCGAACGCATCGACCGGCTCGAAAAGGGCGAGCAAGTGGGGGCTGACGATCTCGACGGCGAGCCTGTCGCAGACACGGTGCGTCGGGAAATCGAGGAAGCGGAGCGCCTTCAAAAGACCAATTCCGACGCCTAGACAGTGCCGGGATCGGTTCGGGACCGCCACTTTCGGGATGGCGCGCCTTGATCGTTCGAGCCGACAGCCGGTTGTCGGCGTCTCTCGTCAAACTCCTTTTGTAATGACTATGATGTGCCGTTGGACGCCTGCCCACCGGCCAATCGCGATGACCGAATGGCAAGGTTCACACTGAATGAACGAACATCCGATCGGGACCCTGGACCTTGAAGAGCGCCGGCTCGCGGCGCTTGCCAGCTATGACATTCTCGATACGCCGCGCGAACGCGAATTCGACGAAATCGCCCGCCTGGCGTCGGATATCTGCGAAACTCCCATCGCCGTGGTCAACCTGATCGGCGCGTCCCGCCAGTTCTTCAAGGCCGAGGTGGGGCTTGGCGTCCGAGAGACACCGTTCGAAAGTTCCTTCTGCGCCAAGGCCATTTTGGAGGACGAGTTTCTTCTCGTCCCCGACGCGACGAAGGACTGTCGCTTTGACGGCAATCCGCTGGTCACCGGCGAACCGCATCTTCGCTTCTATGCCGGCGCGTTGCTGAAGACCGCCGATGGCTTTCCCCTCGGCACGATCTGCGTGCTCGACTAC
>Ga0182738_1005483_pt1 | contig 13513 bp, 10 predicted proteins | sample eDN5th30CBELigMG_FD_128876 | JGI IMG/M metagenome (GOLD analysis project Ga0182738, IMG submission 128876) | Enriched Miracle-Growth compost microbial communities from Emeryville, California, USA - eDNA 5th pass 30_C BE-Lig MG (version 2)... ...
CTCAGCTCGTCGGCGCGGAGATCGGCACGCCGGTCGACGTGAAGGTCAAGTTCCCGGACGACTACGGCAACAAGGAGCTGGCGGGCAAGGACGCTGTCTTCAAGTGCACCGTCAAGGAGATCCGCGAGTTCGTGGAGAAGCCGGCCGACGACGAGCTTGCCAAGAAGAACAACTTCGAGAACCTCGAGGCGATGCGCAAGGCGGTGAGCGATCGCATCGGGCAGGACTACGCGCAGGTCTCGCGCAGCATGGTCAAGCGCCAGCTGCTCGACAAGCTGGCCGAGACGCACAAGTTCGAAGTGCCGGAAGGCCTGGTGGAAAGCGAGTTCAACGCGATCTGGCAACGCGTCGAAGAGGCCAAGAAGCAGGGCCAGACGGTCGCGGAAGACGAAGAGAAGATGAAGGCGGAGTACCGCGAGATTGCTGCTCGCCGGGTTCGTCTCGGTCTGCTGCTGGCCGATGTCGGCCGCTCCAACTCGATCGACGTGACGCCGGAAGAGCTCAACCAGGCCATCATGCGCGAGGCGATGCGCTATGCCGGGCAGGAGCGGCAGGTGCTCGAGTTCTACAACAAGAATGCCGAGATGAAGGAACAGCTGCGCGCGCCGATCTTCGAGGAGAAGACCGTCGATTTCATCCTCGAGCTGGCCAAGGTGACCGAGAGGTCGGTTACCCCGGAGGAACTGCTCGAGGCTGCCCGTGCGGCGGAAGAGGAAGAAGACAAGGACCAAGAAGAGAAGCCGGCCACGGAGTCGGCGGCGACCGCGCCGCCTTCTGCGGCGACCTGATCGGGTGGCGGTCTTGAATGCGGCCGCCGGCACTGCCACTTTCACGTCGTCAAGTCACAAGGGGGCTCCGCGATGATTCGCGACCGCGATCCGCTGCAGGTCTATAACAACTACTACGTGCCGATGGTGGTCGAGCAATCGGCGCGGGGCGAGCGTGGGTATGACATCTGGTCGAGGCTGCTCAAGGAACGCATCATCTTCCTCAACGGTCCGATCGAGGACAACGTTGCCGGCCTCGTCTGCGCCCAGCTCCTCTATCTCGAAGCCGAGAATCCCACGAAGGACATTTCCTTCTACATCAACTCGCCGGGCGGCGTGGTGACGTCGGGCCTCGCGATCTATGACACGATGCAGTACATCCGGCCGAACATCTCGACCCTGGTTTTCGGCCAGGCCGCTTCGGCGGGTTCGCTGCTGCTGATGGCCGGACAAAAGGGCAAGCGTTTCTCGCTGCCCAACGCACGTATCATGATTCACCAGCCATCGGGCGGCGCCCAGGGGCAGGCGACGGATATCGAGATCCACGCCAAGGAAATCCTCCTGACCCGGGCACGCCTGAACCAGATGTACGTTACCCACACGGGTCGGACGATCGAGGAGATCGAACGGGCCATGGAGCGCGATAAATTCTTCTCTCCACCTGAGGCCAAGGCGTTCGGCCTGATCGACGACGTGTTGGAAAACCGGCCGGTGCCGACGATCCAGGCCGCGGCTTCCTGAGCGGGGCGCGACCAATTGGTTTGGGTTCGCAGACCGACACACCATATTTAGAGGTTGTCGCAATCTGCGACGGATGTTTAACATAGCGCGAGGTGCGGGTCCGCTGGGTTGGCGGGCTGCCCAAGCGGAGGTGCGTTAAGAACATGCCAGCCGCCAAATCAGGGGGCGATTCCCGCAATACCCTCTATTGCAGCTTCTGCGGCAAGAGCCAGCATGAGGTGCGTAAGCTCATTGCAGGGCCGACTGTTTTCATCTGCGATGAATGCGTCGAGCTCTGCATGGACATCATCCGGGAAGAGAGCAAGACAACCCTGGTGAAATCCAAGGACGGCGTCCCGTCGCCCAAGGAAATCCGTCAGATTCTCGACGATTATGTGATCGGCCAGGACAAGGCCAAGCGCATCCTCGCTGTTGCGGTGCACAATCACTACAAGCGCCTGAGCCACGGCGGCAAGGCGAACGACGTCGAGATTGCCAAGTCCAATATCATGCTGATCGGCCCGACCGGCTGCGGCAAGACGTTGCTCGCCCAGACGCTGGCCCGCATGCTGGACGTGCCGTTCACCATGGCCGACGCCACGACACTCACCGAAGCAGGCTATGTCGGCGAGGACGTCGAGAACATCATCCTGAAGCTGCTGCAGTCGGCTGACTATAATGTCGAGCGGGCGCAGCGGGGCATCGTCTACATCGACGAAGTCGACAAGATCAGCCGGAAGTCCGACAATCCCTCGATCACGCGCGACGTGTCGGGCGAGGGCGTGCAGCAGGCGCTGCTCAAGATCATGGAAGGCACGGTCGCGAGCGTCCCCCCGCAGGGCGGCCGCAAGCATCCGCAGCAGGAGTTCCTGCAGGTCGACACGACCAATATCCTGTTCATCTGCGGCGGGGCCTTCTCGGGACTCGACAAGATCATCTCGATGCGCCGGCAGGGCACGTCGATCGGTTTCGGCGCCGAGGTGCGCGGACCGGAAGACCGCCGGACCGGCGAGATCCTGCGGGACCTCGAGCCCGAGGATCTGCTGCGGTACGGCCTGATCCCGGAGTTCGTCGGCCGCCTGCCGGTTGTCGCCACGCTCGAGGACCTCGACGAGTCGGCGCTGGTCGAGATCCTGACCCGGCCCAAGAACGCACTGGTCAAGCAATATCAGCGGCTGTTCGACATGGAGAACGTGAAACTGAAGTTCTCCGATGACGCCCTGAGGGCGGTGTCGCAGAAGGCGATCATGCGCAAGACCGGCGCCCGCGGCCTGCGTTCCATCATGGAGACGGTGCTGCTCGACACCATGTACGATCTGCCGTCGCTCGACGGCGTCGATGAGGTCGTCATCAACCGTGAAGTCATCGAGGGGCGCGCTCAGCCGCTCTACGTGCACGGGGAGCGCAAGGAAGGCATCGCTGCCGCGCCGGCCTAGTCTTTGCACCGCCGTCGGAGAGCCGTCGGCGGTTCCCCGCCAAGGGCTTGAACGAAACCTCGTTCAGGCCAATCTCTGTAGCGAGTGCGCGTGGCTTACCGCCGCGGGTTGCCCATCCGGGGACCTCGGCTGCGGCCCCGCGACAGCTCTAACAGTGTAGATTGCGAGGCATCATGAACGCCCCCACCAGCATTCCGATCCAGGGTACCGTCTATCCCGTCCTGCCGTTGCGCGACATCGTCGTGTTCCCCGGCATGATCGTTCCGCTCTTCGTTGGCCGCGAAAAGAGCGTCAAGGCCCTGGAAGAGGTAATGAAGGACGACAAGCAGATCCTGCTGATCGCCCAGAAGAACGCGACCCAGGACGATCCCGCGCCCGAGGACATCTACAGCATCGGCACGCTTGGTACCGTGCTGCAGCTGCTCAAGCTGCCGGACGACACCGTGAAGGTGCTTGTCGAGGGCGGCAAGCGGGTGCGCATCGGCGGCTATACCGACAAGGCCGAGTTCTTCGAGGCGCGCGCTGTCGAGATGGAGGAAGCATCCGGGGACCCCGCCGAGTTGCAGGCGGCCTCGCGCACCGTCGTCTCGGAGTTCGAGAACTACGTGAAGCTCAACAAGAAGGTGCCGCCCGAGGTCGTCGTCTCGATCAACAAGATCGAGGAGCCATCCAAGCTCGCCGACACGATCTCCGCCCACCTGGCGCTGAAGGTCGCCGACAAGCAGCAGCTGCTCGAGCTCGATTCGGTGTCGAAGCGCCTCGAACGCATCCTCGGCCTGATGGAAGGCGAGATCGGCGTGTTGCAGGTCGAGAAGAAGATCCGCAACCGCGTGAAGCGTCAGATGGAGAAGACGCAGCGCGAATATTATCTGAACGAGCAGATGAAGGCGATCCAGAAGGAGCTTGGCGAGACCGAGGACGGTCGCGACGAGATTTCCGAGATGGAAAAGCGCATCAAGAAGACCAAGCTCAGCAAGGAAGCGCGCGAGAAGGCCAACGGCGAGCTGAAGAAGCTGCGCACGATGAGCCCGATGTCGGCCGAGGCCACGGTGGTGCGCAACTACCTCGAATGGCTGCTGTCGATTCCCTGGCGCAAGCCGACCAAGATCATCAAGGACCTGAAATACGCCGAGGACATCCTCAACGCCGATCACCACGGCCTGGAGAAGGTGAAGGAGCGCATCCTCGAGTATCTCGCCGTCCAGCAGCGGGTCGACAAGATGAAAGGGCCGATTCTGTGCCTGGTCGGACCGCCGGGCGTCGGCAAGACCTCGCTCGGCAAGTCGATCGCCAAGGCGACCGGCCGCAACTTCGTGCGGATGTCGCTCGGCGGCGTGCGTGACGAGGCCGAGATCCGCGGCCACCGCCGGACCTACATCGGCTCGCTGCCGGGCAAGGTCATCCAGTCGATGAAGAAGGCGAAATCGTCGAACCCGCTCTTCCTTCTGGACGAGATCGACAAGCTCGGTGCGGATTTCCGCGGCGACCCGTCGTCGGCGCTGCTCGAGGTGCTCGATCCCGAACAGAACGCGAGCTTCAATGATCATTATCTCGAAGTCGACTACGACCTGTCGAACGTGATGTTCATCACCACGGCCAACTCGCTGCGCATGGCGCAGCCGCTGATGGACCGCATGGAGATCATCCGGCTCGCGGGCTATACCGAGGACGAGAAGGTCGCGATCGCGCGCAAGCACCTGATTCCCAAGCAGGTCGAAGCCAACGGCCTGAAGGAGGGCGAGCTCGACATCCACGACGATGCCGTGCGCGACCTGGTGCGCTACTACACGCGCGAGGCCGGTGTCCGTAACCTCGAGCGCGAGATCGCCAATCTCGGCCGCAAGGGCGTCAAGGAAATCCTCATGAAGGGGACTTCCAAGGTGAAGATCACGGCCAAGAACCTCGACAAGTATGCTGGCGTCCGGCGCTTCCGCTTCGGCGAGGCCGAGCTCGAGGATCTGGTCGGCATCACGACCGGCCTGGCCTGGACCGAGGTCGGCGGCGAACTGCTGCAGATCGAAGCCGTGCTCGTGCCGGGTCGCGGCCGGGTGACGGTCACCGGCAAGCTGGGCGACGTGATGCAGGAGTCGGTGCAGGCGGCCAACGCCTACGTCCGGTCCCGCGCGGCGGCGTTCGGCATCAAGCCGAACATCTTCGAGAAGCGCGACATCCATGTGCACGTGCCGGAAGGCGCGACGCCCAAGGACGGCCCGTCGGCCGGCGTCGGCATGATCACCTCGATCGTGTCCGCGCTCACCGGCATCGCGGTCCGCAAGGACGTGGCCATGACCGGCGAGATCAGCCTGCGCGGCCGGGTCATGCCGATCGGCGGCCTGAAGGAGAAGCTGCTGGCGGCGTTGCGCGGCGGACTGAAGACCGTGCTCATCCCCAAGGAGAACGAGCGCGATTTGCCGGAGATTCCGGACAACGTGAAGAAGGGCCTGGAGATCGTGCCCCTCTCGACGGTGGATGAGGTCCTTGCCCGTGCGCTGATCAAGCCGCTGACGGCGATCGAATGGCCGAATGACCTCGATCCACTGCCGGCCAAGCCGGCGGAGGCGGCCGAGGTTCGCGCCCACTGAGAGGCCTGAAGCAAAGCAGCAAAGCCCCGGAGAAATCCGGGGCTTTTTTGCTTTCGACCCATTTGTACGGTGCCGCGGCCACACGACCCACCAAATCTGGTATTCAACGTTGACGGCCTTTTGCCGCCTCCCTTAAACTCGCTACTGCCGGATTTTCAGGGGTTCGCTCGTGAACAAGCACGATTTGATTGCCGCCGTTGCTGCCTCGACCAATCTGACCAAGACCGACGCCGCCAACGCGGTCGATTCCATCCTGACGGTCATCACCAAATCGCTGAAGAAGAAGGAGAAGGTCCTGCTCGTCGGCTTCGGCACCTTCCAGGTCTCGAAGCGGGCCGCGGGCGAGGGCCGTAATCCGCAGAACGGTGAGAAGATCAAGATCCCGGCCGCGAACGTCCCGCGCTTCAAGGCAAGCAAGGCCCTCCGGGACGCGATCAACTAACGCGGCCGTGCCTCCGACCGACAAGACGTGTTTTCATCCCCCGACGCGAGCGTGCGCCGGGTCATCCTCATTGGACCGCGCGCATCCTGCGCGCTCACACGCGCCTGTCAATGCGCTCGATCATGAGCGCGCAGGATGCGCGCGGTCCAATGATCGTGATCTGGCGAAGGGTGCCAACAGGCGCGTTGCCGCCGCACCTCCATGATCGCGGCAGCTCCGTCGAGCCGCGCTGCCCCAGCAGGCGCGAGAAATTATCCGCTTCTCTATGCAAAAATTCATAAGCTCTGAGGATGAACAGAACGCGGGGCTGCAAAGTTCGATGACGTCTTCGGAAACGCGCTTTGCGCTCCTCAGAGGGGAAGTTCTCTGTTAGGAACGCCGCCGGGCGATTAGCTCAGCGGTAGAGCATTCCCTTTACACGGGACTGGTCGGCGGTTCGATCCCGTCATCGCCCACCATCATGCGGCGCGCGAAGCCCGATATACCTCACTTGTATTTCTCCCTGTGCGAAGCGCGGGGGAGGGGTCGGCGTCGCACGCTGACGGAAGGGTCATGGGCCGCACCGATACTGTAGCCCGTGACCCTACCGTCCCTGCGGGGCACTTCCCCAGCTTCGCCAGGAAGGAAAGGAAGGCGGAAAAGCGCCGATTCGCTTCCGCGTGCAGGAAGAGGATCGGGCCGTGCGGGGAAATGGCTGGAAATTCCGGCACTTACGCACCCCTTCGCGGCTGCGGTAAGCTTGACACACTATAGGGTGTCCTTTATCTCTCCGCGCGCCGTTTGGGGCTTTTGCGGGCGTAGTTCAGTTGGTTAGAACGCCGGCCTGTCACGCCGGAGGTCGCGGGTTCGAGTCCCGTCGCTCGCGCCAGCCCCAACGCTGGCAGCCCAAACGGGGCGAATGGAGTGACGATGGAAGCTCTTCTGAAGGAATACCTTCCGATTTTGATCTTCCTCGGTCTCGCCTTCGCCCTGGTTTGTGCGATGCTGGGCGGTTCCTACCTGATCGCCCGGCAGAATCCGAACTCCGAGAAGCTTTCGCCCTTTGAGTGCGGCTTCGCACCGTTCGACGATGCACGTGGACAATTCGACGTTCGTTTCTATCTCGTTGCAATCCTCTTCATCATCTTCGACCTCGAAGTCGCCTTCCTGTTCCCGTGGGCGGTGACGCTGGGCGAGATCGGCCTGTTCGGCTTCTGGTCGATGATGCTGTTCCTCGGCGTGCTGACCGTCGGGTTCATCTACGAATGGCGCAAGGGGGCGCTCGAATGGGAGTGATCACGCCAGGCCAGCAATTGGCCAAGCCCAGCCCGGCGGCCGAGGCCGCACTCTCGCGCGCGCTGTCCGATGAACTTGCAGACAAGGGGTTCGTCGTCGCCCAGCTCGACAAGCTGATCACATGGGCGCGCACCGGCTCGATGTGGGGGCTGACCTTCGGCCTGGCCTGCTGCGGGGTCGAGATGATCCACGCCTGGATGAGCCGCTACGACCTCGACCGCTTCGGCTTCGCGCCGATGCCCAGCCCGCGCGCCGCCGACGTGATGATCGTGGCGGGCACGCTGACCAACAAGATGGCGCCGGCGCTGCGCAAGGTCTACGACCAGATGGCCGAGCCGCGCTACGTGATCTCGATGGGCTCCTGCGCCAACGGCGGCGGCTACTATCACTACAGCTATTCGGTGGTGCGCGGCTGCGACCGCATCGTGCCGGTCGACATCTATGTGCCGGGCTGCCCGCCGACGGCCGAAGCTCTGCTGTACGGCATCCTGCAGCTCCAGAAGAAAGTCCGCCGGACCGGAACGCTGGTGCGCTGATGCAGGAGCTCGGCGATTACATCTCGCAGGCCACGGGTGCGACCGCGTCGGTGCGTCTCGGCGAGCTGATGCTGGAGACGACGGGCGACAAGGTGGTCGCGCTGCTTACCTTCCTGCGCGACGATCCCAAGTGCCTGTTCAAGCAGCTGATCGACATCTGCGGCGTCGACTGGCCCGAGCGCGAGAAGCGCTTCGACGTCGTCTACAATCTGCTCAGCCTGAAGCTCAATCAGCGCGTCCGCGTGAAGGTCCAGACCGACGAGTCGACGCCGGTGCCGTCGGCGGCGTCGGTCTACAGCGCGGCGAGCTGGTTCGAGCGCGAGACCTACGACCTCTACGGCGTATGGTTTGCCGACCATCCCGACCTTCGCCGCATCCTCACCGACTACGGCTTCGAGGGCCATCCGCTGCGCAAGGACTTTCCGCTGACGGGCTTCGTCGAGCTGCGGTGGGACGACCTGCAAAGGCGCGTCATCTACGAGCCGGTGAAGCTGCAGCAGGAGTTCCGCCGTTTCGACTTCCTGAGCCCGTGGGAAGGCGCCCACGCCGTGTTGCCGGGCGACGAGAAGGCCTCGGGGAAAGCTCCGGAGAAAGCCCCAGCCCAAGAGAAGGGCAAAAGCTGATGGCCGACGTCGAGATCAAGACACTGACGATGAATTTCGGGCCGCAACATCCGGCGGCCCACGGCGTGCTGCGCCTCGTCGTCGAGATGGATGGCGAGATCGTCGAGCGCTGCGACCCGCATATCGGCCTGCTGCATCGCGGCACCGAGAAGCTGATCGAATACAAGACCTATCTGCAGGCGATCCCGTACTTCGACCGGCTCGACTACGTCTCGCCGATGAACCAGGAGCACGCCTTCGCGCTCGCCGTCGAGAAGCTGCTGGGCATCACGCCGCCCGAGCGCGGCCAGTACATCCGCGTGCTGTTCTCCGAGATCACCCGCATCCTCAATCATCTGCTGAACGTCACGACCTTCGCCATGGACGTCGGGGCGCTCACCCCGCCGCTGTGGGGCTTCGAGCAGCGCGAGCTGCTGATGGAGTATTACGAGGGCGTCTCTGGCTCGCGCATGCACGCGGCCTACTTCCGGCCGGGCGGCGTCCACCAGGACCTGCCCGACGGCATGCTCGATTCGATGGAAGGCTGGATCAAGCAGTTCTATCCGTTCCTCGAGGACATCGACGTTCTGCTCCACGACAACCGCATCTTCCTGCAACGCACGGTCGATATCGGCGTCGTTTCCGGCGAGCAGGCGCTCGACTGGGGCTTCTCGGGGCCGCTGATCCGCGCCTCGGGCATTCCATGGGACCTGCGCAAGTCGCAGCCCTACGACGTCTATGACCGCATGGATTTCGACATTCCGGTCGGCAAGACCGGCGACTGCTTCGCGCGTTACCTGGTCCGTATCGAGGAGATGCGCCAGTCCGTGCGCATCATGGAGCAGTGCATCAAGGCGCTGCGCACCGTGAAGGGGCCGGTCCGCGTCGACGACCGCAAGATCGCGCCGCCGCGCCGCGCCGAGATGAAGGGCTCGATGGAGGCGCTGATCCATCACTTCAAGCTCTACACCGAAGGCTACAAGGTGCCGGCCGGCGAGACCTACACGGCCGTCGAGGCGCCCAAGGGCGAGTTCGGCGTCTATCTCGTGTCCGACGGCACCAACAAACCCTACCGCTGCAAGATCCGAGCTCCGGGATTCCCGCACCTGCAGGCGCTCGACATGATGACGAAGGGACACCAGCTCGCCGACATGTCGGCGAACATCGGCTCGCTCGACATCGTGTTCGGCGAGATCGACCGCTAGGAGAAGCTCGAGATGGCGATGATCACCGCCGATCCGCAGGACGTGCCGCAGATCGCGTCGTTCTCCTTCACGCCGGAATCCATGGCGAAGGTGAACGAGCTGATCGCGAACTATCCCCCCGGCCGTCAGGCGAGCGCCGTGATCGGCGTGCTCGATCTGGCGCAGCGCCAGCAGGGCTGGCTGCCGCGGGTGGCGATGAACGAGGTGGCGCGCATCCTCGACATGGCGCCGATCCGGGTCTACGAGATTGCGACCTTCTATACGATGTTCCAGCTCCGGCCGAAGGGGAAGTACCTGCTGCAGGTCTGCACCACGACGCCGTGCTGGCTACGCGGCTCGGAAGGGGTGATGAGGGCCTGCCAGGAAGCGGCCGACGGCACGACCTTCAGCGTGCAGGAGGTCGAGTGCCTCGGCGGCTGCGTGAATGCGCCCGTCGTCCAGATCAACGACGACTTCTACGAGGACCTCGACGAGACCTCGATGAAGAAGGTGCTCGATGCCTTCCGCCGCGGCGAGGTGCCCAGGCCCGGCCCGCAGGTCGATCGCCAGACCTCGGCGCCGATCGGCGGCCCGACCACATTGAAGGGTGAGTGAGACCATGCTCGCCGACAAGGACCGCATCTTCACCAACCTCTACGGCTTCCACGACTGGCGGCTGGCCGGCGCCCGCGCGCGCGGCGCGTGGGACAACACCAAGGCGATCCTCGACAAGGGCCCCGACGCCATCGTCGACGAGATGAAGAAGTCCGGCCTGCGCGGCCGTGGCGGGGCGGGCTTCCCGACCGGCATGAAGTGGTCCTTCATGCCGAAGGAAGTGAAGGACCGGCCGCACTATCTCGTGGTCAATGCCGACGAGTCCGAGCCGGGCACCTGCAAGGATCGCGACATCATGCGCCATGACCCGCACCTGCTGGTCGAAGGCTGCCTGGTCGCGGGCTTCGCGATGCGGGCGCATGCCGCCTACATCTACGTGCGCGGCGAGTTCTACAACGAGGCGCAGCACCTCAAGGAAGCGATCCGGGAATGCTATGACGCGGGGCTGCTGGGCGAGAACGCCTGCGGCTCGGGCTGGAAGTTCGACGTCTACGTCCATCGCGGCGCCGGCGCCTATATCTGCGGCGAGGAGACCGCGCTGCTCGAGAGCCTCGAAGGCAAGAAGGGCATGCCGCGCCTGAAGCCGCCGTTTCCTGCCGGTGCCGGCCTCTATGGCTGCCCGTCGACGGTAAACAACGTCGAGTCGATCGCCGTGGCGCCGACCATCCTGCGCCGGGGCGCGGCGTGGTTTGCCGGGATCGGCCGGCCGAACAACACCGGCACCAAGCTGTTCTGCATCTCGGGGCACGTGAACAGGCCCTGCAATGTCGAGGAGGAGATGGGCATCCCGCTCCGGGAACTCATCGAGAAGCATGCCGGCGGCGTGCGCGGCGGCTGGGACAACCTGCTGGCGGTGATCCCGGGCGGCGCCTCGGTGCCGCTGCTGCCCAAGTCGATCTGCGACACCATCCTGATGGACTTCGATTCGCTGAAGAACGAGGGCACCGGCCTCGGCACGGCGGCGGTCATCGTCATGGACAAGTCGACCGACGTGGTGAAGGCGATCGCGCGCCTGTCCTACTTCTACAAGCACGAGAGCTGCGGCCAGTGCACGCCCTGCCGCGAGGGCACCGGCTGGATGTGGCGTGTCATGGAACGCATGGTCCTGGGCAACGCCCGCATCGAGGAGATCGACGCGCTGTACGACGTCACCAAGCAGGTCGAGGGCCACACGATCTGCGCGCTCGGCGACGCCGCGGCGTGGCCGATCCAGGGCCTGATCAAGCATTTCCGCCCCGAGATGGAGCGCCGCATCCGCGCGCGCACCGAAAAGCTGGCGGCCGAGTAGGGCGGGGAGCAGACGATGCCCATAGTGAAGATCGACGGCAAGGAGATCGAGGTGCCGGCCGGCATCACGATCCTGCAGGCCTGCGAGATGGCCGGGGTCGAGATCCCGCGCTTCTGCTACCATGAGCGCCTGTCGATCGCCGGCAACTGCCGCATGTGCCTGGTCGAGGTGAAGCCCGGCCCGCCCAAGCCGCAGGCGAGCTGCGCCATGCCGGTCGCCGACAAGCAGGAGATCATCACCAGGTCTGCCGTCGTGCAGAAGGCGCGCAACGGCGTGATGGAGTTCCTCCTCATCAACCATCCGCTCGATTGCCCGATCTGCGACCAGGGCGGCGAGTGCGACCTGCAGGACCAGGCGATGGCCTACGGCTTCGACCGCAGCCGCTATCACGAGAACAAGCGCGCCGTGCCCGACAAGGAACTCGGGCCGCTGGTCAAGACCTCGATGAACCGCTGCATCCATTGCACACGCTGCATCCGCTTCGCGACCGAGGTCGCCGGCGTGGAAGAGCTCGGCGCGACCGGGCGCGGCGAGAGCATGGAAGTCACGACCTACGTCTCGCGCGCGTTGTCGACGGAGCTGTCGGGGAATCTGGTCGATCTTTGCCCGGTGGGCGCACTCACCTCCAAGCCATATGTCTACGAAGCGCGCTCGTGGGAGTTGCGCAAGACCGAATCGATCGACGTGTTCGATGCGCTGGGCGCCAACATCCGCGTCGATGCCCGCGGTGGGCAGGTGATGCGCGTGCTGCCGCGGCTGAACGACGACGTGAACGAGGAGTGGATCGGCGACAAGTCGCGCCATGCCATCGACGGGCTGCGCTACCAGCGCCTCGACCGCCCGTACCTGCGCAAGCGGGGCAAGCTGGTCGAAGCGACCTGGGACGAGGCTTTTGGCGCCATCGAAGCGAAGCTCGGCGGGATCGACGGCAAGAAGGTCGCCGCCATCGCCGGCGATCAGTGCGATGCCGAATCGATGGTCGCGCTCAAGGACCTGATGGCCGCGATCGGATCGCCGAACGTCGATTGCCGGCAGGACGGCGCGAAGCTCGAGGCTGGCGTGCGCGGCGGCTACCTCTTCAACGCCGGCATCCGCGGCATCGACCAGGCCGATGCCATCCTGCTGGTCGGCACCAATCCGCGCTGGGAATCGCCGGTGCTGAATGCCCGCATCCGCAAGCGCTACCTGTCCGGCCGTTGCGCCATCGCGAGCGTCGGGCCGGCCGTCGATCTCACCTACCCGGTCGAGCGGCTCGGCGCCGGTCCCGCGACCCTGCGCGAACTTGCCGACGGCAAGATTGGATTTGCCGAGAAGCTGAAGGGCGCCAGGAATCCGCTGATCGTCGTCGGCATGGGCGCGTTGACCCGTGAGGACGGGGCGGCGGTGCTTGCCCTGGCACGCAGCCTCGCCGTCGTGCGCGACGACTGGAACGGCTTCGCCGTGCTGCACACCGCGGCGAGCCGCGTCGGCGGGCTCGATCTCGGCCTGGTGCCGGGCGAGGGCGGCCGTGACGTGGCCGGCATCCTGGCCGGTGCGCAGAGCAAGGAAATCGAGGTCGTCTATCTGCTGGGCGCCGACGAATTCGACACCTCGAAGCTCGGCAAGGCCTTCGTGATCTACCAGGGCCATCACGGCGACGCCGGTGCCCATCGCGCCGATGTCATCCTGCCGGGCGCCGCCTACACCGAGAAGCCGGGCACCTACGTCAACACCGAAGGCCGCGTGCAACAGGGCTTCCGCGCCAACTTCCCGCCGGGCGATGCCCGCGAGGACTGGGCGATCCTGCGCGCCTTGTCGGAGCGGCTGGGCAAGACTTTGCCGTACGACTCGCTGGATCAGGTCCGCGCCCGGCTCATCGCGGTGAACGGGAGCTTCGCCGCGCTCGGCCAGCAGGCCGCCGGCGGATGGGGCGAGTTCGGCAGGTCCGGCTCCACGACCGATGCGCCGTTCGCCTCGCCGGTCGCGAACTACTACATGACCGATCCGATCAGCCGGGCGTCCCGAACCATGGCCGAGTGCGTCGCCTCGCGTCAGCAGCTGATGGCGGCGGAGTAGGGCATGGTCAC
>Ga0182738_1005485_pt1 | contig 13507 bp, 11 predicted proteins | sample eDN5th30CBELigMG_FD_128876 | JGI IMG/M metagenome (GOLD analysis project Ga0182738, IMG submission 128876) | Enriched Miracle-Growth compost microbial communities from Emeryville, California, USA - eDNA 5th pass 30_C BE-Lig MG (version 2)... ...
AAACCTGCCGCTGCCCGGAAATCGACGGCGAAGCGCACGACAAAGGCAAAAGCTGTCGCGCCCGCCGAGACGCCGGAATACGTGGAGGCTGAATTGCCATGGGGCGATATTGCCTCGCTGCCGGCCGGAGATAAGGCTGTCACAGAGAAAGCGGCTGCCGAGGAAAAGCCGAAGCGGACCCGCAAAGCTACGACGACACGCAAGCGCAAAGCAGATGTTGCGACATCGGCGAGCGCTGAGCACGGTGATTTGGTTAACGAAGCTTTGATTGCGAAGGAAGATCCGAAAGCAGCGGTTTCTCCGGCTGAAACTCCGCGTGCGGAAACTTCTATTTCTAACATGGCGGCTGAAACTGCAGATGCCCCCGGGGCGCCGAATGCTTCATTGGCTAAGGAAACTTCGGCTGCGGACACTGGCAAAAAAGCCCATGAACCGCAAAAGCAAGCCGGGCATCCGACGGACGCGGCACCCGAAAGCCAGAATATAACTGCAGGCAGTGACGAAACCGCAGGAACCGAAGGTTCGACTGCGGCTGCACCAGCGGCAGATTCTGAACATGGCACGCCTGGAGCAGCGGCGAGTGATTCGGAAGTTGAGAGTGACCGTCGTCGCCGAAGCGGGCGGCAATCTCGCGCAGAACGGGCTGCCAGACACCGGGAACGCCGGAACGCGCAGCGCGAGCAGGCAAAAGCCGGGGGAGCATTGGAAACTGCATCGGCTTCAGACGAGCAGAGCAGCGAGGTCGCTTCCAAAGAATCAGGCAGTTCAGAGGTTGAGCACGAACCGGCCGCACCACCGGATCAGACATCAGGCGTTGAGGCAGAGGCGCATCCGCAGCAGGGGACATCTTCCGAGGAAGCTCAGGGACAGCCCTCGTCTTCGCATGATAAGCACCACGGCAAACATCAGCACCCGAAGCACCAGCATGGCAACGGAGCAGCGTCGCCGAATGGCCACGGGCAGAATGCGCACGGCCAGAAGCGGGATCGCGACAGCCGGCGCAGATTGCGCAAGCCCCTCTTTCAGGAGGTCTTCAAGAAGGGCGACGAAATTATGGTGCAGGTGGTGAAGGAAGAAATCGGCATGAAGGGAGCGCGCATCAGCAGCTATGTAAGCCTGCCGGGCCGTTACCTGGTGCTGCTTCCATACCCGAACCAGGAAGGTGGTATCAGCCGGAAGGTTGAGGACGTCAAAGAACGCAAACGTCTCAAGACTCTCCTGCGCGATATTTCGTCAGACGACACAGCATTCATCGTCAGGACGGCGGGAATTTACCAGGATGAAACTGAAATTCGGAACGATGTTGAGTTCCTCAACCAGGAATGGAAGCAGATCGCCGATAAGTTTGCGAGCGTTGAGCCCAAATCGCTGGTTTACGATGATCACGACATCCTTTACCGGCTTGCGCGCGACGTTTTCGATGACTCCGTAGCCGAAATCCTCATCGATAGCCATATTGAAGGGGAGAAGCTCAAGGGGATTCTGGGGAAGCTGATTCCTGGTCTCGTTGAGAAGGTGAAGGTGTATTCCGGGGCGGAAAACATTTTCCACAAATTTGGTGTCAACAAGCAGATTCAGAAAGCCGCACGGCGAAAGGTCTGGCTGAAGAGCGGCGGCTACCTGATCATTGACGAAGCCGAAGCGCTAACTGCGATTGACGTTAACACCGGCAAATCGGTCGGCAAGGATGATCAGGAAAAGCTGATCCTGCGCACCAACCTGGAGGCGGCGCGTGCCGTTGCCCGGGAGCTGAAGTTGCGTGATATTGGCGGGCTGATCGTGATCGATTTTATCGACATGAAGGATGCGCGAAACAAGGAGCAGGTGCTGCATGAGCTGAAACTTCAGCTTCGTAAAGACCGCAGCAAAACCTCAGTCAGCGCAATCAGCGAGTTCGGCCTGGTGGAAATGACGCGCAAGCGGGTGCGTCGGAGTCTGCGTAAAACAATCTTTATGGATTGCCCCTACTGTCAGGGTGCGGGCGCTGTGCTTAATGAGCAGCAAATATGGCTGCATATCAAACACGAGATCGTGCGGCAGCTGGAAGGATCGCGCCCTGCGCCGACGCTGAACATCACTGTTAATCCGAAGATTCGGGCTTACGTTGACCAGAATTATAAAGACGTCATTCGCCGTCTGGAGCAGAAATATGATACGGAAATTCGCATCGGGATGAGCGATATTTATCATATTGAAAATTACCAGATTGAGCGTATGGAAACGACGGGCGTCATTAACGGGTCGGCGACGATGCCTGCGCGCTGATTGTATGCTCCTGAATTGATGTTTCCGGTAGGATTTTCATTGATTCTGGATGGCAGTCTGGCTGCGTAGTTTGTGCCATGGCAGTAATCGAATGCGAGCGGTGATCGGTATTTTAAACAGATGGAGTTTTGGCGATGCTGAAAAAAATTGCACTCACAATCCTGGGAATTTGTCTTTGCGCGGTTTCTCCCGCTGCAGAGGTTTTGCTTGCCCCGGTAGATCCACTCGCCTGGGCGGTTGCCAACACTGACTGGGGTCCCTTTGGTGGTGCACAGCTGAAGAAGCTGCGGGAGGTGGTCAACGGGCAGGTCATTGCCCATGAAGCGAATGCCTCTTACACAGATCCTGAAACGCGCATCGTCAAGCGTCTGAAGTGTTTCGATCCGGCTAACTGCGTGATGTGTTCCCCGGCAGCAATGGAGTATGGGCGGAAAATGCGGGGTCAGCTTTCTGCGACCTCAGTAGCTGATCAGGCAAATGCGGCTAATCTGGCGGCGTTGGCAACGTATTATGATCAGCAGGTCAAGGCGGCGAAAGATCGCGAGCGCCTGAATGCTGAAAAGGGCGATTACATTGTGACGACCACCCGGATGGAAGATGGGCGCGAGGTCACGACGACAAGTACAGTGACGTTCCAGAACCCCGGAAATGCTGGCGCGCAGCGGGCGCAACAGTTGGCAACGCAGATGAGGCAGTCAGCTCAGATGCAGAGCCAGCAGCAGGGTGGATCGATATACGCGTATATTACCGCGGCGCTGGAGACTCTGCAGAAGCCACAGCCTGCCATTGAATTGAACGTCGGGCGGGATCCGCTGGCGGGGTCTTCCAAATAGCCTAGCGGATGGTTGCACCTCCGTCGATTCGGAAATTGCTGCCAGTGATAAAACGCCCGTGGGTCACGAGGTAGACCACCATCTCGCTGATGTCTTCCGGATGGCCGGCGAGTTGGAGTGGCGATCGCCGGGTTGCCTGCGCGGTAAATTCTTCGTTGGCGTCGTCCGGAGGCAAAACCGTGCCGGGCGCAATGGCGTTCACCCGCACTTCTGGTGCCAGTTCCAGCGCGAGGGTTTCTGTCATTATGGAAAGCGCTGCTTTTGACGCGAAATAAGGGGTAAATTCCCGGTAGGGGCGGCGCAGGTTACAGTCAGTTATGTTGATGATGTGTCCAGATTTTCGCGCTTTCATTTTCAGGCCGAGTTCCTGGCTAAGCAGAAATGGTGCGCGCGCATTCACGGCCATAATTTTGTCCCAGGTTTCAGCCGTAATGCTGCCAGGAGGCGTGGGATAATACACGGCGGCCGAATTGACGAGAATATCGACTGCTATTTCGTGACGGTCCAGTTCTGACAACATATTCGCTATCTGCGCGGGGTCGCTGAGATCGCCTCGGATAGTATCCACTTTGCGCCCGATGGAAAGCACTTCTGCTGCCAGCAGGTCAGATTCACGAGAGCTGGTGTGATAATGAATGAGCAGGTCTGCGCCTGCGTTGGCCAGAGCCAGTGCAATGGCTCGCCCCACGCGGCGGCTGGCTCCAGTCACGAGGGCGCGTTTATCTTTAAGCGGCAAATCTGTCATGGCAGGTCCTTCTGAAAAAAGTTGATCTGGCACACCGTTTATCCTTTGATTTCCAAATCATACGACATTCTGATCTGACTAATTTTCCAGACATTTTAGGGGAGCTGCTGCATCTCATGATGAAAACGTGGATAGCAATTGCCGCTGTTGGCGCACAGGTGGTGTTTATGGCGCCGGCAGTGTGGGCGCAGGCCTACACGCGCATCGTATCGCCCGTGCAGAACCAGTGTGTGCCGGGACCAGACGTGAAGGTGCAGTTTGAAGCGGGAGGGATCACGCTTGCGCAGGGCGGCTACAATCTCCACTTTAAACTGGATGATGAGCCTTTCCAGGTACAGTATAACGGCAACCGGGCTCATACGTTTCGCAATGTTATGCCAGGCACACATACTGTTCGAGTTTACGTGGCTAATGCCTTGCATGAGGTGCTGCCCGAGACGGTCTCAACCGTGAGCTTTAATGTGGCACATTATGACGGTGCGAATTATGTGCGGCCGGGACAACCGACTTTGCTGTTCAATCTGCCGCAGGGCCAGTATCTCGGGCCGGACGCCGTCGATGTCACAGTGGATTTTGCTGTCGCCAATGCGACGCTTTCGCCCGGCGGATACCAGGTCGCGTACTATGCGGATGGTCGCCGGTTTCTCGTGCAGGGGCCATGTGGGCCGCGCCATCTGAAGAACCTCGCATCAGGATTGCACAAGATTCGGATCGAATTGCAGGATCATAATGGTGATCTTGTGCCCGGGCCTTTCAACAGCGGTGAGCGTACAATTCTGATTGCGCCCGAAAGTCGGGAAATGAGTCCGTGGCCGGAGTCAGACGGTTATAATGGGCAATCGCGGCTGGATTCCATGCCTGGCCCCATGACCATAGGCGGGCCAAGACCAATGCCGGTAATTGCGCGGGAGCTGACACCGGAAGAATCTGAAAAGAAGCGTTCGCTCACAGTTTTGTCTAACCGCCAGCGGCTGGACCTGGAAGGAAACCTGATTACTAGCGATAATCCGGCTACTGCATCTCCTGCAGCGCCAGCGCGGGATATGGTGGAAGAGGGTGAGGCGGAACGTACGCCGGGAGAACCTACCGGTTCAGCAGGAGCGAGCGGGCGCAGGAGCCGGGACTTCGAGGTGCGGCAGGGTGGCCTGCCGGACGACGAAGCGCCCGTTGCCAAGGATGAAGATACCGTTCATGGCCGGACAGAACCACCCCCTTCCGACGAGGTGAATGCCGGGAAATCATCCGCGAGTGCCCGTACATCTGCAGATGCTGCAGATGAAGCCCCTGCAAAGGCTGCGAAGAGCGAGGCGGCTGCAACATCGCGGAAGTCCGATGTGACATCTGGATCAATTCGGGTGCGCCGCCGGGCCGACGGCACGACGTCGACAGTCGAACGCTCCACGGCAACGCTGCACCTGTCGGATCGGCCTAATCTGCGGCAGGGTAATGAGTATTCAACGCGAACGGTGCGCACGATGCTGCCGCGTTTTACTTCCGGCACATTGACAAACAATCAGACGTCGGCGACATCGATCATTGGAGGCAAGGCGGCGGTTTTGCACAATGACAAAAGCACGACTGTCGTAGGTGCCCACGAATCGGCCCGCCGCCATGCGAATTCACCCGCGCAACCCGCAGCCGCTGCAACACCCGCGACGCCGGGCGAGCCGGCAGCCTCCAGCCGTGGTCGCGGACGCCCCCGGCGCGGCACCATCAATGTAACTCCGCAGTAGAAATGCGCAGGCTATGGGCAATTTCCGTGTAATGAATCATGCCAATGGCTCTGCAGCCCCCGTATTTATCCATGTGGATGTCGATGACTTATGGGCCATTGCTGAATGCTATGGACTGAGAGCGGCCGAGGAATACGCCCACGCGGTTTCTGAAGATGCCCTGCCTCGCCTTCGGCGGCTTTTTGCCGGGAGAGGCATTCATGCGACATTCTTCGTGGTGGGCAAGGATTTGGATAATCCGCTCTATGTAAAAAATATGCGAGACCTGCTGAGTGATGGCCACGCGCTTGCAAACCATAGCTTTAGCCATCGTCTTGATTTTCGAGCGATTTGCAAAGAAGCCATGCGCGATCAGATTTTGCGGTGCCACGATAAGGTCCAGGATCTTCTGAGCTACAAAATGCAGGGATTTCGAGCGCCGGGCTATGCCTGGAGCAGACCTTTGCTTGAGGTGCTGGGGGAGCTGGAATATGCCTATGATGCGTCTCTAATGCCCAGCCCGTGGGGATTTGTGTTTCGCTGGATGGACCGGCGGCTGCAAAGGCAGGCAGTGAAACTGCAGGGTCGTTCCGCTGGTCATGTGGGCGGTGCTGGTGAAACAAAAACTCAGTACCCCCTGTTTACGGATACCTTTAATCCCTTGCGGCCACGGCGCGTGGAGACCGCGTCGGGCAGGTCGATTCTGCAACTGACGTCGGCGACTGCGCCGCAATTGCGTTTGCCGTTTCAAGCCGGCGTTTGCATGCGTCTGGGCTACGCCTATTTTGAAAACTTTGCCCTGGATATGGTATGGCGACGGCGCCACCCATTCGTTTTCCTGTTCCATGCTGCCGATCTCGCCGATCTTTCCCGTGTGCCGATTCCATTTTTCCAGAAATCAAAATTTTTTAACATGCCAATCCAGGAGCGGGAAAAACTGGCTGATCAGTTTCTCCAGTTCATTTGTGAATGGCGGCAAGTGGTCACGACGGAGGAATGGCTATGATGATACTCGGCGATGAGTATCATGGCAGGGATTTTTCTGATCGATGGCCCCCAGAGTCGTGCGCTGCAGCCAAAGCCCATTGAATCCGGCCAATCTTTAGCTCCGTTCCGAATACCGACACCCATGCCCTGTAACGAAAACCGGCGCGGATTTGTGTCTGCGCCTTTTGTTTGCGTATGGGCGGGTAGCTCAGAGGTAGAGCAGTAGACTTTTAATCTATTGGCCGAGGGTTCGATCCCCTCCCCGCTCACCATCGCACTTTAAGTCTGCTTTTATCGCGCTCGGTTTGGGATTCAATTGTGCGTCTGAGTCTGAATGCTGCACCTGGGCGAGACCTCCCGTTGTGTTTTGCCGCGAGGATCGAAGCGTTGTCTTTGAGCAATAGTTGCGCTTTGCCGCGGGGATCGCGGCGCGACTTTTTCCACGCGTTTTTGTGTGTGGTGCTTTTTAGGTGGTTTTTTTCTTATTATCCTAATGTCTACTGAATATCTAGACAATTGCGGCGGTTACTGAATCCCGATGAGATTGAGCAAAAAAGGAGAGTATGCGCTGCGGGCGATGATCGCGCTAACGCGGAATTGTGATTCTGCGATGACGATCACGCAGGTTGCGACATCGGAAGAGCTGCCGAAGAAGTTTCTGGAGCAGATTCTCCTGGCGCTGAAATCTGCTGGTCTGGTAAAGAGCAAGGCTGGTCCGAAGGGCGGCTATGAATTGGCTGCGCCGGCGCGCGGGATTACTGTGGGGAAAATTCTGGCGGCGGTGGAGGAGCCGATATCGCACGAGCGGCTGGACCCGGCGGGAGAGGAAACGCTTGCGCCTTCGGGGGTGGTGGCTCTGCTGGATGACATTCGGTGTTATGTGCGCAATAAATTGGAAACGGTTTCGCTGCAGGAGATTGCGGATGAGGCGCTGACGGATCAGGATGTCGAAGCGCTGATGTGGTATATTTAGGCGGTTGGCCGCCAGGAGTTTTGGTGAGAAGTTAAATATTAAAAAGGAAAGAGGACCGTTGCATGGCAAAGATTTACAACAACATTCTGGAGACGATCGGCCACACGCCGCTTGTTAAACTGAATCGGATTACAGACGGCGCCAAGGCGACGGTGCTTTTGAAGCTGGAGTTTTTTAATCCGCTGGGCAGTGTGAAGGATCGTATTGGCCTTGCGATGATCAACTATCTTGAAAAGACGCAGGGGATTGCTCCAGGCAAGACGACTCTGATTGAGGCGACGAGTGGCAATACGGGTATTGCGCTGGCTTTTGTGGCTGCAGCGAAGGGCTATGACCTGATTATTACGATGCCCGATAGCGCCAGCACGGAGCGTAAGAAGCTGTTGAAGATTCTTGGTGCGCGCCTGGTGTTGACGGAAGGTGCCAAGGGCATGAAGGGCGCTATCGCAAAGGCGGAAGAACTGAAGGCGCAGATTAAGGATTCGGCGATTCCCTCGCAGTTTGAGAGCCCTGCCAATCCGGAAATTCACAAGGAAACCACGGGTCCGGAAATCTGGGAAGATACGGATGGCAAGGTGGACATCCTGATTAGTGGTGTTGGAACGGGCGGCACAATTACGGGTGTGGCTGAGTATATCAAGCCAAAGAAGGCTTCTTTTAAAGCGATTGCCCTGGAGCCGGATACGTCTGCGGTGATCAGTGGCGGTGAGCCGGGCAAGCATCGTCTCCAGGGGCTGGGTGCTGGGTTTATCCCGAAAACTCTTCACACGGATGTGATTGATGAGACGATCCGGGTAAAGGAAGAGGATGCTGCGAAATACGCCAAACGGGCGAGTGCGGAAGAGGGCATTCCCGTGGGCATCAGCAGTGGTGCCGCAGTGTGGGCCGCGTGTGAAGTTGCCAAGCGTCCGGAAAATGAAGGCAAGCTGATTGTGGCGATTGTGCCGTCGTCTGCCGAGCGTTATCTCAGCACCTGGCTCTTTGAAGACATCAGCTCGGAAAGTGATGACATTTCCGATCTGCTAAAAGGTTAACAAGCGCGCAGCTTAACCAGTCAAATGCAATTCAGGGGGCGGCAAGGATAACTGTCGCCCCTTATTTTTAACTCCTGAACTCTCTCGAAAGCTAGTTTTTCCGATGCCGATAAAATTTCGCCAGGTCAGCAAATCATTCGTGCGGAATCACAATGGACACAATGGCTCGCGCCATGTGCAGGCGCTCAACCCTGTGGATCTTGATATTGAAGATGGGGAATTCGTCTGTATCATTGGACCGTCTGGCTGTGGGAAGAGCACGTTGATGAACATCCTGGCGGGTCTTGAAACGCCGACAACGGGGCAGGTGCTGCTGGATGGGGAAGTGGTGCGTGGGGCGGGACCTGATCGTGTGGTCGTGTTTCAGGAGCATGGGCTGATGCCGTGGATGACGGTGCGCAGTAACGTGGAATATGGACTTAAGCTGCAGGGCCTGGATAAGGCCACGCGGCGTGAGCGGTCGGAAAAATATCTCCAGATGGTGCACCTGTCAAAATATGCAGAGTCTATGCCGCATGAACTGAGCGGGGGCATGCGGCAGCGGGTGAGCATTGCGCGCGCACTTGCGCTGGAGCCGAAAGTCTTGCTAATGGATGAGCCATTCAGTGCGCTCGATGCACAGACGCGGGATTTGCTGCATGACGAGCTGCAGCGGATCTGGCAGGAGACAGCGAAAACAATTTTGTTTGTGACGCACAACCTGCGTGAGGCGGTTTATCTGGCCGACCGGGTGATGATTATGACGGCTCAGCCGGGATCGATTAAGAAGATCGTTTCGGTCCCGTTTTCTCACCCGCGCAGCAAAGGATCAACAGAGGTGAGTGCGTTCACGGCGCAGCTTCATGATTTGATCAGGTCGGAAGTGGACAAGGTCGCCAAGCGTGAGCTTGACCCGACGTGGGAACCAGAAGCTCCGGCCATTTCGTCGGATGTCAGTGATTTTGCGGGTGGCATTTAGTGAAACGGATTTGGGAATGGCAGCTTCGTTTTCGGCCTGCGGGGCAAATTTTGCTCGGTTTTTTTGCAATCATTGCCCTCTCTGCCTGCCATAAGGAGCCGCCTTTAAACAGCGACGGTGAACCCTCGGAGTTGCGAGTGGGTTATTTTCCTAACGTGACGCATGCGCAGGCCATCGTTGGAGTGGCGCAGGGCGAGTTTCAAAAGGCGGTGGGGGAGGGGGTCAGGATCGTTCCGGAAACATTTAACGCCGGTCCAGCAGCCATTGAAGCTCTGTACGCGGGGCATATCGATATTGCGTATGTGGGCCCGTCGCCGGCGCTCAATGGTTTTCTCCAGAGCAAGGGGCAGGAAGTGCGGGTGATTGCAGGGTCTGCCATAAACGGTGTGACGGTTGTTGGTAATCGCAAGCGCGGTATCACCAGGATTGCTCAGCTTAAGGGCGGGAAAATCGCGACACCGCAGTATGCAAACACGCAGGATATTTCCGCCAGGTATTTTCTTGGTGTGCAGTATGGTTTCAAGCTGTCAGATGCGGGCGGTAAAACGGATATTATTCCCATTTCAAACCCGGACATCGAGACGCTGTTTGCGAAAAACCAGATCGATGCTGCCTGGGTGCCGGAACCCTGGGGCACCCGGCTGATAAAGAAAAATCTTGCCGTGGAAATTACAAGGGAAAGCGAGCTGTGGGAAGGCAAATCCTTTGCTATAACGACGGTAATAGCGCGCCGGGATTTTGTGACAAAGCACCCGGAGCTCGCGGCGCGATTTTTACAGGCTCATATAAGGCTGACCCAGCAACTGCAGGCGGATGCGCAGAAGTTTGCGAAAGTCATCAACTCTGAAATCAAGCGCATAACGGGGAAGGCACTGGATGATGATGTGCTGCGCGGCGCACTGAAAAATACCGGGTTTAGCATAGACCCGTCTGCGCGCTCATTTGAGCAGTATTTTCAGATGGCGCGGGATGTTGGGATTTACCCGCAAACCGAGTTTGATGTCCAGAAGTTGTTGTATACGGGACCACTCGTAGCCGCGGCAGCAAAGCTGGGGTTTATCTTCAGCGTGCCGATCATTCCTAAAAAGTACGAACCGCTGAAGAGCAATTACGAAAACAACAATGCCATTGAGACGCCGCGCTCGGCGGCTGATGCACAGACCTCAGGAACGGAATCATGAGCAAAACATTATCGCACAGCCGACTGGCTTTACTTTTTAATGAAAAAAAGCCCGGCCCCTGGAAAAGAATCCTGGCCAAGGTTATCTTCTTTTTCCTGTGCATTGGCCTGTGGCAGATCATTTACATGATGAAAGTGATGCCGCCGTATCTGCTGCCTGGTCCTGCGGACGTCGTGGCCAAGTTTATTGAGCTGGGGCGAAGTGGAAAACTGGCACAGAGCATCGGGCTGAGCATGCGCCGGATGTTTATGGGCTATGGTATCAGCGTGATAGGCGGTGTGACGATCGGTGTGCTTGCCGCCCGAAGCTGGATTTTCAAGGAGACTGTGGGTTCGCTGATTTTGTCGCTGCAGTCGCTCCCCAGTATCTGCTGGCTTCCGCTTGCATTGATCTGGTTTGGGCTTGGCGAGGGGGCGATCCTGGCAGTGCTGATTCTTGGGGCGCTGTTCAGTATTGCTGTGGCGACGGAAGGCGCCATCCGTAATGTGCCGCCCATTTACCTGAAGGTTGGTCGCGTCATGGGCGCAAAGGGTTACGTCTTTGCGAAAGACATCCTGTTTTTTGCTGCACTGCCGGAACTGATCGGTGGGTTGAAGTTGGGGTGGACCTTTGCCTGGCGTAGTCTTATGGCTGCGGAGCTGATTCGGCAGGACGTCTTTGGTGTCGGGCGGCTGCTTGAAACCGGGCGTAGTCTGAACGATGTGGCGCTGATGCTTGCCGCGATCATTTCGATTTTGGCTATTGGGCTGACTGTTGATACGCTCGTGTTTGGCACTCTTGAAAAGAAGATCCGGACGAGGTATGGCCTGGACAGGTAGTTTGTGTGCAGCAAGGAATTGAGAATGGTTGAGCAGAAACTGGAAGATGCGCTGGTGTTCCATGCGCGTCGTTATTCGACTGCGCTTCAAAGCGAGAATGCGCGGTCGAATTATCTGCTGCGGCTGCAGATTATGACAGATCCGGATTTTGTGCTGGGTCTGGCCCAGCAGTTTTCCCTGACTCCGGAAGTTGCCATTCCTGCATGGTTGCGCGTGGTTCAGCTCGCGGAGGGAAATGCGGAAATGGGCCTGCTGGCGGCGGGCGGATTATATGCGCAGGGGCTAGATGAGTTTGCACAGCAGGTGGTGGAAGGAGTGCTCGCGGCCGATCCTGGCAATATTGCCGCGCTTGAATTGAAGGCGGCATTGACGCCAGATCCGCAACAGCGACGTATCATCTTTGAGCAGATTCTCAAGATTGAGCCGGGCAACCGCACGGCTGTGCATAACCTGATTCTGCTGGACAGGCCCTTATAACGCCGCGGATTCGGGCGGCAGTTTCTGATGCCTGGCGACTTCATGAAATTTTTCTTGCGCCGCATAAGCGTTCATGAATTCTTGTCCGGGACATTGTTTTTGCCGATTGCGGCGAGCTTCGTTAATTTAATCTACAGGAAGACAGAATGACAGCCTTTAAAAAGGTGCTTGTGACGGGCGGCGCAGGATTTATTGGATCACACATGGTTGATCGATTGCTGGAGCGCGGATACCAGGTGCGCGTTTTCGACAACCTGGAGCCGCAGGTTCATGGCGATATCAGTGAGCCGCCAGATTATCTGACCCGGGAAGCGGAGTTTGTCCGTGGCGACATCCTGGATAAGGATGCTCTGCGCAAGGCGCTTGAAGGTTGCGATGCTGTCATTCACGATGCTGCAATGGTTGGTGTGGGGCAGAGCCAATACCAGATCGAGCGATATACGAAAGTCAACACGCTGGGTACAGCAATTCTGCTGGATGTGCTGGCGAATGAAAAGACATCTGTGGAGCGCCTGCTGGTGGCCAGCTCGATGAGCATTTATGGCGAAGGGCTTTACAAGAGGCCTTCGGATGGGCAACTGGTTGCGCCTGAGCTGCGTCCGGAAGCGCAGCTGGAAGGTGGCAATTTTGAAATGCTGGATCCGGAGACGGGGGAAGTTATGGACGCGGTTCCGACGCCCGAATCAAAAAACCTGTATTGCCAGTCTGTGTATGCGCTGACAAAAAAGGATCAGGAAGAGCTGTGCCTGATCACTGGGCGGGCGCACAACCTGAGCACTGTTGCCTGCCGGTATTTTAACGTGTATGGTCCGCGGCAGTCATTGTCGAACCCCTACACGGGCGCGGCTGCGATTTTTATGTCCCGCATTAAGAATGGCAACTCGCCGCTGATCTACGAAGACGGAAAACAACTTCGTGATTTTATTTCGGTTCATGATCTGGTGGACGCCAAACTGTTTTTGCTGGAGAACCCGAAGGCGAACCTTGAGGCGTATAATCTCTGCACCGGCAAGGCGACGTCCATTACCGATATCGCAAAAACTCTTGCCAAAATTTATGGCCGCGAAGACCTTGAGCCGAAGATTCTTGGGTCTTATCGCAGCGGTGACATTCGCCATTGCTATGGCGACAGTTCCAAGATCAATGCTCTTGGCTGGAAATACAAAACGGAAGTTCTGGATGGCCTGACAGAGCTGGTGAAGTGGTCTGAAGGCATTGATGCTTCAGATAATCTGGAAGCAGCACAGAACGAACTGCGGGCGAAAGGGCTGGTTAAGGGGTAACCAGGCTTCGTCAGGCTGTAGGAAAGTTACGCTGTAGGCCTCGTCAAGACTGTGTGGTTTTGACGGGGCCTGTTTCGTTGTTTCTATAGGCCCGGATTCCGTCTGCGATACCTCTGGCGGTTTCAAAGTCTCTGCGAAGGATGGCGCGTCCGCCCGCCAAAGTTACCCATCGAAAGGCGAACCACGGGTAGAAGACAAAAGCCTGTGGCCACTTGCGATGCTTTTTGTGTATCCGCAAAAT
>Ga0182738_1005486_pt1 | contig 13506 bp, 11 predicted proteins | sample eDN5th30CBELigMG_FD_128876 | JGI IMG/M metagenome (GOLD analysis project Ga0182738, IMG submission 128876) | Enriched Miracle-Growth compost microbial communities from Emeryville, California, USA - eDNA 5th pass 30_C BE-Lig MG (version 2)... ...
ACGTCTTCGGGGGCCTTGTCGACTTCGCGGAAGTTGAGCTGGGCGGAGACGAGGGCGTCTTGTTTGAGGGCTTCGTCGTTGATGGCGTTCGGGTCGGGGTTCATCTGGTCGAGGGGGATGTTGTTGGCGACCGAGACGAAGGGGGCGGGGTTCGGCTCGTCGTTGGAGCAGTCGAACATCGGCGTGGCGCTGGCGTCGAACTGGTTCATCGGCGGGAGGCCGAGGATCTGCTCGATCGTCCGGATCAGGCTCGTCGTGTTGTACTGGGTGCTGACGACCTCGCCGCGCTTGGCGAAGGGGCTGGCGACGAACGCCGTCGTGCGGTAGCCGCTCACGTGGTCCCAGCCGGCCTGGGGATCGTCTTCGATGGAGAAGATGGCCATCTTGTTCCAGAACGAGGAATGGCTGAGGGCCTCGACGATCCGACCGAACGCCAGGTCGTTGTCGGCCACGCAGGCTTCGGGGGTGGGCGTTCCGCGGCTCGTTCCGCTGGTGTGATTGTTCGGAAGGCAGATGATCACCAGGTTCGGGTACTCGCCCTTCTTCTCGAACTCCTTGAGTTCTCCGATGATAAAGTCCGCGCGATACTGGTCGGGGACCGCCATTTCCCAGCCGACGTAGTCCATGGGGGAGAAGGGGCGAATCGACTCGACCGATGGCTCGCTCTGGAAGACGACATCGTTGGTCTCCCCCTTCCAGGCGCGGTAGCAGTCGAGAAAGCTGGGCGAGCCCTTCGTGTTCTCGTCGCGCCAGCGAACCTTGGGGCTCATGAACTCGCCGTAGTTGCGGATCGTCTTCCCATGAGCGACGGCGTTGTCCCAGATGAAGCCGGCGGGAGAATAAGCCAGGGCGTCCTTGTCGTCCTCCGCCATGCCGTCGGGGTAGCTGCGGGGGAACCCGGCGAAGCTCTTCTCCATGTAATCGGTGGAGAAGGCCGTCGTGCTCCATTGGTGGCCCTCGGCGCTCAGAATCCCGGAGCAGTAGGTATTGTCCAAAAGCACGAACTCATCAACAAGCTTGTGTTGGTTCGGAGTGACGTTTCGACCGAAGACGCAGAGATCGGCGTTGCCGCGCCCGCGCTCGTGATCGCCGAGCACTTGGTCGTAGGTCCGGTTCTCCTTGATGATGTAGACGACATGCTCAATGGGGCTTGGCTCGCCGATCCGCTGGGGGATGGGCCTCGGCGGTTGGTTCGAGCGGGGCGGCAGCGCCGCCTGGTCGATCGAGCCGCGGCGGAGGTTTCGCGCGACCCGTTCCGAGAGCTTCGGCAGGTCGTCCTTGGAGGGCAAAGGCATCAGCGACAGCGACCCCTGGTACTGATGCGAGTTGAACCCCTCAACCCCGTCGCCCCGCTTCCTCGGCGCGCTCGGTAGCCCCTTGATGTTGGCGACGTAAAGCGCTTTGCGGCCGGGGTCGAACGCGAGCGCCCCCGGAAACCAACCGGCGGGGATCAGGCCCTCTAGCGCCGTGTCTCCCTTGTCGTCGGGGTCGAAGTGGAGGACGGCCACGGCGTTTTGCGTGCCGTTGGCGACGTACAGCCTGCGCCCGGACTGATCGAACGCGAGCGCGTTGGGCGAGGCCCCGAACAGGTCCGACGGCTTCCGCTTGGTCCAGACCGTTTCGACGACCTCCTCCTTGGCGACGTCGATCAGGCTCAGGTTGTCGCTCCCCGCGTTGGCGCAGACGACGAACCGGCCATCCGGCGAAACGGCCAAGGCCGAGGCGTGCAAGCCGGTGAGAAGCTCCTTCGAAACCCGGTTTTCCTCCAGGGCGACGATGCTCACGGAGCCTTCGCTGGCGATGTGCCGAACCGGGTCGACGCGGACCACCGTCCCCTTCCCCGCCGGTCCCGTGAGGTCGCTCTCGCCGGGGCGCCGGCCTCCCCAGTTGCTGACGAAGGCTTTTCCGCCAACGAGAACGACGTCGTAGGGAACGGCCCCCACGTCCCACGAACGGACGACCGAGCCGTCGGCGGTGTTGATCTCCAAGAGCTTGTTCGAGAGGTTGCCGCAGATGTAAAGACGGGCGCCGTCGTCGGAGAGCGCCAGGCCGCTGGGGATCTCGGCCTTGCGCCTCGGGGCGTGGGCCGGCGGCAACGGAATGGTCTTCAGAGGTTTGACGGCGCCGTCGTCCTCGACGGAGAAGACCTTGATCGACCCGTTCACGTTGCTCATGTAGACGCGCGTGCCGTCGCGCGAGAAGATCAGGCCCGTGTAGCTGACCTGTCCTTGTTTATCCGGCTTGAGGATGTTGGGCGAGGTGGCGTCGGGCGGCTGCTCTTGGTCTTCGCCGGGAAGGGCGACCCGCTGGGCGACTTCGCCCTTCTCGATATCGATGACGAGCAACTCGCTCGTCTTCCCCGAGACCAGCAGGAGCTTGCCGTCGGGCGACAACGCGAGCGCCTGGGGCCGCAGGCCGGGCAGTTCCACCTGTCGGCCGTAAGGGGTCAAAACCTGGTTGACGGGCGTGACGATCACGTCGTCGCGCCATCGTCCCACAAGGTCCGTGGTCGTCTCAATCGTCGGTTCTTGACCAAGGGCCGTGCTCGCCACGACCAAACAGCACGCCAGACTCCAGCAGCGGCTCATGACTTTCTCCGGAAACGCGGCGTCGCGACAAAGCATCCCGACGCGGTGACGGGAACCCGCGACGAGGGGAGGACCGACCGCCGAGCCGCCCGATCCCGTTCGAGAACCTCCACGCGGCCTGATCCAACGCGATCATTTTCCCCGCCGCGGCGGCCGGCCGCAAGCTCCAAGGCGGGGCGCGGATTCCGGCTTCCCCCATCCTCGGTTCGCTGGGACTCGGTGATGATGATGTTTGGTTTTGGGTGAAGCCGTTGCTATAAAAACGTACTCTTAATAAAGCAATTTGGTTGCCGCGAGATAACCAGGCCGCACGATGATGAAAATTGGGAGCATTCGTGATTTCTCGATCAGTTTGTTTTATAGTGTCGATCGCGTGCGCTCGTACTGTTCGGCCTCAGTGCCGTAGGCGCGCGGCGGATCCATCGTCCAAGGTGGTTGAGTCATCAAGCCTTGGCGAACAACAGGAGACTCGACGATGATGCTTCGGAACCTAGCGCTGACGGTTGGGTTGCTCGCGGCGACGGCGGCAACCGCCTCGGCGGACACCGTGTACCCGGTGTACAACAACTATGTGACGGACCCCGCCGACTTGGCGACCAACGTCACGCGCGGCGTCGGCACGGGGCTTACGGGCTCTGGTGCTTACACGGACTTCGGCGTGGAATGGACGATCACCCAGAACTCGACCACTGGGGTCTGGACGTACAACTACACGTTCGCGGATACGGGTTCGGGCAATGATCTGAAAAACATCAGCCATCTCATTCTCGAGTTGAGCGCTGGCGCGACTCTAGCCGATTTCACCGGTCTGGCTGGCACTGTCGGCACCTACGATCCGGCGGACAACAACCAGCAGGGCCAACCGAACCCAGGTCTTCCCGGCATCATCTACGGCACCAAGGTTGACGGCGGCTCGCCTTCGCTCACTTTGTCGTTCACCACGAATCGGGCGCCTGTCTGGGGCAACTTCTACGTCAAGGACGGCAACAACACCAACTACGCCTACAACACGGGGTTCACCAACCTCGACTCAACGAACAAGCAGGACTTCATCGCCCGGCCCGACGGCGCCACCCCGGTCGTGCCCGAGCCGAGCAGCCTCGCCGTTGCGGGCGTTGGCGGGATCGGCCTGATGATTCTCGCCGCCCGGCGCCGCAAGGCGCGGCAAGGCTGAGGACGATCGTCCGAAAAGCCGTGGAGGCCGCGAATCGGCCGCTCGCCACATGGCGGCGGCCGATTCGTGTTTCGAAGACTCGCACGCGATCCGAATCCGGTATAGCCTGGGATCAAGGCCCCGCGCTCGCCGTTTTCGCGTTTCGTTTTCGCCCGGCTGATCGCCGCGCGGGAAACATCGATCGTTCGAGGACAAGATCCGACATGAAATCACTGACCGAGCATCTCACGTTCAACATCCCCTCGCGCATGGGCTTTCTGAACATCACCGGCGAGATTGAGGAGATCGTCGGGCGGAGCGGGGTGCAGGAGGGCTTGGTTCTCGTCAACGCGATGCACATCACGGCATCGGTGTTCATCAACGACGACGAATCCGGCCTTCATGAAGACTACAAGGTTTGGCTGGAGCAACTCGCGCCGTTTGATGCTTCTCCCCAGCGTTACAAGCACAACCGAACCGGCGAAGACAACGCCGACGCCCACATGAAGCGCCAGATCATGGGCCGCGAGGTCGTTGTCGCCATCACCAAGGGGATGCTCGACTTCGGCCCCTGGGAACAAATCTTCTACGGCGAGTTCGACGGCCGGCGGCCCAAGCGGGTGCTGGTGAAGGTTATCGGGGAGTGAGAAGGCGAGGGCTGAATACTAATCAATGGAATGTGTTGAGTCCTTGCCCGGCGGGTTAATCCTCTGCTCCTCCGTCGCCCGCCGGATTTCGAGGATCGAGGCGAGGCGGCGGCCCACGCTTTCGCCCCAGACGCGGCTGCCGAGGGGGGAGAAATGGCCGTCACCGAGGTGGCCGTTGAATAGCGGGTTTGGGGTCGTTGGTTTACCGGTTCGCAGATGTTGAAGCGTTTGCTTGTCCAATTCCTCGACGAAATCCTCGAACGGATCGAAGTAGGCCATGGCGCAGCGATCGAGGATGTTTGACGCCTGGCCGGGGTAGTGCCCCGCCCGGCGCGGGCTGTCGAACTGGTTGACCCAGGGGGCGGGGACGGCGAGGCAGACGATCCCCCTTGACGTGCAGAAAGCGTCGATCTTCTCAATCCAATAGCGGTTCTCGACCCAGTCGCCCCGACCCTCCAGCGCTTCGAACAGGTCGCCGAAGTCGTTGGCGAAGAGGCTCAGGACGACGAACTGGGGCTTGACGCGGCCGGCGTACTCCAGGAGCGTGTAATACTCCTGCTCGGGCGAGTACCCAAGGTGCCCCGTGTTGAGCACCTCCACGCTGGTCTGGAAATGCTCGGCGAGGTATCGCTTGAGGCATTCCGAGGGCGTCTCATCGTCGCCGACGAACAGGCCCTGCATGTAGGAGTCTCCCAGCGCGATCCCCCGGAGCGCGGCGCTGGTATTCGGTTCGGCGCCTCGGAGGCCCCACGAGTTGGTGGTCTGAAGCGATTCCTTGACCACGATCGCCTCGGTGCCCGCGACGACCTCGGCGAGTTTCGGCGTCTCGGGAACCTGGAAGTAGGCGAGGACGCCCCCCTTAAGCCTCATGTTGCGAACCCAGACTGACCGCGTCAGAGGCTTGAAGCGGTAGGAGCGGCCGGAATCATCGGGTTCGAAAATCGTCGATGGAAGCAACAGCGTCCGGTCGAAGTTCCCCCATCGCAGCAAGGCGTGCTCGGGATCAAGACCCGCGTAATCGAGCAGGCGTTTCATCTTCGGGTCGTACTGGTCGTAGACCTCGCGGAGCTTTCCGCGCGTCCGTTTGATGTCGTAAAACCGCCAGTGCCTCCAATCGGCGTCGATTTCGGCTCGATCCGGCGACTTGCCGACGACTCGCAAGGCGGCCCACCGCGTCCGGGTTTGCAGCCACCTGGCCGCGTGTCGTCCGGTCGCCGTGCCGAACAAAAGCGCCCCGACGACGCAGACGGTCAACAGCGCGATCGTCAGCTTGAACCGGCGGACGAGTCGGTCGCTTCGATCCACGAACGCGAATGTTTTTTGAACGGCTCGCTTTTGAAAGAGCGCCGAGAACGGCCGAAGGAGACGACGAAGGAACGACGCTCCGCCGCCGCGTCGGGAAATTTTGGAATATGGCACGAGGAACCCTTGGCCCAACCTGGGAGATTTCGATGAGCGGTTCGCCGCATCTTACCCTCGCCATTGCCTTGCCGCATTAGAATGGATCCGGGCGTCTGAATGCTTGAGAAGCCGCGTGGAGAAGCGCCATGTTCGACGACCTTTCGCAACGGTTGGGGCTGGGATCGGTCAACTCCGGAGTCTGCGGCGCTCGTTGGGTCGAGAAACCTGGAGGAGAAGAGCTTGAATCGATCAACCCGGCGACCGGAAAACCCCTCGCGCGGGTGAAGCTCGCCTCGCGGGGCGATTACGAGGAGGTCGTCGACCACGCCGCGGCGGCCTTCGCCAGGTGGAGGACGACCCCAGCGCCGAGGCGCGGGGAAGTCGTCAGGCGGATCGGCGAGGCGCTTCGGGCGAGCAAGGCGGATCTGGGCCTGCTGGTCACTCTGGAGACGGGCAAGATTCGGTCGGAGGGCGAAGGCGAGATCCAGGAAATGATCGACATGTGCGATTTCGCCGTTGGCCTTTCCCGGCAGCTTTACGGGCTCACCATCGCCAGCGAGCGGCCAAGCCATCGGATGATGGAGCAGTGGCACCCGCTTGGGCCGGTCGGCGTCATCACCGCGTTCAACTTCCCGGCCGCCGTCTGGGCCTGGAACGCGATGATCGCGGCGGTCTGCGGCGACTCGGTCGTCTGGAAGCCCTCGCCCCTGGCCCCGCTGACCGCCGTCGCGATTCAGAAGATCGTCGGTCGGATCGCCGAAGAGGCGGGCCATCCCGGCGTCTTCAGCCTCTGCGCGGGCTCGATCGAGGATGTCGCCGAGCCGATGCTCAACGATCGGCGGCTCCCCTTGATATCGGCCACCGGAAGCTGTCGGATGGGCCGACACGTCGGCCCCGTCGTCGCCGCGAGGATGGGGCGTTCGCTCTTGGAGCTTGGCGGCAACAACGCGATCATCGTGACGCCGAGCGCGGACCTTGAACTGGCGATCCGGGGCATCGTCTTTGCCGCGGCGGGGACCGCCGGCCAGCGCTGCACGTCGGCCCGGCGGTTGATTGTTCACGAGTCGATTTATGAGCAGGTGCTGAACCGGCTGGCATCGGCTTGTCAATCGCTGCCGATCGGTGATCCGTGGGAGGACGGCGTTCTGGTCGGCCCGCTGATTCATGAGGAGGCGGTCAAGGCGATGTTGTCGGCGCTTCGCCAGGCCGAGGAACAAGGGGGCGAGGTGCTCGTCGGCGGAAGGCGGCTCGACCGTCCCGGCTGCTTCGTGGAGCCGGCCCTGGTTCGGGCGGTTCGGGGGATGCCGATCGTCGGCGAGGAGACCTTCGCGCCGATCCTGTACGCGATCCCGTACAAGGAGTTTGACGAGGCAATCGCGATCCAGAACGAGGTGGAGCAAGGCTTGACCTCCGCGATCTTCACGCGAGACCTGCGCGAAGCCGAGCGGTTCCTGTCGAGCGAGGGGTCGGACTGCGGGATCGCCAACGTCAACATGGGAACCTCGGGGGCCGAGATCGGCGGGGCTTTCGGCGGCGAAAAGGCGACCGGCGGCGGTCGCGAGGCCGGCTCCGACGCCTGGAAAGCGTACATGCGCCGGCAGACCTGCGCGATCAATTACGGTGACGCGCTCCCCCTGGCTCAGGGCGTTCGGTTCGATGTTGGAGGACTATGACCGAGTCGGAAGCGAGCGGACGATCACCGCGAGTTCGGCGACTCGGCGGGGATCGATCCCCCGGCGTCGGTCCCCGCCTTCGCAGGCCGCGCCCCGGACGGCGACGATGTCGGGGGCGAGAACATCGAGACTCGGAATGGTCTCCCGCGTCAAACCCCCGGCAACCGCGAGCGTCAGCCCCACGGCCTTCGCCCGATCGGACCAGCTTCGCCAGTCGCTCGGAATCCAGGCCGCGCCGGTTTTGGTCCAGGTGTCGAGAAGGATCCCGGCGATGTCCGGGGCGTTGATGGCGGCGTCGAGGACCTCGTCAGTGCTTGGCGCTTCGGCGAGCCTCCAATCGGCGTAGGCCACGGCGATCCAGCGGCCTTGCATCTGCGAGGCGTCACGGAGCGCCCGCCAGTCTCGCCGCCAGTCCACCCCGGAGCCGGCCAGGCCGAGCTTGCAATAAGACAGACCTTCGAAGGCGTCCGGGGGCGTCGTTGGAAACGACTCGCCCCACTCTTGTAGCTCGCCCAGCGCGACGCTTAGAGGAACATCGGGAGGGACGATCCGGCGGATGGCGCGCCAGGTCTCGAACGAGGCTCGGCCGAGCGCGCCTCGTTCGGGTTCCTTGACATCCAGGATGGACGCTCCGCCGGCCAGCGCCTTTTGGGCCTCTTCGGTCGATCGGACGCTGACCAGCAGGCGAGCCACGGAGGTTGTCGTTCTCCCGAGGGGGATCAGCCGTGAACCGACTCGATACGGCTGGGCTGGACTCGGGCCGCGATCGCGCCATGGGCGTAGTGCAGGGCCGAGCCGAAGCCGAAGAGGACCGCGGTGCCGATTAGGTCGGCCAGCACGGTTCGGTCGAAGAACGGAAGGCCGGCGGCGTAGCAGGCGATCAGGCCCGCGCCGTTCATCGGGTAGAGCAAGCCCTCGGCCCAGACGCCGAAGTTGCTGACGAGGAAGAACAGACCCGAGGCCGCCAGCGAGAGGGCGGGCAGCAGCGCCGGGCCGAACTTGGTCCGGCTGGCCAGCGGTCCCATCACGGTGAGCAGGCCGAGTGCGCCGTAGACCGCGAGGCGGCTGAACTCGAAGAGGGGCCGTCCGGTCCCGTAGTCCAGCACAAGGTCCGACAGGGCCATCGCTCCCACTGGAACGATCCAGGCCCAGCGCAGGGGGAGCTTGGCCCCGGAGTAGAGCGACAGGGCGCCCATGGGGGTGGCGTTCCAGGGGTGGGGGGTCAGTCGATAGACGACCGCCAGAGCGATCAGCGAGATGGCCTTAATCATGATTACAGCCTCGCGAAAGTCGGTTTCCAATCAGCCTTCAATGGTATCGGTTGCGACGGCCGCCTTCAATATGGACCTCCGCCCTCCAGGGGATCGAGCGCCTCATATTCGCGGATTCGGTCGAGGCGGAACGATTTTTCGATGGAGTCGACGTGGCAGAGGGCCACGATGTAATCGATGCCCCCCTTCCGAGTGAACCGCTTCGGAGTGATGTCGCGACGCCCGGCGCCTCTCGTCCCGCCCTCGTAAACCATCCGAACCCTGCGTCCCGACTTCAGGGCCGCGTCAAGCCGTTCCCAGTTCAGCGGACACCGCGGCGAGGCAACCGGGTCGTGGATTGAATAGGAGGCGAGGATCTCCCGAGGCGCGCTGGGGCCGTCGAGCTTCAGCCAGAGCTCCTTGGTCAGCATCGCGTCGGCCCCGGCGCGGTGGAGAACGCCTCGCGCGATCCCAAAGTGCGAGACCAGCGTCTCAAGCCGATGATTGCGCAGCTTCGGCAATTTGCGTCGGGCGAGGGCCAGCGTGTCGTGAGTTGGGCAAGTTGGCGCGGGCGTTTCCAGCCGGGCGAGTTCGCGGCCCAGGAAGCTCGCGTCGAAGTGGGCGTTGTGGGCGATCAGGGGGGCCTCCGGCGATTCAGCCAGGAACGCGAGGAACTCCGGGAGAACGATCGAGGCGCCCGGGGCCTTCGCGACATCGGAATCGCGGAGGCCGTTGACCGCCCGCGCGCCGGGGGAGATCGGCCGCCCGGGGTTGATCAGTCGTTCGAAGCGGTCGACGACCCTTCCCTTGGCGTCGAACCGCACCGCGCCGATTTCGACCACGCGGTCGGACGCGAAGCTCAGGCCGGTTGTTTCCAGGTCGAAGGCGACGTAAAACGGCATGAATCGTGCTCTAAGGTGGTTGGGGGGCCGTCTTTCCCGTTCGATCGGGCGCGGTTAATTTGAAGGTGACGGACGCGCGGGATCGGCCAACGAAACACGTCTCCGTCGGCTCCCCGCCCCGAAAACGCCATCTTCGGCTTGGCTTCGCTCGGTCTGAAAACCGAACACAACGACCATGACTCAATACCTGAAATCCACTCGGATGGTTTTCGCCGCGGTGGTCGTCTTTGCGTCGTCGCAACCGGGGTGCGCCTGGGCACAAGCCCGGTCGCGTCCGGTGACAATCCAGCAATCCAAGGCCGAGCCCGATGAACCTGAGGACCTGGATCTGGAGACGATCCGCGAGCGTCTTCTCGCCCTCCACAACAAAGTCCGAGAAGAAGAGAAGCTGAAGTCGCTGGAGGTCAGCCCGAAACTTCAAGAGGCCGCTCAGAAGCACGCAGATGAGATGGCCGAGACCGGCGAACTGACCCACGAAGGCAAGGACGGCTCGAAGCCGGCGGATCGGATCAAGGCCGAGGGCTATCGCTACAGGCGTTGCGGAGAGAACATCGCCTATGGCCCCACCACGCCCAAGGAAGTCATGGAGGGTTGGCTGGACAGCCCTCCCCACAAAAAGAACATTCTCGGATCCTTTACCCAAATCGGCATGGGCCACGCGAAAAGCAAGGACGGCACGCCGTACTGGTGCGTTACTTTCGGATTCCCCGCGCCGGCTCGTTGACCCGCTTCCGACTCGTTCATCGGCTATGCTTCAACGGATCCAAAAGACGGAGCGTTGGGGCCGCGAGTCGAGCGAGCGAGATCAAACGGGAAGGATCGGGACCATGAGCAGAGGGAAAAGGTTCGTTTGCCTGTTGTCGGCGTCGCTGGTTCTCTCGATCGCCGGTTGTCGGGCGTCGGGGGCTCCCCGCCGCGTGGTCACCACCGAGCCGGCGCTCTCGGGGCTCGACGCCGAGGACATGGCGCTCCTTGAGTCTCCCCCGGCTCGCGAGATGACCTACGTCGATCGACATCCGATCTTCTCCAAGCCTCGGGATTACTGGGAGGGCGCGGGGGACAATAAACTGGTCAAGGCCGCCGCGGCGACCCTCGTCGGCGTCCCGGTCGGCATCGTCAGCGAGGTTCGGCAGATCGTCTTGGGCTCACCTCCGGCCACCCGCTGACATCCTCCGCGAGCGCCTCCGCGATCGAGCTTCGACCGCGAAGGCGCCGGCGACGGCTCGGCCGATCAACGATCGGGGATGACCTTCAGCGAGTTGAACTGCTTGCCTTCGAGCGACTCCAGGAAGGCGCCGCCGCCGGTGGAGACGTGGCTGACCTTCTCGGCGAACCCGAATTTCTCGACGGCCTCGGCCGATTCGCCGCCGCCGACGGCGGTGACGCCCGACGAGGCGGCGAGGGCCTCGGCGACCCCTCGGGTTCCCTTGGCGAACGCCTCGACCTCGAACATGCCCATCGGGCCGTTCCAAACGACGGTGCCGGCCTCCTTGATGATCTTCGAGTAGAGCTCGATCGTCTTGGGGCCGATGTCCATGCCGAACCAGCCGTCGGGGATCTCGGACCCTTCGACGACCTTGGTCTGGGCGCCGGCCTCGGGCTTGTCGGCGATCAGGTGATCGACGGGCAGGACGAGCTTGTCGCCGGCGAGCTTCAGGACGCTCTGGGCCACGTCGAGCTTGTCGGCCTCGACCAGGCTCTTGCCGGTCGAATGGCCGTGGGCCTTGAGGAAGGTGTAGGTCATCGCGCCGCCGACCAGGAGCTTGTCGACCTTCTTCAGCAGGCTCTCGATGACGAGGATCTTGTCCGAGACCTTAGCCCCGCCCATGACGGCGACGTAGGGGCTCTTGGGGCTCTTCAAGAGGGTGTCGAGGATCTTCAGTTCCTTCTCGACCAGGAAGCCGATGGCGCGCTTCTCGGAAGGAAACTGCTCGGGGACGGCCACCATTGAGGCTTCGTCGCGGTGGCAGGTGCCGAAGGCGTCGTTGACGTAGGCGTCGGCCAGGCCCGCCAATTCCTTGGCGAACTCGGGGTCGCCCTTCTTCTCGCCCTTGTTGAACCGGACGTTTTCCAGGACCAGGATGCCCCCCGGCTTCAGCTCGGAGGCGAGTTTCTTGGCGCTGGGGCCCACGGTGTCGTCGGCCTTCTCGACGGGGCGGCCGATCAGCTCGCCGAGCCTGGCGGCGACCTTGTCGAGCTTGAACGGGGCGTCGGCCTCGGGGTCTCCCTTGGGCCGGCCGAGGTGGCTGACCAGGATGAGGGAGCCGCCCCGATCCAGAACGTCCTTGAGGGTGGGCAGCGCGGACCGGATTCGGCGATCGTCGGCGACCCCGCCGTCCTTGGTCTGGGGGACGTTGAAATCGACCCGGACGAGGACCTTGCGGCCCTTCACGTCGAGGTCGCGAACCGTCTGCTTGGGCATGGGTGTTCCCTGGGGAAAGAGCGATGGCCCGCCTCGCCGCCCCCTCCCGGGTGGGGTTGGGGACGGCTCGAAACGGGCCGGTCGGTGGGTTGCGTCGCGGTGGGGACCGAGCCGTTTTAGAACGCGCCCATGCGGCCGATCAGGTCGGCGGTGCGGCAGGAGTAGCCCCACTCGTTGTCGTACCAGGCGACGGTTTTGACGAGGGTGTCCTCAATCACGATCGTCTGGTCCGGGACGAAGATCGAGGAGTGGGGGTTGCCGATGATGTCGCTGGAGACGATCGGGTCTTCGTTGTACTGAAGGATGCCCTTGAGCGGCCCCTCGGCGGCGGCCTTCATCGCGGCGTTGACCTCTTCCTTGGTGACCTTCTTCTTGAGGACGGAGGTCAGGTCGGTCAGCGATCCATCGGGAACCGGAACGCGGACGGCGAAGCCGGTCAGCTTGCCCTTCAGCTCGGGGATGACCTCGCCGACGGCCTTCGCGGCGCCGGTCTTCGACGGGATGAGGTTGACGGCCGCGGCGCGGGCCCGGTAGGGGTCGCTGTGGACCTGGTCGGCCACGCGCTGGTCGTTGGTGTAGGCGTGGATCGTGGTCATCAGCCCCTTCTCGATGCCGAAGGTGTCGTTGAGAACCTTGGCCATCGGGGCGAGGCAGTTGGTGGTGCACGAGGCGTTGGAGACGATCCTCATGCTGGAGTTGAGGATCTGGTCGTTGACGCCGAGGACGACGGTCGCGTCGAGGGCGTCCTTCGCCGGGGCGCTGAGGATGACTCGCTCAGCGCCGGCGTTGAGGTGCTTCTGGAGCGCCTCTCGGTTGGTGAAGAAGCCGGTCGACTCCAGAACGACCTTCACGCCCAGGTTCTTCCAGGGGAGGTTGGCCGGGTCGCGCTCGGCGAGGATCTTGACTTCCTTGCCGTTGACCAAAAGGGCGTTCTCGCGGGCCTCGACGGTCCCGTTGAAGCGACCGTGAACGCTGTCGTACTTCAGCAGCATCGCCAGGTGCTTGGGGTCGGACAGGTCGTTGATCGCCACGACCTCGTACTTCTCGGGGTTCTGGGCGAGCACCCGGAACACGAGACGCCCGATTCGACCGAAACCATTGATACCGACGCGAACTGACATCTTCGATTTCTCCTGGATCGCTCGGCGAATTCAATCAACAAGAAAGCGGGTTCGCCGAAGCGTCTTCAAACGGGTGTGTGGTCCTCTGGGACGGCGTCGCCGGAAGCCCGGACGCGAACGCTTGACTCGCGGGCTCGGGCTTGTTGGAAAGGGTCCGCGACGCCGGCGGCCCCGTTTGCTCCGTCTTTGAATCCCTGGAACCTCTCATAAAATTAGACGAAATTTCCGCGTTTTCGACAAGAGACCCGCGAGTCGAGGCGACCAGCCCACGCCCCAACTCGGCATGGCCAAGATCGCGTCACGAGTCGGCCCTCGCCGTGCGGATCCAGCGGGTCGGCTTGCCGCCGAG
>Ga0182738_1005490_pt1 | contig 13496 bp, 15 predicted proteins | sample eDN5th30CBELigMG_FD_128876 | JGI IMG/M metagenome (GOLD analysis project Ga0182738, IMG submission 128876) | Enriched Miracle-Growth compost microbial communities from Emeryville, California, USA - eDNA 5th pass 30_C BE-Lig MG (version 2)... ...
CGAACCCATGCCCATCACACGGAGCTGGACGGCGAGCACCGGCACGACGCTCAACCTGGGCGCCGCGGTGGTGGTGCTGGCCCTGCCCTCCCTCACCCTGGCGCTGCTGATCGTGCTGCCAGTGCTGCAAAGCCTGGTGGCGAGCGGCCCCGTCCTGAACGCCCTGGCGGTGGTGCTGCTCGGGCCGCTCCTCTTCCTCTATCACGCGCTGCAGCTCACCCTGGCCGCCGTCGCCTTCAAGGCACTGCGCCAGGCGGACCGCCTATAGGGCGCCGGCGCGCCGCGCCAGGGGCTCCAGCCGCACCCGGGCAGCGGGCCAGTCGGCCGCGTCGAAGGCCAGCGCCACGACGGCTTGCCATTCGCCGTTCTTCCGGCTGTGGTTTTCGATATGGGCGGTGTCGCGGAAGCCCACCTTCCGGTGCAGCCGGATCACCGCCTCGTTGAAGGCGAAGACCTCGCAATGCAGCCGCTCCAGGCCCAGTTCCTCGAAGACATGGCGCAGCACCAGGAACTCGACGGCGGCCCCTATGCCCTTGCCGCGCTCCGACGGCTCGGCAATATAGAACGCCCAGTGGGTTTCCGGCCCCGCCGCCTTCTCCACCGGATAGAGGCAGGCCATGCCCACCGCCCGCCCGTCGCTCTCGATGATCCAGTACTGTCTGGCAGGGTCCGCCATCATGCCCTCGAACCACGCATCATGCTCCGCCTGGCCGATGGTATGGTCCGAATACATGTACCGCGCCACCTCGGGCATGTTGCGCCAGCCCAGCAGCCGGGCGCTATCCGCCTCCGTCACGTCCCGCAAGCATATCATCCACCGCCTCCCTGAAGAGGAGTCCAGTCTGCGCAGATATGGTTAAGGGGGGCTGAATGAGGCTACCAGAGGCGCTTGGCAGCGAAAGCGTGGCCGGAGCCTGATTTCAAGTAATGCTCAAACGAGATCGCCTTCTGAACATCCGCGAAGGCAAGATAAGTTACTAGCGTCCATGGTGCGAACTTGGCGGTGTGAGGTGACTTTCCGGCATTGTGCTCGGCAAGCCTGCGTTTGAGATCGGCCGTGGTGCCGACATATCGTTGGCCGGCGTGAGACTCGCTTTGCAGAAGATAGACGTAATGCATGGTGCCCCTTTTCCCCGAAAGCATGTTAATGCAAGAGGGAAGGCGAGGGCTATCCTGCTTATTTTTAGAGAAAAGAGGAGCTTTTCAGTTAACAACCACCCTCCTACGCCAAGGCTTCGGAGGACACTCCTTCGCCCAAGTTGCGTTTTCGGGTGGCATGCCACCCGAAGCCCGCAGGGCGAAGGGTGGTGGAGCCAGACGGAATCGAACCGACGACCTCTACAATGCCATTGTAGCGCTCTCCCAACTGAGCTATGGCCCCGTACCTTCCCGGCCTTGGGTGGACCGGTGCGTTCTGGAGGCGCAACTTATGCAGACTGGCGCCTCATATCAAGTCCTAAAACCGCCCGCCCTGAAAAATAGCCGGGAGAGCGCGGCCGGCAAGGCTACTCGTCGTCGCCTTCGACCTTCTTCACGAGCACGTCGGAGACGTCGTCATCGTCCTCGTCATCCTCGATGCCGAGCACTTCCTCGTCATCGTCGTCGACATCCACGTCGACGTCGATATCCACGTCGTCATCATCGTCCTCTTCCGGCGCGGCCTTGGCGGCGACCTTCTTGGGAGCGCCCTCCACGTCGTCGCGCGGGCGGCGGGATTTCAGAAGCGGCTCGTAGTGGAACTCGTGTCCGCAGGAAATGCAGACGATGGGATCGTCATTCCCCAGGTCATAGAACCGGGTGCTGCATTTGGGGCATTGCCGTTTGGCTCCCCATTCCGGTTTAGCCAATGGTCTCTCCTGTCGACGAGGATGAAATTTGCGTCCAATTGCCACGATCCGCAACGTCTGTCAAAGGTTTCTCGCGGGTTTCTCGCGCACAAGCCGGCGATGCCCTTTGGCTTGGCTGCCGATTGGCAGTATAAGGGGCGCACATCGCCGCCATTCAAGATGCGAAGGACAATAAATATGCCGTCTCTGGTCGCCGCCCCCTCGACAGGTCTGGCGGGCCGCCTCGTCATTCCGGGCGACAAATCCATGTCGCACCGCGCCATCATCCTGGGGGGGCTGGCCATCGGCACCACAAGGGTGCGCGGCCTCCTGGAAGGGGCCGACGTGCTGCACACCGCCGACGCCATGCGCGCCTTCGGCGCCACCGTCACCCGCCGCGACGATGGCGTGTGGGAGATCACGGGCGTGGGCGTGGGCGGCCTGCGCGAAGCGGGGCAGGTCATCGAGATGGGCAATTCCGGCACCGCCGTGCGCCTGCTGATGGGCCTGGTCGCCAGCCAGGCCATCACCACCATGTTCACCGGCGACGCTTCCCTCAACCGCCGGCCCATGGAGCGCATCATGACGCCGCTGCGCCAGATGGGCACGCGCTTCGAGGCGGCCCAGGGCGGCCGCCTGCCGCTCAGCGTCATCGGCTGCGGCGACCCGCTGCCCATCACCTACCGCACGCCCGTGCCCTCGGCGCAGGTGAAGTCGGCCATCCTGCTGGCCGCCCTCAACACGCCGGGCACCACGACGGTGATCGAGCGCGAGGCGACGCGCGACCATAGCGAGCGCATGCTGCGCCATTTCGGCGTGCCGGTATCAAGCGCGGCGGGACCGGAAGGTGTCACCATCTCGCTCACCGGTCCGGCGGACCTGACGTCCCGCGACGTGGTGGTGCCGGGCGACATCTCCTCCGCCGCCTTCCCCATCGTGGCGGCGCTGGTCACGGCGGGCAGCGACGTCATCATCGAGAACGTGGGCATGAATGTGCTCCGCACCGGCATCATCACCAGCCTTCTGGAGATGGGCGCCGACATCACCCCCCTCAACGAGCGCGAGGAGGCGGGCGAGCCGGTGGCCGACCTGCATGTGAAGGCCGGGCGGCTCAAGGGGGTGGACATCCCGCCGGAGCGTGCTCCCAGCATGATCGATGAATATCCGGTGCTGGCCGTGGCCGCCGCCTTCGCCGAGGGCACCACCCGCATGACGGGCCTGCACGAGCTGCGCGTCAAGGAGAGCGACCGGCTGATGGCCACCGTCCGCATGCTGCGCCATGCCGGTGTCACGGTGGAGGAAGGCGACGACTGGATGGCGGTGACCGGCGGGCCGGTTGCGGGCGGCGGGCTGGTGGAAACCTTCATGGACCACCGCATCGCCATGTCCGGCCTGGTGCTGGGGTTGGGCAGCGAGCGGGGCATGACCATCGACGACGACGAGATGATCGACACCTCCTTCCCCGGCTTCGCCACGCTCATGACGGCAATCGGGGCCGGCATCGGCGAGGCGGGCTGATGGCCTTTGTCGTCGCGGTGGATGGCCCCTCGGGTGTCGGCAAGGGCACGCTGGCCCGCCGCATCGCCCGGCATTACGGCTGGGATTTCCTGGACACCGGCGCCCTGTACCGCGCCGTCGGCCTGGCGGCGCTGACGGCGGACGTGGACCTCGGGCAGTCCGCGCGGCTGGCCGAGCTGGCCCGGGGCATAGACCCCACATTGCTGGACGACCCGGCCCTGCGCGAGGAAGGGGTGGGGCAGGCGGCCTCCCGCGTGGCGGCGGACCCGGCGGTGCGCCAGGCGCTCCTGGACTTCCAGCAGCGTTTCGCGCAGGAGCCGCCGGGCGGCGTGGGCGCCGTCCTCGACGGGCGGGACATCGGCACGGTGATCTGCCCGCATGCCCAGGTGAAGCTCTTCCTTTCCGCCAGCCCGGCGGCGCGGGCCCGGCGCCGTGCCCGGCAACTGGGGGTGGAGGGGGACGCCGCCGCGCTGGCCCGCATCACCCGCGCCATGGAGGAACGGGATGCGCGCGATGCCGGCCGTACCGCGGCGCCGCTCAGGGCCGCCCCGGATGCGCACTTGCTCGATACGACGAATTTGGATATAGACAGCACGTTTCGGGCCGCCCTGGCGATCATCGAGGATCACCCGGGGTTGTAATCCGGCGGATCGCCCGCGACATAGGAACCAGTGACCGCTCCCATGGTGGGAGAAGACCACCGGAAAAACCGGTTGGCCGGTATATATTGAAGGAACGATATATGTCACAGACCATGACGGGCGCCAGCGCGCCCACGAAAGAAGATTTTGCGGCTCTCCTGGATGAGAGCTTCGGCACCCAGGGCTCGCTCGAGGGCGAGGTCATCAAGGGGACCGTCATCGCCATCGAAAACGACGTTGCCGTCATCGACTGCGGGCTGAAGTCCGAAGGCCGCGTGCCGCTGCGCGAATTCGCCGCTCCCGGCTCGAAGGCCGAGCTGAAGGTGGGCGACACGGTGGAAGTGTTCCTCGACCAGATGGAGAACGCCCACGGCGAGGCGGTGATCAGCCGCGAAAAGGCCCGCCGCGAGGAAGCCTGGCAGGAACTGGAGAAGGCTTTCGAGGACGGCGGCCGCGTGGACGGCGTGATCTTCGGGCGCGTCAAGGGCGGCTTCACGGTCGACCTCTCGGGCGCCATCGCCTTCCTGCCCGGCAGCCAGGTGGACGTGCGCCCGGTGCGCGACGTGACGCCCCTGATGAACATCACCCAGCCCTTCCAGATCCTGAAGATGGACAAGCGCCGCGGCAACATCGTCGTGTCGCGCCGCGCCGTGCTGGAGGAAGCCCGCGCCGAGCAGCGCGCCGACCTCCTGCAGAACCTCGAAGAGGGCCAGGTCAAGGAAGGCATCGTCAAGAACATCACCGATTACGGCGCGTTCGTGGACCTGGGCGGCATCGACGGCCTGCTGCACGTCACCGACATGTCCTGGCGCCGGGTCAACCACCCGAGCGAGATTCTCGGCATCGGCGACACCGTGAAGGTGCAGATCATCAAGGTGAACCCCGAGAACCAGCGCATCAGCCTGGGCATGAAGCAGCTCGAGTCCGATCCGTGGGAAGGCGTCGCCGCCAAGTACCCGGTCAGTGGCCGCTTCAAGGGCCGCGTCACCAACATCACCGACTACGGTGCGTTCGTGGAACTGGAGCCGGGCGTCGAGGGCCTGGTGCACGTCTCCGAGATGAGCTGGACCAAGAAGAATTTCCACCCGGGCAAGATCGTGAGCCAGTCCCAGGAAGTGGAAGTGATGATCCTCGAGGTCGATCCCGACAAGCGCCGCATCAGCCTGGGCCTCAAGCAGTGCATGGAGAACCCGTGGGAAGCCTTCGCCGACAAGCTGCCCGTCGGCTCCGTTGTCGAGGGTCAGGTCAAGAACATCACCGAGTTCGGCCTCTTCATCGGCCTGGACGACGATGTGGACGGCATGGTGCACCTCTCCGACATCGACTGGTCGGAACCCGGCGAGAAGGCCATCGAGCGCTTCAACAAGGGCGACGTGGTCAAGGCCAAGGTGCTGGACGTCGACGTGGACAAGGAACGCATCAGCCTGGGCATCAAGCAGCTCGACGGTGACCCCATGGTCAACGAGAGCGGCGAGAGCCGCTTCCGCAAGGGCGAGATCGTCACCTGCACCGTCGCGGCGGTGAAGGAGAACGGCCTGGAAGTGACGCTGGGCGACAATCTCACCGGCTTCATCCGCAAGCAGGACCTGGCCCGCGACCGCTCCGAACAGCGGCCCGAGCGCTTCGCCGTCGGCGAGAAGGTGGATGCGCAGATCACCAATATCGACCGCAACACCCGCAAGCTCACCCTCTCCGTCAAGGCGCGCGAGATCGCCGAGGAGAAGGAGGCCGTGGCCCAGTACGGCTCCACCGACTCGGGCGCCAGCCTGGGCGACATTCTCGGCGCCGCCATGAAAGAGGCGCGCGACGAGAAGGGCGGCAAGTAAGCATGGCTGGCAAGCGCCATACATCGGACGGCATGGCACCGGACAGGATGGATGGCGCTCACCAGTGACCAGATCATGGACCGCCGCCGGTTGCGCCGGAAACTCGGTTTCTGGCGCCTGGCGGCGGTCCTGCTCGTTCTGCTGGTGGTCATCCTGGCCTGGGGGCGCTATGGCGGCGCCCTCAAAGGGGCGCACATCGCCAGCCTGGATGTCACCGGCACCATCTTTGAAGACCCCCGTTGGGACGAGCGGCTTGAAGCCATTGCCGAAAACGACTCGGTGAAGGCGGTCCTGCTGAACATCAACAGCCCCGGCGGGACCACGGTCGGCAGCGAAAAGCTCTACAACGGCCTGCGTCACATTTCCGAGAGCAAGCCGGTGGTCGCGGTGATCGGCACGCTCGGCGCCTCCGGCGCCTATATCGCGGCGCTCGGGGCGGACCATATCGTGGCCCATGAAACTTCGTTAACGGGTTCCATCGGCGTCATCATGCAGACCGCCGAGGTGAGCGAACTCCTCGACAAGATCGGCGTCTCCGTCACCAACCTCAAGAGCGGCCCCTACAAGGCGGAGCCCACCCAGACAGCTCCCATGAGCGATGATGTCCGGGCCTACATGCAGAACCTGATTGCCCAGGCGCATCAATGGTTTAAAGGTCTCGTTTCGGAGCGGCGCCAGCTCTCGTCCGAGGCCGTGGATGCGGTGGCGGACGGGCGCGTCTTCACCGGCGGGCAGGCGCTCGACCTCGGCCTGGTGGACGAGATCGGCGGCGAGGCGGAGGCGCTGCGCTGGCTGGAGACGGAGCGCGGCATCGATCCGGCGCTGCCCCAGGTCGACATGACGCCGCACGAGGAGTTAACCTTTATTGACAGGACCCTCGGATCGGCTTTGGGAAAAGTACTTTCGTCAGAAAGGCTTAGACTTGACGGCCTGTTGACTCTTTGGCAACCTTGAAGTAGAGCCAATGGGGTTTGGGACTAGGGACAGTATTCATGATCAAATCTGAACTTGTCGCGCGCCTGGCTGAAGCCAACCCGCATCTCTATCAGCGGGACGTCGAGCGCATCGTCTCGGCCATCTTCGAGGAGATCGCCGCCGCGCTGGAGCGCGGCGACCGCGTGGAACTCAGGGGCTTTGGCGCCTTTTCGGTCAAGGCGCGGCCGGGCCGCACGGGGCGCAACCCCCGCACCGGCGAAAAGGTCGATGTCCCCATGAAGCATGTCCCCTTCTTCAAGACCGGCAAGGACCTGCGCGACCGCCTCAACAATGGCTGAGAGCGACAGTCGGGGCTTCACACAAACCCTCGTCCGCATCGTGCGCTGGGCGGTGCTGCTGCCTCTGGCGCTGGTCATCCTCCTCTTCGTTCTCGACAATCGGCAGGTCGTCGACCTGAGCCTGCCGCTCACCGGCATCTCGCTGCGCGCGCCCCTCTATCTGGTGCTGCTGCTGATGTTCCTGGCCGGCCTGCTCATCGGCGCGCTCACCGCCTGGCTGGGCGCCTTCAAGCACCGCCGCCAGGCCCGGCGCGAACGGCGCGCCCGGGAAATGCTGGTGCGCGACATGGAGAAGGTGCGCGGCCAGGACGTCATGCCCCCTGAACGCTCGCCCTATCTTCCCCCGGAAGACTAAGGTTTTTTTGATTGTTTCGGAAGGGTGCGCTACGGCTATGGCCCTTCCGGTCATCACTCGCCGGTTTAACGGCTGAGTCCAGAGCCGCCAGGATTGGCCGCTCACGTCGGCGCATGACGATGAGGACAAAAACGACGCGCTACCGGCCCGATCATTGACAGAGCCGGCGCCCTGCCGCAAAACAACGGCCATGACCGACCGGAACCCCATTTTCTGCGCCATCGACACCCCTGATGCGGCCGCCGCGTCCACCCTGGCCTCGGACCTTGCGGGCAGCGTGGGCGGGCTCAAGCTGGGGCTGGAATTCTTCACGGCACAGGGGCCGGAGGGCTACCGCCGGCTGGCGGCGCAGGGATTGCCCCTGTTCCTGGACCTGAAGTTCCACGACATTCCCAACACCGTGGCGCGCGCCGTCACGTCCATCTCCGCCCTCGGCCCCGCCATCACCACCGTCCACGCCTTGGGCGGGGCGGACATGATGGCGGCGGCGGCACAGGCCGCCCGCGCGGCCGAAGCGGGAACCGGCCGGCCCCGCCCCAAGGTGGTGGCGGTCACGGTGCTGACCAGCATGGACGGGGATGATCTGGCCACCGTCGGCATCGGCACCCCTATGCGCGACGAAGTGCGCCGCCTGGCTGCGCTGGCGCAGGCATCGGGCCTCGACGGCGTGGTGTGCGCGCCACACGAGATCGAGCTGGTGCGGGCCGAATGCGGGCCGGATTTCATGCTGGTGGTGCCCGGCATCCGCCCCGAGGGATCGGCCACCGGCGACCAGAAACGGGTGATGACACCCGCTCAGGCGGTGGCGCTGGGTGCCGACGTCATCGTCATCGGCCGGCCCATCACCGCCGCCCCGGACCCGGCGGCCGCCGCCCGCGCCATCGCGGCAAGTCTGGGATGAGACCATGACCGGCATCGTCACCAAGATATGCGGGGTCTCGGACCGCGCGGCCCTGAATGCCGCCATCGAGGGTGGGGCCGGCATGGTGGGACTCATGTTCTATGCCCCGTCGCCCCGCGCCATTTCCCCTGTCGATGCGGCGGACCTGGTGGCCCATGCCGACGGTCGCACGCCGCTGGTGGGTGTGTTCGTGGATGCGGACGACACATGGCTGGAGACGGTGATCGGCGCCGTGCCGCTGGCCGCCCTGCAACTGCACGGCGGCGAAAGCCCGGAGCGGGTGAACGCGATCCGCCGGCGCTTTTCCCTGCCCGTCACCAAGGCCGTCGCCATCGGCGGGGTGGAGGATATCGCCCGCGCCCATATATATGAGGGTGTGGCCGATCGCCTGCTGTTCGACGCCAAGCCGCCTGAGGGCCACGGTTATCTCCCCGGCGGCAACGCCCTGAGCTTCGATTGGCGCTTGATCGCCCGAGAAAACTGGGGCACACCATGGATGCTCTCGGGCGGCCTGACGGCGGACAATCTGGCCGAGGCCGTGGCGACCTCGGGTGCCACCATGGTTGACGTGTCCTCGGGCGTGGAGCGGGCCAAGGGCCAGAAGGACCCGGCGCTGATCCGGGCATTCCTGGAGGCCGCCGGCAGGATAAAATCACCGGAACATAGATGAGCCCTCGATAGGCATGAGCGACCCAGCACATCCCAAACCCAATTCCTACCGCGCCGGACCGGACGAGCATGGCCGCTTCGGCATGTTCGGCGGCCGGTTCGTGGCCGAAACGCTGATGCCGCTCATCCTGGAGCTGGAGGCGGCCTATGATGCGGCCAGGACCGATCCCGCCTTCCTCGATGAGCAGCGCAACCTCCTCACCCATTACGGCGGCCGGCCGAGCCCGCTCTATTACGCCGAGCGGCTGACCGAGCATCTGGGCGGCGCCAGGGTGTATCTCAAGCGCGAGGAGCTGAACCACACCGGCTCGCACAAGATCAACAATTGCATCGGCCAGATATTGCTCGCCCGGCGCATGGGCAAGACGCGCATCATCGCCGAGACCGGCGCCGGCCAGCATGGCGTGGCGACGGCCACCGTGGCGGCGCGCTTCGGCCTCAAATGCGTGGTCTATATGGGGGCGAAAGACGTGGAGCGGCAGATGCCCAACGTCTTCCGCATGCGCCTGCTGGGCGCCGAGGTGGTGCCGGTCAAGGCCGGCGCCGGCACGCTGAAGGACGCCATGAACGAGGCGCTGCGCGACTGGGTGACCAATGTTTCCGACACCTATTACCTCATCGGCACGGCGGCGGGGCCGCACCCTTACCCCGCCATGGTGCGCGATTTCCAGGCCGTCATCGGCGACGAGGTGAAGGCCCAGTTGCAGGAGGCGGAAGGCCGCTTGCCCGACAGCCTGGTGGCCTGCGTGGGCGGCGGCTCCAATGCCATCGGCCTGTTCCACCCCTTCCTCGATGATCCGGTCGACATCTTCGCCGTGGAAGCGGCGGGCAAGGGCCTGGACACTGAGGAGAACGCCGCCTCCATCGCCGGCGGCTCCCCCGGCGTGCTGCACGGCAACCGCACCTTCCTGCTGCAGGATGGCGACGGCCAGATCAAGGAAGGCGCCTCCATCTCGGCGGGGCTCGATTATCCCGGCATCGGCCCGGAACATGCCTGGCTGCACGATATCGGCCGCGTCACTTATGTTTCGGCCACCGATGACGAAGCCCTGAACGCTTTCCAGCTTCTGAGCCAGGTGGAGGGCATCATCCCGGCGCTCGAATCCTCCCACGCCCTGGCCCATGTCATCCGCGCAGCCCCCAGCCTGCCCGGCGATCACCTGATGGTGCTCAACCTCTCCGGGCGCGGCGACAAGGACATCTTCACCGTGGCCAACGCCATCGGAGCGGATATATGAGCGCGGATCGCATCGCGGCGCGCTTCGCGGCGCTGAAGGCCCGGGGGGAAAAGGCGCTGGTGACCTTCGTGACCGCCGGTGACCCGGACCTGGCCACCAGCGAGGCCATCCTGGCCGGCCTGCCGGATGCGGGTGCGGATATCATCGAGCTGGGCATGCCTTTCTCCGATCCCATGGCCGACGGGCCGTCCATCCAGGCGGCGGGCCTGCGCGCGCTGAAGGCCGGGCAGACCCTGCGCCGGACGCTGGACATGGTGCGCCGCTTCCGCGAGCGGGACGCTGATACCCCCATCATCCTCATGGGCTACTACAACCCCATCTACGTCTACGGCAACGACCGCTTCCTGAAGGACGCCAGGGCGGCCGGCGTGGACGGGCTCATCATCGTCGACCTGCCGCCCGAGGAGGACGACGAGCTGTGCGTCCCCGCCATCGCCGCCGGCATTCATTTCATCCGCCTGGCGACGCCGACCACGGATGAAAGGCGCCTGCCGGCCCTGATCCGCAACAGCGGCGGCTTCCTCTATTACGTCTCCATCACCGGCATCACCGGAACGGGCAGCGCCCGCAGCGCCGATGTGGCGGCGGCTGTCGAGCGGCTGCGGGCGGCCACCGACCTGCCCATCGCCGTCGGCTTCGGCATCAAGAGCCCGGCCGACGCCGGCGCCATCGCCCAGGTGGCGGATGCGGCGGTGGTGGGCTCCGCCATCGTCAACCGGGTGGCGGCCCATCTCGATGAAAACGGCCGCCCCCTTGAGACACTGGTGCCTTCTGTGCTTCAATTCGTGCGCGACCTGAAAGACGGCGTGCGCTCAAAGGAACTCTCATGAACTGGCTGACGAACTACGTGCGGCCCCGCATCCGGGCCGTCCTCAAGACCCGCAAGGACACGCCCGAGAACCTCTGGGCGAAATGCGTCAGTTGCGGGCAGATGGTCTATATGAAGGAGTTCGAGGCCAATCTGCGGGTCTGCACGCAATGCGGCCATCATCACCGCATCACGCCCACCCAGCGCTTCGACATGCTGTTCGACGAAGCCACCTACACGCGCATCGACATGCCGCGGGTGGCCGACGATCCGCTGAAGTTCAAGGACCAGAAGAAATACACCGACCGGCTGAAGGACGCCCGCAGCAAGGCGGGCACGGTGGACGCCATCGAGGCCGCCTATGGCCGCATGGGCGGTATCGAGGTCACCATCGGGGCACAGAACTTCTTCTTCATGGGCGGCTCGCTCGGCCAGGGCGCCGGCGAGGCGTTCCTCACCGCCGCCCGTGCCGCCATCGAGCGGCGCACGCCCTTCATCATGGTCATCGCCGCCGGCGGGGCGCGCATGCAGGAGGGCATCCTGTCCCTCATGCAGATGCCGCGCACCACCATCGGCGTGCAGATGCTGCGCGAGGCGGGCCTGCCTTATATCGTGGTGCTGACCGATCCGACGACCGGGGGTGTGACCGCCTCCTACGCCATGCTGGGCGATATCGCCATTGCCGAGCCGGGGGCGCTCATCGGCTTCGCCGGTCCCCGGGTCATCGAGGATACCATCCGCGAGAAACTGCCCGAGGGCTTCCAGCGGGCGGAATATCTCCTGGAGCACGGCATCATCGACATGGTGGTGGAACGGGCGCATCTGCGGGAAACGCTCATCCGCACCATCGACCTGCTGGTCAACACCAAAAAGCCCAAGGACCGCAAGGCCCTGCCCAAGGCCGCCGCCGCGAAATAACGAAGGCGGCGACCATCCACTTACGACCCTCCATCCCCCAGTGTTCATCATGACGGTTGATCTCATTCTCGAGCGCCTGCTGGCCCTGCACCCCAAGAAGATCGACCTGGTGCTCGACCGCGTGCACCGCCTGCTCGCCATTCTCGGCCACCCGGAGCTGCAGCTCCCGCCGGTCATCCATGTGGCGGGCACCAACGGCAAAGGCTCGACGCTGGCCTTCATGCGCGCCATGGCGGAAGCGGCGGGGCTGAGCTGCCATGTCTACACCTCGCCCCATCTGGTGCGCTTCAACGAGCGCATCCGCCTCAACGGCCGGCTCATCTCAGACGATGCCCTGCAGGCGCTGCTGACCGAGTGCGAGACGGCCAACGGCGGTGCGCCCATCACCTTCTTCGAGATCACCACTGTCGCCGCCATGCTGGCCTTCGCGCGCCGGCCGGCGGACCTCCTGCTCCTGGAAGTGGGCCTGGGCGGCCGGCTGGACGCCACCAATGTGATCCCGGCCCCGCTGGCCTCGGTCATCACCCCGGTGAGCATGGACCATCAGGAGTTCCTGGGCAGCAACATCGCCCAGATCGCCTTCGAGAAGGCGGGCATCATCAAGGCGGGCGTGCCCGCCGTCATCGGTCATCAGGAGCCGGACGCGCTGGCCGTCATGGAGGCGAGGGCCCGCGAGCTCGGCGCCCCCCTCTCCGTGGTGGACCGCGACTGGCGGGCCGAGGGGCGGCCCGGCGGCTGGACCTTCGTGCAGGGAGCGGAGCGCCTGGACCTGCCCATGCCCGCCCTGCAGGGACCGCACCAGATCGACAATGCGGCGCTGGCCATTGCGGCCATCCGTGCGGCGGGGCTGGATGTCGATGCCGCGGCCATGGCCCGCGGCCTGACCCTGGCCACCTGGCCGGCCCGGCTGCAACGCCTCCAGGCCACCGGCCTGGCCGACGACCTGCTCATCGACGGCGGCCACAACCCGGCCGCCGCCAGGGCGCTGGCCGCCGCCATCGGCGTCATGCCCAAGGCCCCCACGCGCATGATCATGGGTCTGCTCGCCAACCGCAGTCCAGACGATTTCCTGGCTCCCCTCAAGGGCCGCATCGACGAGATCGTGGCCGTCGCCATGGGTGGGCACGAGGTGCATCCCCCCGCCGTCATCGCGGAGGCCGCGCGCCGGCTCGGTATCCCGGCCCGCGCGGCAACCAATGTCAACGCCGCGCTGGACGAATTGCGCCATGCGCCGTTCCAGGGCCGCGTCCTCATCGGCGGCTCACTCTACCTGGCCGGCGAGGCTCTGGCGGCCCTGGGGCAATATCCGGATTGACCGGCGGGATCAGGGATGGGAAGGGAAGGCGCGGCGGGAATGACCCGCGCGCTGGCCTCACCCGCGCGAGCGGTTGGTGTTGGCGCGGGCGCGGTCGCGTTTGGACTGGGGGGATTGGTAGGCCATGGCCGAATGCTTGGGGCAATAGGGCTGGCCGGGCTGGCTCTTCTTGCCGCAGAAATGGAAATCCGGCTCGCCCGGATGGCC
>Ga0182738_1005491_pt1 | contig 13493 bp, 11 predicted proteins | sample eDN5th30CBELigMG_FD_128876 | JGI IMG/M metagenome (GOLD analysis project Ga0182738, IMG submission 128876) | Enriched Miracle-Growth compost microbial communities from Emeryville, California, USA - eDNA 5th pass 30_C BE-Lig MG (version 2)... ...
TCACTTTCGCACCCGCCTTCCCGGCCTCGGACTCGATCGCCGCGACGGCGCCGCCCACCGTGAGCAGGTCGTCGCGCTGCAGCATGCGGGCGAAGACGATGTTGAAGGTGCCGCCGCGCACCCAGCCCGGGCCGAAGAATTCCGTGCAGAGCTGCGACAGGTAGCCGAAGCACATCAGGCCCTGCGGCACCGAGACCTTCAGGCCGAGTGCGCGCGCCATGGCGTCGTGCGTGTGGAAGCTCTCCTTGGGCAGGGAGAACAGGCGCGCCTTGACGTTCGACATCCGGATGGCGCGCGTCGGCAGCCTGAAGCCGACCGCGATGCCGGCGGCGGCGGGCGGCGCGGCGAAATGCTGCCAGCTCACGACAGCGGCCTCAGCTCGACATGCGAGCGCGTCATCACCGTATGGTCGTACCGCGCGATCGGCATGCCCTCGCCGTCGGTGAACGTCGCCTGCACGACGACGAAATCCTTGCCGCGCTTGACGTACTTCTCCGAGATCGAGACATCGGCGACCAGCTTGCCGCCGAGGCGGAACGGATTGAAGAACGTCGCCGAGGTCTTGGCGTGGAGGTGCGAGGGATAGCCCAGCAGCGCCTCGTATTTCTCGCGGAACATCTGGAAGTGGCCGATCGCGCCGGGCTCCTGGATATAGAAACCCTGCGGCCACCACAGGTAGCTGGAGAGGAAGACCGGGTGGACGAGCCCGTCGGCGGGATCGCCGACCAGCCAGCCCGTCTCGTCCTCGACGCCATAGGCCAGCTTCTTGACGGATTCGAGTCGTGGCTCGAACACGACGGTACCGAGATGCTGTGGCACCTCGAGTTGCTCGAGCGTGGTGACATCGACCCGCTGCATTTCCCCGATCCGTTATTTCTCGTTGCACCAAAGTGTTTCATCTTGCCTGAAAAATTGTCAAGTGATAGTGAGAAATGAATCATAATTCATTTTCTGGAGGACACCGCTTGACGCTCGCCACTGCTCCGCGGAGCGACCAGGACGATGCTCTCCCGGCACTCATCCGCCTGGCGGGAGACCGTTTCACCTGTCGCGCCTATCGCACCGATCCGGTCGACCGCGCGACCATCGGAGCCATCGCCGATCTCGCACAGCGCACCGCCTCATGGTGCAACGTGCAGCCGTGGCAGCTCGTCATCACGTCAGGCGCCGGCACGGAGCGATTCCGGGCGGCACTGAGCGCGCATGCCGCCTCGCACACCGGGATCGATTCGGATTTCGCCTTCCCCGAGGAATATCGCGACATCTACCTCGCGCGCCGCCGCGAGGCCGGCTTCCAGCTCTACAATGCACTCGGGATCGGCCGCGGCGACAAGGCGGCCTATGCCCGCCAGAGCTTCGAGAATTTCCGCCTGTTCGGCGCCCCGCACGTGGCGATCGTCACCACGCCGGCCGAGCTCGGTCCCTATGGCGCGGTCGATTGCGGCGCGTATGTCGGCCTCTTCCTGCTCGCCGCGCAGGCCCATGGCGTGGCCACGACACCGCAGGCCGCCCTCGCCCGCCATGCCGGCTTCATCCGCCGCCATTTCGGCATCGGCGAGGAGCGCAAGGTCGTATGCGGCATCGCCTTCGGCCATGCCGACCGCGATCACGCGGCCAACAGCTATCGCACCACCAGGGCCCGCACCGAAGATGCGGTCTGCTGGGTCGACGACTGACGACGAGAACCTCGGGAGGAACAATGAAACGCCGTATCTTCGTCTCCGCAATTGCCGCGAGCATTGCCACCACTGCCGTCTCCATCCTGCCGGCGGCAGCGAACGAATTCCCCAACAAGGTCATCCGCATCATCGTGCCGTCGGCGCCGGGTGGGCTGATCGATCCGCTGGCGCGGCTGATCGGCGATGCCTACGAGAAGGCCTGGGGCCAGCCGGTCATCCTCGACCACAAGCCGGGCGCCGGCGCCATGAACGGCACCGACCTCGCGGCCAAGTCGACGCCTGACGGCTACACGCTGGTGATCAGCGCCGTCGGCCCGCTGTCGGTCAATCCCTCGCTCTATGCCAAGATGCCGTACGACGTGGCCAAGGACTTCACGCCGGTCGCACTCGTGGCGTCGTTCCAGAACGTCCTGATTCTCGATCCCAAGGTGCCGGCCAACTCGGTGGCGGAATTCACCAGGCTCGCCAGGGACAGCCCGGGCAAGATCAACTACGCCTCGTCGGGCGCCGGCTCGACGCAGCACCTGTCGGGCGAGATGTACAACGCGCTGGCCGGCATCAAGCTCACGCACGTCCCCTACAAGGGCACCATGCCCGCCCTCTCCGACCTGATCGCGGGCCACGTCCAGGGCATGTTCATCAACATTCCCGCCGCCATCCCCTATATCGAGAGCGGCAAGGTAAAGGCGCTCGCCGTCACCGGCGACACACGCTCGGCCTCGCTGCCGCAGGTGCCGACGATGAAGGAGGCCGGCTTCCCGTCCTACAGCGTCACCTCCTGGGTCGCGCTGGTCGGACCGGCCGGCATTCCCGCGCCGATCGTGACCCGCCTCAACGCGGAGGCCGTGCAGGCCCTGAAGTCGCCGGAAGGTCAGAAGCTGCTCAAGGCGCAGGATGCCGAGATTGGCGGCGGCTCCCCCGAGCAGCTCAAGGAGTTCATGGCGACCGAGCGGGTGAAGTGGGCCAAGCTGATCAGGGAAGCGAACATCAAGCTCGAATAGCCTCCGACCGCGCGGGCCGCGGCCGCCGCTCCCGGACGATGCCGCTGGCGACGGTCGCGGCATGGCCCGGCGCCTGTTGCCGAAGCCGGCTTCCGCCACCGCGGCTGGCTTCGTCCGGGCGAAGTCCCGCGTCGGCCATGAACAGGGCGCGGGAAAGCGATCAGGCCCGGTCCGCGACGCGGCGCCAGGCATTGAGCTTGGGGCGGGGAATACCCAGCGTGTCGCGCAGCGTCGTTCCAGGATACTCGCGCCGGAACAGGCCGCGCCGCTGCAGTTCGGGCACCACCAGACGCGCGAAATCCTCGTAGCTGCCCGGCACCTTGGTCGCCGAGAGGACGAAGCCGTCGCACGCCGTCTCGAACCATTCCTGCATCTCGTCAGCCACCTGGCTCGGCGTGCCCACGAAGAGCGGCCCTTCGTTCACGGTCCCACGCCCCGACGCTTCGACGAAGTCGCGAACCGACGGATTCTTCTTGCCGCTCCTGGCGATCACCCTGTCGCGCAGGCTATGCCAGGAAACGGAGGCCAGCTCCTCGTCCGAGAAGGGCTCCTCGTACGGGCGCCTGGCAAAGTCGACGTTCAGCACCTCGCAAAGCAAGGCGAGCGCATCGATCGGCCTGGCCTGCGCGGCGATCAGCGCGCGCTGCTCCTCGGCCTGGCTCGCGGTCTCGGCAACGATGACCTTGACCGCGGGCGCCACCTTCACGTGATCCGGGTTGCGCCCTCCCTTCTCGATCTCGGACCTGAGATAGGGGTACAGCTTGCGGCCCGCCTCGAGCGAGGGATAGCTCGCGAACACCGCTTCGGCCCAACGGGCGGCGAACGCCATGCCGCGCCCGCTCTGCCCTGCCTGCAACAGCACGGGATGACCCTGCGCCGAACGGGGGACCGGCAGCGGTCCCTTCGACTTGAAGTACTTTCCCGCGTGATCGAGCTTGCGGACCTTGTCGGGATCGGCGAACCGGCCGGTGGCCTTGTCGACGATCAGCGCGTCGTCGGCCCAGCTATCCCAGTGCCCGGTCACGACCTCGAGGAATTCGTCGGCCCGGTCATACCGCAGGTCATGCTCGAGATGTTCCTCGTACCCGAAATTCTCGGCTTCCGAATCGTTCAGCGAGGTGACGACATTCCATGCCACCCGCCCACCGGTCATGAGGTCGAGCGTCCCGTACAGCCGCGCGACATGGAACGGCTCGTAGTAGGTCGTGGAATAGGTCGCACCGAGTCCCAGATGCCTGGTCGCCGCCGCCATGGTCATCAGCACGACCGTGGGATCGAGCTTCACCGCCCGTATGCCATGGGCGACCGTCTCGCGGTGGTCGTTGCCGTAGATGTCCGGCATCGCCAGGCGGTCATCGAAGAATGCCATGTCGAACCTGGCGTCTTCGAGCGTCCGCGCGATGCGCTGGTAGTATTCGGGTGCGAGGAAGTCGGTCATCGATGCCGGATGACGCCACGATCCCACATAGTTCGAGCAGTTCTAGGCCTGCATGAAGGCGATGAGAGTCATCTGCCGTCCGGGTTGCGTCATCGAGCCCTCCTGGGCATTCATAGCTGAGCGTTTCTCGAAAGTTCGTCGGCGGAGCCGGTCCGGTCCGCTAGTGCGCGGTGTCTGAGATCCGCCCCGCGAGCGACAGGATACGGTCGACCGTCTTCAGGGTTGCCGCCTCGATGAGCCGCCCGTCGATCTGGGCGGAGCCAGTGCCCGCCGCGCGCGCCTTCTCCAGCGCCGCCTGCACCTTCAAGGCCCACGCAACATCTTCCTCGGTCGGCTGGAACGTGGCGTTGATGCCGTCGATCAGGGCGGGATGAATCGTCCATTTTGCCTGGTAGCCGAGCGCGCGCGCGCGCCGGTTGGAGACGTCGGCCCCCTCGTGGTCGTTGAAGTCGGCGAAAGGCCCGTCGACCGGGATGACGCCGAAGGCATGGCAGGCGTTGGCGATGCGCGCCATGGCGAAGTGATGACTGTCGTTCCAGTGCCTCTCGCGCGCCTGCGCGCCGCGCTCGCCGGTCAGCATGACGTAGTCACTGTTGCCCGCGCTGCGTGCCCGTCCGTAGAGGCCGAGGCTCATGGCGAAATCGCCGGCGCCAAACGTCACCGAGAGGAGGCGCCTGGCGCCCCCGACGATCTGCTCGACATGGGCGACCCCGACGGCGGTCTCGATCAGGATGTGCAACTCCAGCGGCCGGTCCTCCGGCCGCTCGCGATCGAGGGCATCGAGCGTCTGCTCGACAAAGCGCAATTCCTCGAGCGAGCAGATCTTGGGCACCATGAAGCCGTCGAGCCGCGCACAGCCGCCGCCGAGCTCGACGAGATCCCGGAATCCCCATTCGGTGTCCATGGCGTTGACGCGTGCCAGCAGCCGCTTGCCGCGCCAGTCGACGCGGCCGATGGCATCCCGCGCCGCCTGCCGCGCCGCGGGCTTCTGATCGGCAAAGACCGAGTCCTCGAGATCGAGGAAAAGGGCGTCGACGTTGCTCCTGGCGCCCTTGTCGAAGAAGGCCGGCCGGTTGGCGGGAACCGACAGCAGGCTCCGCATGCGGCGCACGTCGGGGCGGGATTGGCATTCCGACATGGTTACGGGCTCATCCAGATTTCCGAGACGTCCCCCAGCCAGTTGTGGACCGGCACGACCGGATAGTTCCTGATCTTGGTGGCGAGGGGCAGCAGGCGCACGGTGCGGAACACCGGCATCGTGAAGACCTGCTCGACGATGTAGGTTTCGAGCGCGTTGACGAGCTGCTTGCGCTTCACCGGATCGAACTCGAGCTTCTGGGCCTGGAACATCTCGTCGATCTTGTGATCGTTGAAGCCGGTCGGATTGTTGAAGCTCGAATCGGACGACAGGTAGCGCGCCATGACGAAGGAGGGATCCTCTCCCCAGTCGCCGGTGACGTCGACGATCACGCTGAAGTTGCCGCTGACGCGCCGCTGCGCCCAGTTCGCCGTATCGACGAGCTGCTGCTCGACCGTCACGCCGATCTGGCGCCACTGATCGATCAGGTAGAGCGCGAACGGCGCATACGGCATGTCGGGGCCGCGATTGATCAGGGTGAATTTCAGGTTCGGCACGCCGGCCTCGGCAAGGAGCCGCTTCGCCTCGGCACGCGCCGCCTTGATGTCCCGCCCGAAGCCCGGCAGCTTCTCGAGCTGTGCCTTGGGCAGCGCGTTCGACGCGCCGGGACGCTGGAAGGAGCTGACGTACTTCAAGGTCGAGATGCGGGACATCGGCTGGATACCGCCCCAGCGGTCGACCGCGAGGGTCAGGGCGCGGCGCACGCGGATGTCGTCGAACGGCTTTACCCTGGTATTGAACGAGGCCATGAACAGGCCCATGCCTTCGGCTTCCTCGAAGCGGATGCTGGCGCCGCGGCTGGCCTCGATGCGCTGCCGGTCCGCCGGAGCGACGCCACGGAACTCGGCATCGATCTGACCGCCGGCAAGCGCGTTGATCAGCGCGGTGCTTGACAGCGCGACCGCCTTGAAGCCGTCGAGATAGGGCAGGCCTTGCCGGAAATAGCCGTCGAACCGCTTGCCGATCCAATGCGAGCCCGAGACGTGCTCGACGAACTGGAAGGGTCCCGTCCCCATCACCGTCTTCTCGGGGTATCGCGGATCTTCCTTCAGCTTGGCCGCCGAATAGATGCAAGCGTAGGGACTGCCTAGGATCGACAGCATTCCGGAGTTCGGCGCGCTCAGCCGGAACACGACCGTATCCTTGTCCGGCGCCTCGACTGACTTCACGTCGCCGTACATCGAACGCCAGGCCGAGACCACGCCGGGAGGCGGATTCAGGATTCGCTCGAAGCTCGCCCGCACGTCCTCCGACGTGAGCGTCGTTCCGTCGTGGAACTTCACGTTCTCGTGGAGCTTGAACGTGTAGGTCAGGTGATCGTCGGAAATCGTCCAGCTCTTGGCCAGGTCACCGATGATATCGGGATAGTTCTTGTTGTCGGTCTTCAGCAGCGTCGAATAATGCGGGCCGACGTGATGGAGCACGGTGAAGCTGTTGGCGCCATGGCAGTCGAGCGTGTGCGGTCCGCCGGCGACGCCGTAGTTGAGCACGCCGCCGCGCACCGGTTTGGCGTCCTGCGCCATCGCGCCGCCCGTGGCAAGAAGCGCCAACGCCGACGCGCCGAGGGCCAACCCCAACAATCTTTTCATGCTTCGTCCCCACTGCTCTTGGAATTGATGAACCGCCCTCACCTCAGCCGCGACTTCGGATCGAGCCAATCGCGCAGGCTGTCGCCCAGGAGGTTGAAGGAAAATACGGCCAGGCTGATCGCCACTCCGGGGAAGATGATCATCCACGGTGCCTGGCGGTAGAAGTCCACGGCGTTGCCGGCAAGCATCAGGCCCCACGCCGGCGACGGCTCGGTGACACCCAGGCCGAGAAACGACAGCGAGGCTTCGAGGAGGATGGCCTGGGCAATGAACGCCGTCAGCATGATCAGGTAGGGCGCCATCAGGTTCGGCGCCATGTGGCGGAAGATGATCCGGCGCGTGCTGTAGCCTGCGACGCGGGCGGCGTCGACATACGCCATCTCGCGTATCGACAGCGCCGAAGATCGCACCACCCGCGCCACGTTCGGCACGACCGGGATGGCGATCGCGAGGATCAGGTTGAGGTCGAAGCCCAGCACCAGGTTGCGGCCGAGCATGGCGACGACGACCAACGCGAGGACGATGATCGGCAGCGACAGGAAGATGTCGACGACGCGCTGGATCAACAGGTCGATCAGCCCGCCGAAATAGGCCGAGGCGAGCCCGATGGCGGCGCCGAGCGAGCTGCCGACCGTTGCCGAAACCAGGCCCATGATGATGGCCGTCCGCGCGCCGTACAGGATGCGGCTGAGGATATCGCGGCCGAAATTGTCGGTGCCGAAAGGATGTTCCCAGCTCGGCGGTGCAAGCATGTCGCCAAAGCTGATCGCCACGGGATCGTAGGGCGCGATGTACGGTGCCAGGGCTCCGGCGATCGCCATGACCAGTACCGTCACCAGCCCTGCCGCTCCCAATGGCTGGGCGACGGCAAAGCGGATGATCTTTTGCCAGGCTCCCCTGCGGCGGACCGGCGGGGCGGACAGTGCGGTAGCGAAGTTCATGGGCGCCTAGCGATACCGGATGCGCGGGTCGAAGGCCGCGTACAGCAGGTCGACCACGAGATTCGTGACGACGAAGACCGCGGCGATGAACATCACGATGTTCTGCACCAGGATGAAGTCGCGGTGCGCGACCGCCTGAACGAAGAGCTGGCCGATGCCGTTGAGGTTGAAGACCTGCTCGGTGACGACGAGGCCGCCCATCAGGAAGGCGAATTCCAGCCCGATCACCGTGATCGCCGGCAGCATGGCGTTCTTCATCGCATGACGGACGACGACCACCTTCTCGGCAAGTCCCTTGGCGCGCGCCGTACGGATATAGTCTTCCTTCATCACCTCGATGACGGACGAGCGCACCATGCGCGCCACGACCGCCGCGTAGCGCGTGCCGACGACGAGGGCCGGCCAGATCAGTTGCGACAGGTTGGCGACCGGGTCGACGAGGAACGGCGTGTAGATCACGGGCGGCAGCCAGTTGAACAGCCAGAGCAGCACGAGAATGATCACCATGCCGAACCAGAAGGCCGGGACGGCCAGGCCGGCCAGCGAGCAGACGCGCAGCAGGTAGTCGATCGGCGAATCGCGATAGAGCGCGCTCAGCGTACCCATGGGCACCGCGAACAGGGTGGCGATCAGCGCGCCCATGACGGCAACCTGGATCGACAGGGGCAGCCGGATTCCCATCTCCTCGACCACCGGCTTGCCGGTCCACATCGACTCGCCCGGATCCAGCCTGGCGAGCCCGCCGATCCATGTCGCGAACTGCTCGGGCAGCGGCTTGTCGAGTCCGAGGCGACTGCGCTCGGCATCGATCACGGCCTGCGTGGCCGAACCGCCGTCGGCGCGCAGCTTGACCTCGACGACGTCGCCTGGAACCACGCGCAGCATGAAGAAGATCAGCACCGCCGCGCCGAGCAGTGTCGGCACCATCATGAAGACCCGCTTGGTGAGGTAGGTCAGCATGGCTGCACCTTGATGCACGCGACGTGGTGGCCCCCGGCGATCTCGCGCAAGGGAGGAACTTCGGCGCTGCATTCGGCACTGGCCATCGGGCAGCGGGTCGAGAAGACGCATCCCCTGGGCTGGTTGATCGGCGACGGCAGCTCGCCTTTGGCCACCTGTGGCCGGCGCCGCCGCTCGATCACCGGATCCGGCACTGGCGCGGCATCCAGGAGAAGCTGGGTGTAGGGGTGACGCGGATTGCGGTAGAGCTCGTCGCGATCGGCCAGTTCCATGATCCGGCCGAGATACATCACGGCGACCCGGTGCGAGATGTGCCGCACCACGGCCAGATCGTGGGCAATGAACAGGTATGTCAGGCCGAGCGTCTGCTGCAGCTCGTCGAGCAGATTGATGATCTGTCCCTGGATCGAGACGTCGAGCGCCGACACGGGTTCGTCGCAGACGATGATGCTGGGCTTGAGGGCCAGCGCGCGCGCGATGCCGACGCGCTGGCGCTGCCCGCCGGACAGCTCGTGCGGATAGCGATCGGCCATGTAGGACATCAGTCCGACCTGGCCCAGCAGCTCCTGGACGCGGGCCTCGATGTGCGGCGCGTCGGGCTCGAGCCTGTACACGGCCAGGGCCTCGCCGATGATCTCGCGCACGTTCATGCGCGGATTGAGCGACGAGAACGGATCCTGGAAGATGACCTGGGTGCGCCGGCGCACGTCGCGGGCCCGCTTGTCGGCGATGTCCTGTCCGTCGACCAGGATCGAACCGGCGGTCACCGCGTCGAGGTTGAGGATCGCCCGCCCGATGGTGCTCTTGCCGCAGCCGCTTTCGCCGACGAGGCCCAGCGTCTCGCCCTGGCGGATGTCGAAGCTCACGCCATCGACCGCCTTGACCGTCGCCGAGCCGCCAAACCATCGGCGGCCGGCCGAAACCGTGAAATGCCGCTTCAGATCGCGCACCGATACACGCACGGCAGCGTCGGCGAATGACTGCGGGGAGGCGGCGGTTGCGGCCGCCGGGCTTGCCGATCCGGCACCGGCGAACAGCTCCGCCGCCCGCCAGCAAGCCGCCAGATGACCGGACTCGACGGTCTCCAGCGGCGGATCCTCCTGGCACTTCTCGATCCGCCGGGGACAGCGCGGTGCGAACCGGCAGCCCGAGGGCAGCGCCATCAGGTCGGGCGGCATGCCCTCGATGGTGGCCAGCCTCGCCTGACGCGGCCGGTCGAGTCGCGGAATCGACTCGATCAGGCCGACCGTATAGGGGTGCGAGGATCGTCCGAAGATGGCTTCCGCCCCGCCCTGCTCCACCAGCCGCGCGGCATACATCACGTTCACGGCGTCGGCATAGCGGGCGACGATGCCGAGATTGTGCGTGATGACGATCATCGCGATGTCGAGACGGCGCGCCAGGTCGCGCATGAGTTCGAGGATCTGCGCCTGGATGGTGACGTCCAGCGCCGTGGTCGGCTCGTCGGCGATGATCAGCTTGGGATTGCAGGCAAGCCCCATCGCGATCATGACCCGCTGACGCATGCCGCCGGATAGATGATGGGGGTATTGCTCCAGGCGCCGCGCCGGATCGGTCATGCCGACCATCGTCAGCAGCTCCATCGCCCGTGCCCGGGCGGTCTGCCTGTTCAACCCGAGATGGGCGAGCAGCGGCTCCATCAACTGCTCGCCGGTGCTCAGCACCGGATTGAGCGACGTCATCGGCTCCTGGAAGATCATCGAGATGTCGCGGCCTCGGCGCTCGCGCATGCCGGCTTCCGACAACGCGAGCAGGTCGACGCCGTCGAACATCACGCGGCCCTTCACCACCCGCCCTGCCGGCTTGGCGAGGAGCCGCATCAGGGCCAGTGCCGTCGCCGACTTGCCGCAACCGCTTTCGCCGACCAGCGCCAGGATCTCGCCGCGGCGGACGGAGAAGGAGACGCCCTCGACCGCCCGCGTTACGCCGCTCGACTGCACGAAGTGCACGTGCAGATCGTCGACGGTCAGCAGCGCCGGACGCGCGGCGCGCGCGACGGTCGAACCTGTCGGAACGGCGGAAGCCGGGTCAGTCGCGGGCAAGGCGACATTCTCCGGGCCGAGAATGTCCGGTGCGGTCATGGCCTGTGGCTAGATGACGCCGCTCTTCTGGAGATCGGCGATCTCGGCCTCGCTGAGACCGAGCTGGTCGCGGTAGATCTCCATGTTGTGCTCGCCGAACCTGGCGCCGAGCCACTTGATCTCGCCCGGCGTTTCGGAAAGACGCGGGATGACGTTGGCGACGGTGACAGGCCCCTCGCCTGGAACGACGATCTCGACGAAATTCTTGCGCGCGAGGAAGTGGGGATCGACGTAGATGTCGGCGACATTGTTGATCGGCCCGATCGGCACCTCGAGCTTGAGGCAGTGTGCCAGCAGGTCGTCGCGATCCATCGAGCGGCAGAAGTCGGAGACGATGGCGTTCACCTCGTCGCGCCCCTTGATGCGCTGAGCCATCTTCTCATAGCGATCCGGCGCGAGCAGATCCTCGCGATTCATCGCCTTGCACATGCGCTGCCACATCTTGTTGTCCGTGCAGGCCAGCGCGATCCACTGGCCATCCTTCGTCTGATAGTGGCTGTGCGGCACGTGGTTCGTCGTATCGGCCCCCAGGCGCTGGCGGATGAAACCGTTCTTGGCATAGGCGGAAATCATCTCGTCGAGCATGCGGAACACGCCCTCGTAGAGACCGATGTCGACGTATTGGCCGACGCCATAACGGTTGCGGGCGGTGTAGGCGAGCAGCGCCCCCAGCGCACCGTAGACACCGGTGATGTAGTCGCCCAGGGAGGTCGAGCCCGGCATCACGGGGCGCCCGTCCGGCTCGCCGGCCAGATAGGAGAGACCGGCGAAGGCATGCGCGATGCGCGCGAAGCCGGGACGGTCGATGTAGGGGCCGGTCTGGCCGTAGGCCGTCACGCGCACGAGGATAAGGTCGGGGTTGATCTCCTTCAGGACGTCGTAGCCCAGGCCCCAGCGCTCCAGCGTGCCGGGCATGAAGTTCTCGACCACGATGTCCATGTCGGCGATCAGGCGCTTGGCGAGCTCCTTGCCCTTGGGCGTGCGCAGATCGAGCGTGATGCACTTCTTGTTGCGTTGCTCGGAGAGCCACACCATCGACGAGCCGGCGCCGGTCATGGTGCCGTGCTGACGGCTCGAGCCGCCCGATCCGGGCAGTTCGACCTTGATCACGTCGGCTCCGAATTCGCCGAGAATGGTCGACACGAACGGACCGGCCAGCATGGTGGCGAGATCGAGGATCTTCACGCCCGCCATCGGCTTGAGGCTCTGCTTTGCCTGCTGATCTCTTGCTTGTGCTTGTTCGCTCATGGTCTCCTCTTCTCGAAATTGACCGCGCCTGGCACGACCGGCGGCCGGGTCGGACCCGAGCCCCGCGGCGCCGCGTCGGCATGTAGGCGATTGGCAGAATGGGCAGCCCGAGCCACTCGACGTTGGCGCCGGAAGATGCGTTTCCCCGTTCCCTGCTGTTCTCGTCCCCGGGATTGAAACGACTATGACAAAGAATCGGGGCGGGGATTATTCATAAATGATCGTGCATTTATAGGCATGGCCGATGGGTCGACGATGCTCTGCCCGCCGTTCGTGCCTGTCAGCTCGGCCAGCCGGACGATTCGCGAATCTTCGCGCGGATGAAGCGGGCGAAGGATCGGGCAGGCCCCGATATCGGCTTGTCGCGCATCGTGACGATGCCGTAGTGCCGAACCACTTGAAATCCCGTGATCTGGACCATGGCGACGGTGCCGCGCTGATCGCGCGAGATGAGCGTGCGCGGCACGAACGTCACGCCCATGCCCGCCGCCACCATGCCGATGACGGTGCTGATGTTGCTCACGTCGTTCATCTGGACCATGGGCTCGAAGTGCAGGCCGCGCTTCACGAACTCCGCCTCGAATATGTCGCGCAGCGCGCGGTAGAAGTCCGGGATCAACAGGGGATATTTGACGAGATCCTCGAACAGCACCTCTTTCTTGCGCAGCAGGGGATGGTTCAGCGGCGTGACCACCGCGCACTCCTCGACCGTCAGCGATTCGAACTTGAAATCCGGATGATGGTGCCCGTCCAGCACCATGATCGCCATGTCAGCCCTTCCATCGGCAAGCTCGGCCAGCGCCGGGGCTGCCGGCAGGTCGTGTAGCTTGACCTCGGTCTGCGCGTGCGACTGCATGTATTGCCTGATGATCGGCATGAGCACGACGGCCGACAACATGGGCGGAGCGGCGATCGTCACGCGGCGCTTCTTGACCTCGGCCTCGCTCCGAAAGGCATCGAGCAGAATGCGGAGATCGCGCAGCGTTGCGTCACCAGCGGTCTGCAGCCGTTCGCCGGCACCGGTCAAGGCGATGCGTCGGGTGGTGCGCGAAATGAGCGCCACGCCCAGTATGCCTTCGAGTCTCTTCACTCGGCCGGTGACGGACGGCTGGGACAGGCTGAGCATCTCGGCAGCCCGGCTGAAGCTTCCCAGCTCGGCCACCGTGAGGAAGGTCTCGAGATCCTCGAGCTTGAACTTCAATCGCTGCAGGGCCTTGGCCGGCGATGCGATCGGAAGTTTCGGATCTCGCATGTGTTTCCGCGAGGTCGTCATTCTAGGGCCTGTCCTCAATTGAGCCAAGCGATGGCGGCGGCGAGATGGACCGCGGCGAGGAAGTTGATGGCGGTCTTGTCGTATCGAGTTGCGATGGCACGGAAGCGCTTGAGGCTACAGTAGA
>Ga0182738_1005492_pt1 | contig 13493 bp, 12 predicted proteins | sample eDN5th30CBELigMG_FD_128876 | JGI IMG/M metagenome (GOLD analysis project Ga0182738, IMG submission 128876) | Enriched Miracle-Growth compost microbial communities from Emeryville, California, USA - eDNA 5th pass 30_C BE-Lig MG (version 2)... ...
ATCGCGGTGAGGCCAACCAGGCCGCGGCTGTCGTCGCATGGCCGACGGGGGCTGGCGCAGAGGGCATCCGCGAATCGCGGCGGCTCGAGATGCTCTCGCAGATCATGTCGAACCGCCTGCTCGACTCGGTGCGTGAGCGGATGGGGGCAAGCTATGCGCCACAGGTCGCTTCCCAGTGGCCGCTGGATATCGACTCCGGCGGGCACCTGATCGCGCTCAGCCAGTTGCCGCCCGAAGCGGTAGGGGCCTTCTTCGCGGAAGCCGACGCCGTTGCGAAGGACCTTGCCGCCAACGGGCCGCAACCGGATGAGTTGATGCGGGTGACCGAACCGATGAAGCAGCTGCTCAATCGCCTGATAACCGGACATACTTTCTGGATGGGCCAGCTTGAGGGCGCGAGCTTCGACGCATCCCGGGCGAGCGCGCTGCGTGGCCTGTTCGTCGACTACACGGAAATCACGGCGGCAGACATCCAGGCACTCGCCCAGAAGTATCTCAAGGAAGGTGGAAGCTGGCGGCTTGCCGTCCTACCTGAAGAGGCGAAACCCAGCTTCTAGCCAACGCAGCCTTTCCCGGGCGCAACCAAATTACGCTTGCGGCTGGGTGCGCTTTGCAAAACATTGGTGCGAAGCGTATGGGCGCGCCTTCCTTAAATCGAAAGTCGAATACAGTGGCACGCAATTGGAGCCCCGAGAGCTGGAAGAACCATGAAGCGCGGCATTTGCCGCAGTACGAAGACGCCGCGGCGCTTGCCGAGGCGGAACGCGTGCTGTCGTCATTTCCGCCGCTGGTCTTCGCAGGCGAAGCGCGTGCGCTGAAGGCGGAACTCGCCGAAGTCAGCGCCGGCCGCGGCTTCCTGCTGCAGGGTGGTGACTGTGCCGAGAGCTTCGCGGAGTTCCACCCGAACAACATCCGCGACACGTTCCGCGTGCTGCTGCAGATGGCCGTGGTGCTCACGTTCGCCAGCAAGATGCCGGTGGTGAAGGTCGGGCGCATGGCCGGGCAGTTCGCCAAGCCGCGTTCCTCGCCGACGGAGACCATCGGCGATCAGACGCTTCCGAGCTACCTTGGCGACAACGTGAACTCGATCGAGTTCACGCCGGAAGCGCGCGCCAACGATCCGCAGCGGATGATCCGCGCCTATTCGCAGGCGGCGGCGACGCTCAACCTGCTGCGCGCCTTCGCGGGCGGCGGCTATGCCAACCTGCGGCAGGTTCACCAGTGGACGCTCGATTTCATGGGCCGCAGCCCGTGGGCCGAGAAGTTCGGCGAGATGGCGGACCGCATCGGCGAGGCGCTGGACTTCATGGAAGCCTGCGGCGTCAATCCGCAGAGCGTCCCGCAGCTTCAGGGCACCAGCTTCTACACCAGCCACGAGGCGCTGTTGCTGCCTTACGAGCAGGCGATGACGCGGCAGGATTCCCTGACCGGCGACTGGTACGACACCAGCGCGCACATGGTCTGGATCGGTGACCGCACCCGCTTCCCGGGCAGCGCACACATCGAATATGCGCGCGGCATCGGTAACCCGATCGGGATGAAGTGCGGACCGAGCCTTGAGCCGGACGCCCTGCTGGAACTGCTCGACACGCTGAATCCCGGCCGCGAGCCGGGCCGCATCACGCTGATCGCGCGCTTCGGGCATGACAAGGTTGAGGCCGGCCTCCCGCGGCTCGTCCGTGCGGTCCAGCGCGAAGGTCATCCGGTGGTGTGGAGCTGCGACCCGATGCACGGCAACGTGATCAAGGCGGAGAGCGGCTACAAGACGCGCCCGTTCGATCGCATCCTTTCCGAGGTGAAGGGCTTCTTTGCCGTCCACCGCGCCGAAGGTACTCACGCCGGCGGCATCCATATCGAGATGACCGGGCAGGACGTGACGGAGTGTGTCGGCGGCGCCGTGGCGATCACCGACGAGGGTCTGGCAGACCGCTACCACACGCATTGCGATCCGCGCCTCAACGCGGCGCAGTCGCTGGAACTGGCGTTCCTGCTGGCGGAAATGCTCAACCTCGAGGCCACCCAGCGTCGCGCCGACGCCGCCTGACGGCTGACTTTTCTTCGCAACTTAATTGCGTCATCATGGTTCGGGTAACGGGAGATATTCCGTGCCCGAACCGATGATCCGTCAAACGGAAGCCGGTGCCGATACGCTGGCCGAACGCTACAGGGCGACACGCGCCCTGAGCGAGGCGCTCGTCGCGCCGCTGAGCGAGGCGGACGCGCAGCTCCAGTCGATGGAGGATGCCTCCCCGGCAAAGTGGCACCTCGCGCACACGACGTGGTTCTGGGAAACCTTCCTGCTGCGCGATCACTTGCCGGGCTACCGGCTGTTCGACGAACAGTGGCCGTTCCTGTTCAACTCCTATTACGAGGCGGAAGGCCCGCGTCATACGCGTGCCCGGCGAGGGATGTTGTCGCGCCCCTCGCTGGCGGAGATCCTCGATTGGCGGGCGCACGTCGATGCGGCGATGAAACGCCTGCTCGACGATCCGGCGCGGGCGGACGTGGTGGAACTCGGGATCGCCCATGAGCAGCAGCACCAGGAACTGTTGCTGACCGACATCAAGCACGCGCTTGCCGAAAACCCGCTCGGGGCTGCGATGTTTGTCTCCTCGTCTCCCGTCCGGCGCGAGGAGCAGGCGGCAGGATGGCGAGAGCACCCCGGCGGGATCGCCCTGATCGGCCATGGCGGCGAAGGTTTCGCGTTCGACAACGAGGGGCCGCGCCACCGAGTGCTCCTTGAGCCATTTGCACTGGCCGAGCGGCTGGTGACCAACGCCGAGTGGGAAGCCTTCGTCACGGACGGAGGCTATCGCACTCCCTCGCTGTGGCTGTCCGACGGCTGGGCGTGGGTCCAGCGCGAGGGCATCGGCGCTCCCCTTTACTGGCGCGAAGGCGATCACTTCACCCACAGCGGGTGGCAGGTCCGTGACCCGGACGCGCCGGTGACGCACATTTCCTATTACGAGGCCGATGCCTACGCCCAGTGGGCGGGTTGCAGGTTGCCGACCGAATTCGAATGGGAGGCCTTGGCGCAGGATGAGGACCCGGCCGCAGGCAACCAGCTCGACGGTGCGGAGCCTCCGCTTCCGGCGGGCTCCGCATCCCTGTTCGGGGACTGCTGGCAATGGACCCGCTCGGCCTATCTCCCCTATCCGCGCTATCGCCCGGCGGAAGGCGCCGTGGGCGAATACAACGGCAAGTTCATGTCCGGCCAGTTCGTGCTCAGGGGCGCAAGTTGCGCGACCGTGCGCGGGCATTCGCGCGCCAGTTACCGCAACTTCTTCTATCCCCACCAACGCTGGCAGTTCACCGGGCTGCGGCTGGCGAAGGACGTCTGATGGCGGCCAGCCGGGGCATCGCTCTGGTCGATCTCGACAAGGACGGGGTCGACCGGGCCTTTCGCGCCGATGTGCTGAAGGGCCTGTCCGAGCCGCAGAAGGCGGTGCCCGCCCGGTGGTTCTACGATGAGCGCGGGTCGCAACTGTTCGAAAAGATCACCCGCCTGCCGGAGTACTACCCGACCCGTTCCGAGACCGAGATTCTCGAGACACGGGGCGAGGAGTTTGCGGAGCTCGTCGGCGCCGGCCGGGCCGTGGTCGAATTCGGGTCCGGCAGTTCGCTCAAGACGCCGCTATTGCTCGCCGCGATTGATCCGGCGGCCTACGTGCCGCTCGACATATCCGGCGATTTCCTGCGTGCCTCCGCTGCCGACCTGGCGGCCAAGTCCCCCGGCCTTCCGGTGCATCCGGTCGAAGCCGACTTCATGCGCACCGTCGCGCTTCCGAAAGAAGTCGCGGGCCTGCCGAAGCTCGGCTTCTTTCCCGGATCGACCATCGGCAACATGGTGCCCGCCACGGCCGTGGACCTGCTGCGATCGATGCGCGAGACGCTGGGCGACGGGGCGCAGCTCCTGATCGGAATGGACCTGGTCAAGGACGTAGCGGTACTCGAAGCCGCCTACGATGACGCGGCGGGTGTCACGGCGGAGTTCAATCTCAACCTCGCGCGGCGGATCAACCGGGAGCTCGGCGGCACGATCCCGATCGACAAGCTCCATCACCGCGCGGAATGGAACGACACTTACGCGCGGATCGAGATGCACCTCGTGGCGACGGAGGACATCGCGTTCGAAGTCTCAGGGCGACGGTTCACCATGGGCGCGGGCGAGACGATCCATACGGAAAACAGCCACAAGTTCGATGCCCGGAGCCAGGCGATCCTGCTCCTTGCCGGCGGCTGGACACCGCGCCGCCGCTGGACCGACAGGGCAGCGCAGTTCTCCCTGATCCTCGCCGACGCCGTGGCGCAGAGGAGCGCGCCGTGAGCGATTGGCCCCGGCTCGACTATGCGAACGAGCGGGGCACCTACGAAGCCGTACACCTCTTGCTGCAACTGATCGGCAAGCTGCCGACCCGCCTGCTGCCATGGGAGAACCACGGGTGGCACGTCGCTCTCCGGGTTACCCCGCGCGGCTTCGCGACGAGGCCGATGCCGGGTGGCCTCCGCCAGTTCACCGCCGAACTCGATGTGCACGACGCCGTGATCCGCATCGCCTGCGACAACGGCTTTGCGCGGGAAGTACAGGTTGCCGGACGCCCGGTGGCGACGATCCATGCGGAACTGGAGGTCATCCTGAAGGACAAGGGCCTTCAGGCGCCGTTGTGGGGTGGGCCCAACGAGATGCCCGACCCGGTACCGTTCGCGCAGGATGACCGGTCGCGCGAATGGGATAGCGATGCCGTCGTGCGGCTTCACCGCGCGTTCGGGCTGGCCGCGGCGGTCTTCGACCGGTTCCGTGCGCGCTACCGGGGGAAGTGCTCGCCGGTGCACCTGTTCTGGGGAAGCTTCGACCTGGCCGTGACCCGTTTCTCCGGGCGCCCCGCGCCGATCCATCCCGGCGGCATTCCGCACCTGCCCGATTCCGTAACGCGCGAGGCCTACAGCCACGAGGTAATCAGCGCGGGCTTCTGGCCGGGCGGAAATGGTGTCGAGGAGGCCGCGTTCTACGCCTATGCCTACCCGACGCCGCCGGGACTGGCCGGGAGCCGCATCGCACCGCAGGAAGCTGGCTGGAACGCCACGCTCGGGGAGTTCATCCTCCCTTATGAAGCCGTCCGTCTGTCAGCCGATCCGGATGATGCCTTGATGCGCTTCCTCGACAGCACCTGGCGCGCGGCGGCCGGGCTGCTCAACTGGCCGGGCGGACTGGAAACGGGCGACGCAGTCGGCCATCCGCCCGCCTGATTAAATGCGGGAATGGCTCTGCGGTTCATCGCCAAGCTTGAAGTGGCTTCCTATATAAACCGCATGGATCCTGCCCAGCTTTGGCGACAATTCGGCGAGTGGCTTGCGGAAGTGCCACAGTCCGGCCTCCTGCTGGCCGCGCTGGCGGCGATGGTCCTGGGCGTATTGGGCTCGATGATCGTGCGCCATGTGCCGGTTCTCGGGCGGCTCATGCGGAGCGGAAGCACGATCGCTCTGATGGTGATCCTGGGGCTGGTGGTGATCCAGCTTGGCCGGATCGATCCCCGCTTCGACATGGCGGTGCCGAAACTGGGCTTGCCGGAACAGATCGTGGAGGGCGGCGAAACCCGCGTGCCGCTTGCGAATGACGGGCATTACTGGGTCCGAGCGCAAGTGAATGGCGCGCCAGCCTCGTTCCTCGTCGACACCGGCGCCACGATCACCGCCGTCTCGCCCCAGACTGCCGAGCGGGCCGGGTTGCAGCCTCGTTCGGGCGGTATCCCTGTGCGGATGCAGACTGCCAACGGCTCCGTCGCGGCAGAACTCACCTCGATCGACGAACTGCGGTTCGGCAATGTCGCCGCGCGCGGGCTCGACGCGGTCATCGCTCCCAATATCGGGCCGACCAACGTGCTGGGCATGAACCTGCTCTCCCGCCTCGCTTCGTGGCGGGTCGAGAATGGCGAGCTGGTGCTGGTGCCACACCATCCGCAGCCCGCGGTGGAGGCGCGGGAGCGCTAGTCGTCCCCTCAGAGCCCGCGAATAAAGTCCGCCAGCAACGGCCCCAGATCGTCGTGTTCGCAGCCGATCTGGCTGGTGCTCGAGATGTGGTTGTGCCGGGGGAGCCAATGCATCCGCGGCCAGTGACCGGTTTCCGCCACGCGCGCCTCGACCACTGCGAGCGCCTGCTTCTGGAAGTCCGGAGGGTCCAGTTCGCTGATGGTGAACATGCAGGGCAGCTTCGTCTGCGCCAGGCCCGCCTTGCTCGATGCCACCGGCCAGCCGCCGGGGTCGGCGCCGTAATACTGTGGCTTGACCTCGTCGACCTCGGCGATGCGCAGGTCGTAGATGCCGGAGATCATCACCGCGCCGGCGAGATGAGGCGCCGCCTCGCCCGGATTGGCGACCACGTCGGCAACGTGGGTACCGCCCGCAGACACACCCATGATCACGATCCTGCCCGCCGCGATGCCGTAAGCATCGGCATTGGCGGCGAGGTGGGAAACGGCGGCGATTACGTCATCCCGCCCATCCGGCCAGCGCGCTTCGGGCGCGAGCCGATAGGTCATGGTTGCGGCGACGAAGCCTTCGCGCGCGGCCCATGCGCCGATGTGGTTGTGGAACGGATCGCCCGCCTTGCCCTTGTCCCCCATCACGAACCCGCCGCCGTGGACGAACAGCAGGCACGGCGCCGGTTCGCCGGAGGCGAGGCGGAACACATCGAGCTTGTGCCGTTCATGCGGGCCGTAGGGGATATTCCGCAGGATTCGGCTTTCCTCGGGCCGAGGGGCCAGGGGCGCGTAGAGCGCATGAGTGCCCTGGATCATGTCGGGCGTGAACGCGGAGCCCCATTTCGCGATGGCTTCGAACAGTCCCTCGCGCGTCATGCGTCCTCCATCACCAGCACCGGTTTCACCACCGCGGCAGCCTCGCAATCGTGCCACGCCTTCTCGAAATTGGCGAAGGGATAGGTCGTAACCAGCTTTTCCAGCGGCAGAAGGCCCTGACGCCAGAACTCGATCAGCTTGGGGATGAACAGGCGCGGATTGGCGCTGCCGCCAAGGATGCCGAGCAGCCGCTTACCGCCCGCCAGCATGTTCATCATGTCCGGCTGCCAGTCACCGTTTGGACGGGTAACGAAGCCGGCAGTGCCGCGATTGCCGAGTACCAGCATCGCAAGGGAAAAGACCTCGTCCGCAACAGTGGTGTTGAAGCTGAAATCCGCGCCTTGCGGCAGGATTTCGCGGATCGCGGCGAGAGTGTCGCCCCCATTCGAATGCACGGCATGGGTAGCGCCGACCTGCTTCGCCAGCTCGCAGCGGTCCTCCACGATATCGACTGCCACGATCGTGCTCGCGCCGCAGATGCGTGCCGCCATCACCGCCGCCATGCCGACCCCGCCGACGCCGAACACCACGATCGACTGCCCCGGGCGGACCTTGAGTTCCTCGATCACAGCGCCCGCGCCAGTGATGATCCCGCAGGCCATCGGTGCGACGAGTTGGAGCGGAATGTCCTTCGGTACCGGCACCGCGCCGCGCCCATGGGCGATCATGTGCGTGGCGAAGCTGGACTGGGCGAAGAAGTGGCTACCGATCCGTTCGCCGCCGGCTTCCAGCGCAGTGCTGCCATCCATGCGGCAGCAGCTGAACGAGCGCGGCATCGCCTCGGTGCAGTAGGTCGGTTCACCCTTGAGGCAGGCCGGGCAGTTGCCGCACGACCCGCCGGAGAGGACGACGTGATCGCCTACCTTTACGTGGGTGACGGCCTCGCCGACTTTCTCGACCACTCCGGCGCCCTCGTGGCCGTAAACCGAAGGCTTGGGGCCGGGCCACCCGAAGTCGAAGTGAGAATGAAGGTCGGTGTGGCAAATCCCGGCGGCAACGACGCGAACGAGGATTTCGTCGGCGCGCGGCTCGCCCAGTTCGAGCTGCTCCAACGCGGGTGGGGTGGTGCTCGTTCGGCTGACTGCGGCAGTGATCTTCATGTCTCGTGGTCCCGCTTGTGCTTGGGTGGAGTCATGGTGGGGCGTTGCGGTCAGCCAGCGCGATGCACAGCCCAGTGGGCCATGATCTTGCAGCGTTCTTTTGAAGGTAATGCCGCCAACAGCGGCTGCGATGCCCTGAGCCGGGCCGGCTTTGTCGCTACGACGGCGCGATCTGCCACCTCGATTTCCGTGTCCGGCCCGCCCGTGCGCGGAATGCGCACGGGCAGAATACGAGTAGGCATCCTCTCCCCACCTCACCGCGGACTTTGTGATTATGGCCATCCGCGATTCATTGATTATTCAATGATGGCACCTGCAAGTCAAGGCGGATAGATCGGTAAGTGATGATATGGCGAGGGGAGAGGAAGAGGTGGGCGATCGCAACGGGGAGGGGCCCGGCGACCTTCCGCCGCCGTACGATGTCGGCGGCATGCCCTATTTCGGTTACCGACTGGCGGTGACGGCGAAGCTGTTCGACCGCAAGTTCATCGAGATCCTGAAGGCCCATTCCACTCTCACCCTCCCGCAGTGGCGCTGCATCGCCCAACTCGGCCTCTCGGAGCCGGGGACCGTCCGGTCGCTGGCGGAAGGTTCCGCGGTCGATCGCGCAGAGGTAAGCCGAGCGCTCGCCCGGTTGGTCGCGCAGGGCATTGTCGCGCGGCATGACAACGAAGGGGACAGCCGCAGCCCGCAGTTCACGCTCACTGAAGAGGGACGAGCGCTGTTCGCCCGGGTGCGAAAGCCGGTCTCCGAGTTCATCACGTCATTAATGGCGCGGCTCGACAAGGCCGATGTCGAGACGGCCGACCGCGTGCTGTCGACCGTGTCCAGAGGGTGCTTGGACTGACCTGGCTGGGGCGGCAGGATTCGAACCTGCGAATGCCGGTACCAAAAACCGGTGCCTTACCACTTGGCGACGCCCCAGCAGCGAGTGCGCCCTATAACCACGCGGAGCCTCCGCGCAAGGCGCACTGAGGCTTAAACGTCAGCGCGCTTGCGCACCGGGTCGAACAGGCTGCGATCCTCGATCGTGTCGAAGTCCGCGGCCGAGTGTCGCTCGGCCAGACCATTCTGCGAGTTTACCACCCGCCCGCGGATCGCGCCCGGCCGCGCATCGATCGCCTTCACCCAGCGGCCCACGTTCTCGTACTCGTGGAGCGAGAGGAATATGTCGCAGCGGTTGTAGGCGCCGTGATAGAGATTGCCGAGCCAGGTGTAGGCGGCGATATCGGCGATCGTGTAGTCGTTGCCGGCGAGATACTCGGTCTTGGCGAGCTGCTGGTTGGCGACGTCGAACAGCCGCTTGGTTTCCATCGCGTAGCGGTCGATCGGGTACTTGTACCGCTCCGGCGCGTAGACGTAGAAATGCCCGAAGCCGCCGCCGATGAACGGCGCGCTGCCCATCTGCCACATCAGCCAGCTCATGGTTTCGGCGCGGGCCGGGTTGGTCTTCGGCAGCAGGTAATCGAACTTCTCTGCGAGGTGCACGAGGATCGCGCCACTCTCGAACACGCGGAACGGCTCGGGGCCAGAGCGGTCGAGAAGCGCCGGGATCTTGGAGTTCGGATTGAGCTCCACGAAGCCCGACCAGAACTGCTCGGCGGCGAAGATCTTGATCATCCACGCGTCGTATTCCGCTTCCGAGAAGCCCGCTTCGAGCAGCTCCTCGAACATGATCGTCACCTTCATCCCGTTGGGGGTGCCGAGCGAATAGAGCTGGAACGGATGCTCGCCGACCGGAAGCTCCCGTTCTTCCCGCGCGCCTGCCGTCGGGCGGTTGATGCCCGAGAACGCCCCCCCGTTGCCTTCTTCCATGGTCCAGACTTCGGGCGGGGTGTAGACATCGGACATGCGCACGGCCTCCTGGTATTTCGGTGGAGGGCCGAAATGGCGGTCCTCATGCGGAACCGCAAGAGCGGCCCGCACGTTGCCCGCTTCGATGTCCACCAAGCGCAAGAAAAGCCCGCCGAAATTGCGCTACTCGGACGATGCGACGCCCGGCATCACCCGCAAGCGGGTGGGGCGTGCATGGGCCTATTTCGATGCGGACGGCGAGCGGATTACCGATCGCGACGAGATAGACCGGCTCAACAAGGTCGGCCTGCCGCCGGCCTATACCAACGCCTGGTTTTGCCCCACGGGCAACGGTCACATCCTCGCCACCGGCATCGATGACAAGGGCCGCAAGCAATACCGTTATCACCCCATGCACCGCGCCAGGCAGGACGCGGAGAAGTTCGATGGATGCGCGAGCTTCGGCAAGCGGCTGGCGAAGCTCCGCAAGCGGGTAGAGGCCGATCTCGGTGACCGCAGCCTGAGCCGCGAAAGGGCGATTGCCAGCGTCGTGCGGCTGCTCGATCTCGGCGTCGTGCGCGTAGGGAACGAGAGTTATGCCAAGGCCAACAAGAGCTTCGGTGCCACCACGCTTCGCCGCCGCCATGCGACCGTTTCAGGCCAGACAGTGAAGCTGCGGTTCAAGGCCAAGAGCGGCAAGCTGTGCGAAGTGTCGGTGACGGACCGGCGGTTGGCCCACTTCGTGCGCAAGATGGACGACCTGCCGGGCCAGAACCTGTTCCAGTACGTCGATGAGGACGGCGAGGTGCACGTGGTCGGCTCCGCCGAGGTGAACGACTACTTGCGCGAGACCATGGGCGGCGATTTCACCGCCAAGAATTTCCGCACCTGGCACGCCAGCGCCATCGGCTTCGAGCTGCTGGCGAAAGCCGATTGCCAGTTGACGATCAAGGCGCTGAGCGAAGGCGTGGCGGAGCGGCTGGGCAACACGCCGACGATTGCACGCCAGAGCTATATCCATCCGGCCGTGCTGGCGCTGGTCGAGCGGCAGGCGAGGTGGCGCGCCGCGCTGACTATTCCCCGCAAGGGCAAGTGGCTGAGCGCAGCCGAGCGCGGCCTGCTTGAGCTGTTGGCAAAAAGCCCTGCCGCGAAGAGGTTACTCGCGGCCTGAACGCGCTTCTCCCGGTCCTCCCTCCTGCTAAGAGGTGGGCAGAATCGGGAGAGACAGATGCAACTGGTCGACGGCAAATGGGTGGATACCGCTCCTGCGGCCGAGGAAGTCGGCAAGGACGGGCGCTTTCGCCGGATCGACAGTCCGTTGCGTTCGTGGATATCGGCGGACCCGAACGCAGAGTTTCCTGCCGAGGCTGGCCGCTATCACCTGTTCGTCGCCTGGGTGTGCCCCTGGGCTTCGCGTGTCACCGCGATGCGCGCGCTCAAGGGGCTGGAGGACGTGATCTCGCTCTCTGCCTCGCGCGGCACGATCGGCAACGAAGGCTGGGTGTTCGAAGAAAGCACGATCCCTCCGTTCGAGGTGCCGCACCCGCTCTACGAGGTCTATCTCGCGCACGACCCGCACTACACTGGCAAGGCCACGGTCCCGACGCTGTGGGACAAGAAGACCGGGCGCATCGTGAACAACGAGAGCGCCGACATCATCCGGATGTTCAACAGCGCGTTCGACGGAATCACCGGCAACCGGCTCGACTTCTATCCGGAGGCGCTGCGGCCCGAGATCGATCGCTGGAACGACCTGATCTACCCCACGCTGAACAACGGCGTTTACCGGGCGGGTTTTGCGGCCTCGCAGCAGGCATACGAAGAAGCTGCGCGGCAGGTGTTCGAGACGCTCGATGCGATGGAAGCGCAGCTTGAGCGCAACCGCTACCTGACCGGCGAATACCTGACCGAAGCCGACTGGCGCGCGTTCACCACGCTGGTTCGGTTCGATGTGGGCTATCACGGCGCGTTCAAGTGCAACCTGCGGCGGATCGAGGACTACCCGGCGCTGCGGGACTACCTGCGGGAGCTTTACCAGTGGCCTGGGATCGCCTCCACGGTGAAGCTCGAGGACATCAAGCAGAACTATTACGCGCTGACCGACAGGAATCGCATCTACCCCATCGGGCCGGAGCTTGACCTGAGCACACCGCATGATCGAGAGCGGCTTCCAGGCAAGGGAGTATGGGAGCGTGGGGCGTGACTGAATATCGGCCGGACCTGATCGTCGTCGGCGGTGGCTCTGCGGGGGCGGCCTGCGCTGCGCGACTGGCCGAGGGCGGCAAGCGGGTGCTGCTTGTCGAGGCTGGTAGCGCCGCACGCGATATCCGCACGATGGTCCCCGCGCTGATGAGCGGGCTGGTGTTCAAACCGGATTTCGACTGGTGCTTCATGGCCGAGCCGGACCCCAGCGTCGGAGGTCGTCCCGGCGTGTGGCCTGCGGCGAAGCGGCTCGGCGGCGGAAGCACGATCAACGGGATGATGTTCATCCGCGGCCATAAGTGGGACTACGACCACTGGGCACAGCTTGGCGCGACCGGATGGGACTATGCCGGGGTGCTGCCCTATTTCCGAAGGCTGGAGAACAATGAGCGCGGCGCCGACGAGTGGCGCGGCGTTGGCGGACCGGTTTCGGTCAGCGAGGTACGCAGCCGTTACGACGTGACGGACCGCTGGATCGAAGCCGCGCAGGAAGCGGGCATCCCGCGCTCGCCGGACCTCAACGGTGAACAGGGCGAGGGCGTCGACATGATCCAGGTCTCGCAGCGTCGCGGCCTGCGATCGTCGACTGCAGTGGCGTACCTGTCGCCCCCGCCGGATGGCGTCGAGATACTGGACCGCGCCGAAGTGCTGCGGGTGGACATCGAGAACGGCCGGGCCGTCGGCGTCACGCTGCGCCGCGACGGGAGTGAGCAGACTATCCGTGCTCGCGAGGGGGTGGTGCTCTCGGCCGGCGCGCTCAACACGCCGCGCCTGCTGATGCTCTCGGGCATCGGGGCGGCTGCACACCTCAAGGAACACGGGATCGAGGTGGTGAAGGACCTGCCCGGCGTGGGAGGCAACCTGCAGGAGCATTCCGCCGTCCATCTCGTCAACGAGAGTTCGGCGCATACGCTCAACCTCGATGCGCGCGGCCTGGCGGGCGTAGTGCAGGTGCTGAAGCTGATCTGCGCGGGCAGCGGTGCGCTGACCACCGCGATCGGTCACGCTCAGGCTTTCGTGCAGAGCCGGGAAGAACTGCCTGCGCCGAACATCCAGCTCGCATTTTCGGCCTTTGCATTCGACATCACGCCGCAGGGCAACCTCGAACTGCGGCCTACTTCCTCGATCACGACGCTGGTGGGGCTTATGCGCCCGAGCGGCCGAGGGCGGGTCTCGCTGCGGTCCGCAAATCCGGCAGACGCTCCGAAGATCGAGCACCAGCTTCTCGCGAGCGAGGACGACGTGGAGCAGCTGGTCGAGGGGCTGGAAATCGCACGCAAGGTCGTCGCTCAGCCAGCCATCGCGCCGTTCGTGACCGGCGAAGTGCGGCCCGGCCCCGAGGCGTCAAGCCGCGAGGCGCTGACGGGCTATGTCCGAGCCGCCACGATCCCGATGTTCCATCCCGTCGGAACGGCAAAGATGGGGGCGGCAAGCGACAAGCAGGCCGTCGTGGGGCCGGATCTCAAGCTGCACGGCCTCGAAGGCCTGTGGGTGGCCGATGCGCCGCTCATGCCCACGATCCCGCAAGGCAACACGAACGCCA
>Ga0182738_1005493_pt1 | contig 13488 bp, 8 predicted proteins | sample eDN5th30CBELigMG_FD_128876 | JGI IMG/M metagenome (GOLD analysis project Ga0182738, IMG submission 128876) | Enriched Miracle-Growth compost microbial communities from Emeryville, California, USA - eDNA 5th pass 30_C BE-Lig MG (version 2)... ...
ACGAAGGCGCCAAAGTCGGTGGTGCGGGTTACGGTGCCGCGAATCGTCGAGCCCACCGGATAGCGATCCGGGGCGCGGTCCCAGGGATTCTCCACCAGGTCGCGCATCGAGAGGCTGATCCGCTCGGTCTCCGGATCGATCTTCTCGATCTGCACGCGAACGCTATCGCCTTCCTTGAGCACGTCGCCGGGGTGCTTGACGCGGCCCCAGCTTAGGCGGCTCACGTGCAACAGGCCGTCGACGCCGCCACCCAGGTCGACAAACGCGCCGAAGTCCATGATCTTGCGGACCACACCTTCGCGCACCTGACCCGGCTCAAGCGACGCGAACGCCGCCTTCTTGGCTTCTTCCTGCTCCTGCTTGAGCACAGCACGGCGGCTCAGCACCAGGTTCTTTCGTTCCGGGTTGCACTCCGTGATCACGCAGGGGAACTTCTCGCCCACCAAGGTCGACAGGTCGGCCACGTGATACAGCGAAGCCTGGCTGGCAGGGATGAACCCGCGAATGTTGCTCACCTGGCATTCCAGACCGCCCTTGTTGTGGCCGGTGACGTGCGCCATCACCACGGCGCCCACACTGAGGGCCGACCAATCGCCGCCAACGTCCATCGCCTTGTTGGGCAGCGAAAGCTGAAGCAGGCCGTCCTCGTTTTCGCCGCGGGTAATGACTACTTCGACTTGGTCGCCAACCTGGGGCGGATCGGTGAACTGAATCAGCGGCAGCACGCCTTGCCGCCGCGTGCCCAGTTCGACGAACACGTCTTCATTGTGAATCGCGACGATTTGCCCCTGCTCGCGACCCTTGCCGGCAGCTTCCGCCTCGGCGGGAGCTGCTGCCTGGGCGGCCGCCGTTTCAGCAGCCACGATTTCGTCCAGCGACATATCGCCCAAGGCCGCTTCCAACTCTTGCTCCAGTTCGTCCGACAGCGGAGCCCGAGTGCTGGGCAGCGGCGTGGTCCGCTGAGCCTTCAACGGCGCGGCGGCACGGGGGCGATCCTTCTCGAACTTGCGTCCGCGGCGGCGACCTTCACGCGGTGCCTGCTCCTGCTCGGTTGCTTCGGCCGGCGCGGCTTCGCCTGTGGCGCCGTCTTTGTCCTCAGCCGATTCGGCCTCGGCCGGGGCGGCAGCCTGCGGGGCGGCACGTTGCGGTTCAGCCGCCTGGGCGGGTGCGGCAGGCTCGGTCTTGGGACGCGGCAAGTCCTCAGAGAACCGCTGCGAACCGATCCGGATGCGCGGGCGCGCCGGGCCCTCCGAGCTGCCAGGTTGTTGTTCGGACTGCTGCTCAGCTTCGCCCGCCGCCGCATCGGCCGGCGTAAGCTGCGGCTGTTCGTGCTGCGATGCCTCGGGCGAAGGAGACTGTTGGGCAGGCTGTTGCGGAGTCGGCTCCGGTTGGGCGGGGTTTTCGTGAGGTTGGGACATGTCTTTGGGCGTCGAATCCGGCTCCGTCATCGGAGAATCCACCAGCGTCGAAAAAACGTGTGAAAGGCGTGATGCCGCGAGGTGCGCGCATCATGCGGGCAGGTAACTCGGTCGTTGTCGCGGTGTGGCTCTAGCCACGCCAGGCAGGACTGCCGTAAAGCCTAGCAGTGTACCACGTATCTACCTTTTACAATACCAATTTCGGCACACTCGGCCCACTGTAGCCCCCGGCGGTTTTACCCTCGCCTTCCCCCCGGTGGCAGGCGACCGCGCCACGCCCGCCGCTACCTTCGCGTTTGACGTACCCTCCCCCGTCCGGCGTGGGACTTCTTGCAGGTTTGACTGTACGGGTTGTTCCGTTTGATCCGAATGAAAGGGTAGTGCGTCCGTGTTCCGTGGCCAGGCATGTGTGCTGGCTGATGGTCTCGTCGACGTTTTCACCAGTCAGGGGGGAGCGATAGCAGTGAAACGATCGTTGACTTTCATGCTGGCGGCCGCGATTGTCGGCACGGCCATGGTTCAACAGGCCCAAGCCCAGACCCAACGTCCGGCGGCTCCCGAGGTGGCCTTGATCGACCTCAACTACGTGTTCAAGAACCACGCCGGTTACAAGTCGGCCAAGACCGAACTCCAGGCGGCCGTCGACATGGCCCAGCTGGACATCAAAACGCGGCAAGAAAAACTCAAACAGATGCAGGCCCGGTTGCAGGAGTACCAGCCCGGCAGTCCCGACTTCAAGACGCTGGAAACTCAGCTCACCAAGGAACTGGCCGACCTGAACCTGTCGGTTCAACTGGAGCGTAAGCGCTTCATCGAGCGCGAAGCCCAGATGGCCTACGACCTGTACAAGCAGGTCTTGGATGAAGTAACCCGTTATTGCCGCCAGCACGGCATCCGGCTGGTGCTGCGGTTCAACGGCGAACCGCTGGACATGAACAAGCCTGAGCAGGTTGCCGAGCAGCTTAACCGCAACGTGGTGTACCACGAGAGCACCATCGACATCACGCCAGTGATCTTACAGCGGCTGAACGCCCCGGCCACGCCCACGGCCCGCCAGCACCAAGGCGTGCCGCACAACGGCTACCAGGTGCCGGCCACGACCAATCGGCCCGGCGTCGTTCAGCCCCGCCGGTAGGACGACTTAGCCGACCATCGACCTAACAACGGCCGGAACGCTCAGCGTGGCGTTCCGGCCGTTTTGCATTTGGCCCTTTGGCTTCCGTCAGCATTTGAACGGGCCAACCGTTTTCGCGGGGGGTGCGCATCGCTTACACTGGTGCTTGGCCGCGGCGGCGATACCCGCCCGCGGCCAGCAGGGAATATCCGCAGTCTGCCCCCTGCCCTGTGTGTCTTGGCACCTGGGCTTTCCATGTCACTGGGGTAGGCCGCCCTTAATCCCATGCCATGCCTTTCGCTCACCCCACGATCTGTTGGAGGGGCTTTGACTTATGGTTGCCAAGCCGACTCGCTTTGCCATCATCCTGACCGCTTGGACTTCGACCCTGTTGCTTGGCATTGCCGTTTCGGTAGCCGCGGCGGCCGACAAGGCTGCGGCGCCTGAGTATGCCCAGGTCAGTGCGGTGCTGAATAAGTACTGTGTGGCATGCCACAACGCCGACGATCCCCAGGCCAAACTCGCCCTCGACAGCTACGCCAATCTGGTCAAAGGCGGAGCGCATGGCCCTGCCGTGCTGAGCGGCGAGAGTGCGGGCAGCCGCATGATTCGCGTACTCACCGGGCAGGCTGAACCGCAGATGCCGCCCGAGGGCAGCGACGGACCGAGCGAACAAGAGATCGCGCTGCTGGCGACCTGGATCGACGCCGGCGCCAAAGGTCCCCAAGGCATGGAACCGCCGCCGGTACTGCTCACGCCCAAGTTACCGGCGGCCTCAAGTACGGAACCTGTCACCGCTCTCGCCTACAGCGACGACGGGAAACTGCTGGCCGTGGGACGGTTCAAGACAGTCGAACTGCGCGACGACAAAAGCCAGAAACAGCTCCGCACGCTCAGCGGGGCCGAAGGCAAGATTACTCGCCTGACGTTCATGCCGGGTGGCAAGCAACTGGTCGCCGCCTCAGGCATCAGCGGCTTGTACGGCCAGGCGTGCATCTGGGACACGGCCGATGGTAAACTGGTGCGTCAGTTCAAAGGACATCGCGACATTCTATATGCCGCCGTGCCAAGTCCTGATGGCAAGCTGCTGGCGACCGCCGGATACGATCGCCGCATCATCTTGTGGAACACCAGCGACGGCAGCCAGGTGCGCACCCTGGAAGGGCATAACGGCGCGGTGTTCGATCTGGCGTTCAGCCCCGACGGCAGCGTATTGGCGAGTGCATCCGCCGATCAAACGGTAAAGCTGTGGCAGGTGGCGACCGGTCAGCGACTCGACACGCTGAGCCAACCGCTCAAGGAACAGTTCGCCACGTTGTTCAGCCCCGGCGGTGACACCATCTTGGCGGCTGGGGCCGATAACCGCATTCGTGTATGGCGGTTTGTTTCGCGGCAGCGTCCGCGCATCAATCCGCTGCTGATTGCCCGCTTCGCCCATGAAGGGCCGATCACGCACCTGGCCCTGGCACAGCAGGGAAAAACACTGGTGACGGTATCTGAAGATCGCAACATCAAGCTGTGGGAAACGAGTAGCTACACCCAAACGCATGTGTTTGGGCATCAGCCCGACGTGGTGGCGGCGATTGCCGCTCAGCCGCAAGGCGATGTATTGGCCGTGGGCCGCATGGATGGTTCGCTGGAATTGCTGCGGTTACCAAGCACTGCTTCAACTGAGTCTAAGGACAAGCCGCCATCTTCAAACTCACCTGCGATCGCAGCGACTGAATCCTTGGATACGCCCGCCGCGCCGAAGGAAACGGCGGAGCAGGAACCGAACGATTCGTCTCAAAACGCGCAGGCGGTTAGCGTGCCCGTCACGTTGCGTGGGCTAATCGGACCAGCCGCAGCGGCCGATGCGCCGCCCGATGTGGACCTGTTCCGCTTTGCAGCCAAGGCGGGCCAGCAATGGGTGATCGAAGTCAACGCGGCCCGCAGCGGTTCCCCGCTCGATTCCAAAGTCGAAGTTCTCACCACCGACGGCGACCCGATTGTGCGGGTAAAGCTCCAGGCGGTGCGCGATTCGTACTTCACGTTCCGCGGCAAGGATTCGGACATCAGCGACGACTTCCGCGTCCATAACTGGGAAGAAATGGAGCTCAACGAGCTGCTGTATGCCGACGGCGAAGTGGTCAAGCTGTGGATGTACCCACGCGGGCCGGACTCAGGCTTCAAAGTGTATCCCGGCAGCGGCAAGCGCTATGCGTACTTTGATACCACGCCTGGCAGCCATGCCTTGCAAGCGCCGTGCTACATCGTGCGGCCTGTGGCGGCCGACGCCGAAGTGGTGCCCAACGGTTTGCCGGTGTTCCCTGTCTATTACGAGAACGACGACGATAGCCGCCGCCGCTTCGGCAGCGATTCGCGACTGACGTTCACGGCCCCACAAGACGGCGAATACCTGGTTCGCATTTCCGACGTGCGCGGCTTCGCCGGGCCCGATCACAAGTACCAGCTGACGATTCGCCCTCGGCAGCCCGACTTCAAGGTCACGCTGGCCGAGAACAAACTCACCGTGCCGGCAGGCGGCGGCCGCGAGTTCACCGTGCGTGCCGAAAGGCTGGACGACTTTGAAGGCGAGATCCGCGTTGAACTGCGCAACCTGCCGCCAGGCTTCGAGGCCACGACGCCGGTGGTGATCGAGGCGGACCAGATCGACGCCGTGGGCCTCATCACTGCCGCGGCCGATGCGGCGGAGCCAGCGACCCAGGCCACGGCCGGGATTGAAGTCGCCGCCTCGGCCACCATTGCCGGGCAAGAAGTGATACGGCAAGTCAAAGGCTTTGCGGAGATCAAGCTCGGCCCGGCGCCCAAGGTCCGCGTCACGCTGCTGCCCAGCAGCGATGCCAACGCAGGCTCATCGCAGGTGGACGATCAGGGCCGGCTGACCGAATTGACCATCGCGCCGGGCCAGACGATCACCGCCAACGTGCAGGTCGACCGGGGCGAGTTCGACCAACGCATCAGTTTTGGGGGCACCGAGTCGGGCCGCAACTTCCCGCATGGCGTCTTCGTCGATAATATCGGATTAAACGGCCTGCTGATTCCTGAAGGGCAAACCGACCGCACCTTCTTCATCACCGCAGCCCCGACCGCCAAGCCGACTCGGCGACTGTTCCACCTGAAGGCGCAGATCGACGGTGGCATTGTTTCACAGGCGGTTTGGCTGCGTGTGCAGTCAGCAGACCAGGAGGCCAAACCGTAGCGACCTTGCGCTCGTAGCCGCAGCGCTGGGCCACCGACCGCCATATCAATCGCGACGACCGACAAAATCGGCCTTCGCCACTCCCAAAATCAGGGGCAATTGTAGCGCCGCCCAGGGGAATAGCCCGACTTGACCCCTAGAGCAGGCCCACTTAGACTTTTCACTGGCAAGCTATTGGTTGTTTGCCAGCACGGTCGTGCGGTCGCCCGTTCCTCCTGCTCTAGAGGGGGCAGCCGCTTGAGCGTTTTTATTCGTCGACTTACTCCCGACCGTTTTGTGAAGGCTCCCGGTAGTGAAACGTGCCCTGATCAGCGACGTCCACGGCAATCTTGAAAGCCTGCAGGCCGTCCTGAAGCATATTAAGGATCAAGGGATCACCGAGATTTACTGCCTGGGTGACATTGTCGGTTATGGGCCCAATCCCAACGAATGCGTTGACCTGGTGATGAAGCACTGCAAGGTCAACATCCTGGGCAACCATGACCAGGGAGCCTTGTTCGATCCCGAAGGGTTCAACTCGGTCGCCGAGCAGGCCATCTTCTGGACCCGCGAACAGCTTGAGAGTTCCAACGGCAACGCGGCAGCGGCCCAGCGACGGTGCGACTTCTTGGGTGAGTTGCGCCGCAACCACCGCGAAGACCAGATGCTGTTCGTGCATGGCTCAGCCCGCAAGCCGCTGAGCGAGTATGTCTTCCCCGAGGACATCTATCACACCAAGAAGATCGAGACGATCTTCTCATACATTCCCCAGTACTGCTTCCAGGGACACACGCACGTGCCGGGGGTGTTCACGGATCGCCCCAGCTTCTCCAGCCCTGAAGAGATCGATTTCACCTATAAGCTGGGCGAGAACAAGGTGATGGTGAACGTGGGCTCGGTAGGGCAACCGCGCGACGGCGATCCCCGTGCCTGCTACGTGGTGCTGGAAGACGACGTGGTCCACTTCCACCGGGTGGAGTACGACGTTGAGACCACCATCAAGAAGATCTACGCCATTCCCGAGTTGCACAACTCGCTGGGCGACCGGCTTCGCGAAGGCCACTAAGGCCGCCGGGAATGCTGCCTTCTGATGCGGCTTCTAAGCTCTGTAGCCACGCGCCGCCGGTGTTATCGCGTGGTACGTTTGGCCAATAGCTCCAGCAGCAGCGCCTTGTTCGCTTCGGCCACCTTGATGAAGATCTGCGTTACGCCGAAGCCGGAGTAGCCGTTGACGCGAATCCCGCCCTTAACTTCGCCCTGCACCTTAATGTGGCCAGGCGGGTAGGCATGCCGGCACGTCTCGCTGCGGCCGATGATCAGCCGCTGGACGATGTCGTGCGACTCCAGCCACCGGATCTCGGTTTTGAGGCTCTTATCGAGCGACGTATGCCGGCCGCGTTTGCTCACGGGATGATGCTCCTGCCCCACCGCTGCGGTTGTTCTACGGCCGGTTTTGGCCTGAGGGCATTTTATCGACCGGCCCCCGGGCTGGAGTAGAGCGAACTGCCACAAGATGGCCCCCAATCTTGCGTTGCTGCCTGCTGCGTTTCTCGCCGCATGTCCCCTTCCCTGCCGCCGGTCCATCATTCCCGCAGGTGCGCCCATCGCAGAGATTGTCGTCCGATGGTACCTTAGCTGCCAAGCCAGTTGGACGGCCGGCTAGGTGCCGCCTGCCCGGGCGTCCCTACACGCTCCTTGGAAGTTGAATGATGGCAGAAGCCTCCGACGCATTACGGGGAATCGCGGTTGCCGCGGCTGAGATGGTGGCCGACGGCCAGGATGTCGGGCTGGGAACCGGCCGTGCCGCCACCGCATTTATTCATGCCTTGGCCGAACGGGTGCGGCAAGGCCTCACCATCCGCGGCGTGGCCACTAGCGTGGAATCGGCCGAATTGGCACAGCGATTGGGCATCCCGCTCACGAGCCTGGAAGAAGCAGAGCAACTCGACCTGGCCGTAGACGGCGCCGACGAAGTCGACCCGGCTGGTAACCTCATCAAGGGCTGGGGCGGCGCCCTGGTTCGCGAGCGGATTGTGGCTGCCTCGGCCCAGCGGCTAGTTATCGTGGTCGGCACTGAAAAGCTAGTGCCTGTGCTCGGCACCCGGGGGCGCTTACCGGTTGAGGTGGTTCCGTTTGGGCTGCCGCTGGCCCGTCGCCGGTTGGCGGACTTGGGCTGTCCAGGTGAGCCCCGCATGCAGGGCGGCGAACTGTGGCTCTCGGACAACGGCAATGCGATCCTCGATTGTCGCGTGACCGGCATCGAGCAGCCGCAACAATTGGAGTGTCAAATTCGCGACATCCCGGGCGTGGTGGGGACTGGTTTGTTCCTGGGAATGACCGACACCGTATTGATCCAGGACGGCGACAATGTCGTCGTCCGTCAAGTCCGCAGCGATGCGTCGCCGTGACGGCACCTGCCGGGCAGGACGTAAGCAGGAAAACAGCTCGCCAACGGGCCGATGCCTTGCCGGCGCGGCCGCACAACGTCAGCAGGTAATCCATGACTGCGGATCCCCTTCCCGCTTCGCCCGTTCCGTTTCAGCCTGACTACCGGGCATCGGGCATCTTGCTGCATATCACGTCGTTGCCTTCGCCTTATGGCATTGGCGATTTTGGCCCCACCGCTTACCGCTGGATCGACTGGCTGGCGGAAGCTGGGCAATCGTGGTGGCAACTGCTGCCGCTGGGAACCACGGGGCTGGGCAACTCGCCGTACCAATCGCGTTCGACATTCGCACTCAACCCGTTTCTGGTCAGCCCCGACTTGCTGATCGAGGACGGGCTGCTGACGACCGCCGATCTGCCGGAATTGAAGCTCTCGGCGACCAATGTTGAGTACGACGCGGTTGGCCTGTTCAAGCACAACCTGCTGTCGCTGGCGTGGGAACGGTTTGTCAGCGGCCAGGCGGCGCACCTGCGGGAAGAGTACGAGGTTTTCTGCGTTGAACAGGCCCACTGGCTCGACGACTACGTGCTGTTCGAAGCCCTCAAGGTGGCCTACCACGACGCCTATTACCTGGAGTGGCCGCAAGAGTTGGTGCGGCGTGATTCGCCGGCGCTGGCCCAAGCGCGGCTCGAACTGGCCGAGTTGATCGACCGCTTCCGCTTCGAGCAATTCTTGCTGTTCCGGCAGTTGGCGGCGATGCGGCGGTATGCCAACGAGCGGCACGTGCAATTGATGGGCGACCTGCCGTTCTTCATCTCGGCCGACTCGGCCGATGTGTGGTCGCACCCCGAGCTATTCCTGCTCGATGAGCACCAGCACCCGCGCGTGGTTGGTGGCGTTCCGCCCGATTACTTCAGCGCCGACGGCCAACTATGGGGCAATCCAGTCTACGACTGGGAAGTGCTGCGGCGCACCGGCTACCGTTGGTGGATCGATCGGTTGCGGGCCCTGCTGGCACAAGTCGACGTGCTGCGGTTGGACCACTTCCGCGGTTTCGCGGCGGCCTGGCATATCCCGGCCGGTTCCCCCACCGCCCGCACCGGGCACTGGGAACCGGGGCCGGGCGCGGACTTCTTCAACGTTGTCCGCGAAGCGCTCGGTGGGCTGCCCTTCGTGGCCGAAGACCTGGGCATGATCACCGACGACGTTCGCGACCTGCGCCGCCAGTTCGACCTGCCGGGCATGCTGGTGCTCCAATTCGCCTTTGATGGTGATCCCCAGAATCCGTTCTTGCCGGCTAACTACGTGCACAACGCCGTTGTGTACACCGGTACGCACGACAACAACACCACGCGTGGCTGGTACGACACGCTCACGCATGGCGAGCGGGAACTGGTTTGGCAGATGCTCGGCTGCGAGCCTGCCGCGCCCGACGAGGTGGCCTGGAAACTGATTCGCGAGGCGTGGTCATCGACCGCCGCCCTGGCGATCACGCCGCTGCAAGATGTGATGAACCTGGGCTCAGAAGCGCGGATGAACATTCCCGGCCAAGGTGACGGCAATTGGAACTGGCGCTTTACCTGGGACATGCTCGAAGACGCGCTGCTGGAACGCCTGCGCGACCTGACCGCCGAGACAGGCAGACTGGCCGCCCAACCGGCCAGGTCGTAGCGTTCTCGCGCCGCACTACAGCGAGGAAGCCGCCGCCGATTGGCCCTGGTGCTCCAGGGCTTCTTGCAGGCTTTCTTCCTCGGTCTTGGGCGCCGGCAGCCTGTGCAGCCAATACAGCAGCAGCACCGTCCCTACGAAACCGGCGACCACCACGGGCCAGCGGAGCATCAACTCGCCTTCGGCCGAGGCATCGAACAGCAGGCGAAGTACGCCATGTTCTTCAATCATGCTGGGCGTCAAACGCGACATCGCCACCAGCAGTCCGTTGTGGGTCAGGTGGAAAAGGATCGCTGGCAACAGGCTGCCGGTTTGCACGGCCACGAAACCGAGCACCAACCCGGTGATGGTGGCCATGATCTGCTGTTGCGCGATGGTGTGCGTGAGGCCAAAGAACAAGCTGGCCACCAGAATCGCTAGCCACTTGCGGCCCATGTGTCGCAAGCCTGAGAGGATAAAACCGCGGAACGCCAACTCCTCACATACCGCCGGCACCAGGGCAAAGAGCAGCAACGACGCCCACAAGCCAGGCATCTGGCCTACTAGTTGTTGGAACGCCTGTTCCACCGCCGGCGGAATCGGGTACATCTGCTTCACAGCGGCACCCATCAATTGCGCCACCGGGTTGTAGCACACGGCCAGCAGGACCACGGCGGAGATCGACCAGGCAGCAGGCCGCTTGAGCATCAGCGTTTCCCGCGGCGAGCGCGTGAACAGGATGGTCATCAGCAGCGCCGGGAATACAATCGCCACCAACTGCGGCACCATCACCTGCATCAGCGGATCGACCCGCTCGGGGCTGATCGCCAGCCCAAAAAAGAACCGCAGGATCAGAATCAAAATGCCGCACATCAAGGCTGCAGGCACAGTCGGTGTCAGGTCGCGATCACGACGCAGGTGCCGGAGCCAGGCGCCCAGTTCAAACCGTTCGCTTTCGCGAAACAGCACCGACTCCTTGTTGAACTGGTCCACCGCCCACCGCATCGCCAGCCAGCAGCAGGCGATTGTGACCATCACCACCGGACCAAAGTAACGGAAGGCTTCCAGGTAATCGCCTTCGATGGCTGACCGCAGCAGCAGCACGATGCCGGTCACGGGGATCAGGCTGTTTCCGAGCGTCAGTTCAAAGCTGGGCGACAGCGGCAGCGCCACCAGCGGCAGCGTGATCAGAAACAGCGGCATCAGATAGTACTGGCCTTCCTTGGTGCTCCGCGCAAAGGCGGCCAAGGCCAGGCACAGTGCGCTGAACAGGGCCGAAACCGGCACCATCGCCAGGAACATCCAGACGAAGGACAAGGCCGGCGGCGGGCCAAGATTGGGAACCCGGCTCAGCAGGAACATGCCCGTCGCCCCCAACGCCGCCAGGTTCAAGACCACGGTGCCGATACTGAAGATCATGATCGTGAGCAACTTGCCCCAGACGATCTCGCTGCGCTCGGCCGGGCTGGTGAGTAGCGTTTCGAGCGTGCCGCGTTCCTTCTCGCCGGCGCACAAATCCACGGCCGGATAGAAAGCCCCGGTGAGGGACCAGATCAACAGCACAAAGGGAAACAGCATCGACCAGACGGCGGCATGCCGGTTGCGCCGGTCGGCCACGTCCTGGTTTTCGCCGTGTTCGATATCAAACGGCTTCATCTCGCGGGCGGAAATCCCGGCCGCTTGCAGGTTGGCCTGGATGATCGCATCGCGCCACTTGCGGACTACTTGCAGCACGCGACTGCGGGCAATTTCCGACTTCTTCTTGGCCGTGTTATGCCAAACCTGAACGTCGGGAGCCTGCGATCGCGAATCAACCGCCCTGTCATCTCCGGCACGCTGCGAGATTGTCGGTTGAAGCTGGCGCAGCCGCGCTTCAAAGCCCGGCGGGATTACCACCACCGCCTGGTAGGTGCCATCTTTGAGCCATTGCCGGGCTAGCTCGTGCCGCGTTTCCTGCGAAATGAGTTTGCAGGGCGCGGCGATTGCCCCGATGGCCGGCCCTAGCCCCGGATCCGGTGGGGCCGCCAACAGCGAAACATGCAGCAGGTCGGTTTGATCGCCCTCGTCGAACAGCGCGGGGCTGAATCGCCATCGCGCTTCATCCGCGTTTCCCTCGGCGCGGGTTGCTTTGGCGACTTCGCCGTGCAACAGGTTTTCCATCCGCTCGACCAAGGGCGGAACCGGTTGCAGTTCGTCGCTGACAGCGGCGGCCGCGGCCCCGCCGACAATGCCGACCTCGGTGCGCGAGCTTTGCAGCGGCAGTTCCTCGGCCCCCAGCACCAGCACACGCGTTGGATGTTCCTGCGTGAACTGCATCAACTGGAACATGCTCATGCCCATGAACGGGTAGAGCAGCACCGGCAGCACGAAGATCATGAACAGCGTGCGGCGGTCGCGAAGCTGGTCGCGAATCTCGCGGTTGAGGATCAGCAGGACGTTCGACCAGTTCATAACATTCAAGCGTACGAGGGGATGATTCGGTGTCGGGCGCCGGTCAGGGCAAGTCCGGGGGAACTGTCGGCAGATGATGCCAAAAAACTGCGAACGTGATCGTGGTCATTCGTTTTGCCGCAATTTCACGCAGCACGGCAATCAAGACGCCGCTTCAGCCGGGCTCTGTTCACCCCGTGCGGCGATCAGTTGGTAGAACAGTTCTTCCAGGTCGTGCTGCTGATGCTCTTGCCGGATTTCATCAAGCGGGCCTTCCAGCAGCACTTGCCCATCATTGATGATCGCGATCCGATCGCACAGTTTTTCGGCCTCGCGCATGATATGCGTTGAGAAGATGATGCACTTGCCCATGTCACGCAGTTCGGCGACCGTGCGGAGCAGCGCCCGCGCGACCAGCACATCGAGCCCCGACGTGGCTTCGTCGAAGATCAGCACCGGCGGATCGTGAACGATGGCCCGGGCAATGGAGACCTTCTGTTTCATGCCGGTCGACATCTTCGCGCCTAGACGGTCGCGGATGTCGTTCATCTTCAACCGCTCGAAGATGTCTTCCATGCGGTCGCGCAACTGGTCGTCTTTCAGACCGTATAGCCGACCGAAATACGCGACCATTTCCCAGGCGGTCATGCGGTCGTACACGCCGGTATTCGCCGAGACGAAGCCGATTTGATGCCGCACCAGTGAAGGCTGGGTGACGACGTCGCAGCCATTGACGGTAGCCGTGCCGCTGGTAGGCCGCAGCACGGTGCTCAAGATCCGCATGGCCGTGGTCTTGCCGGCGCCGTTGGGCCCCAGCAGGCCGAAGACTTCGCCGGCCCGGGCGTCGAACGAGATCCCCCGCAGGGCCATGAACTTGCCGCGGCGCAGATCGTCGTAGCTTTTCGTCAGATTGCGGACATGGATCATCGAGGCTGACCTGGGAGGACGAACGTGCCAAGCTGCAACCGCCGCTGCGGGTGTCGGCCTGTCATCATATCGGATGGTTGGTGAGCCTCCCACCGCGTCCCCTTTCCAAATGGCGGGCGTAGCAATGCCACTGGTCCCCAGGTGGACCAGTGCAGGCGGGCAGCGCCAAGAGCCGGATCGAGCAACCAGGGAGCTAAGCCTACAGCGGCATAGCCCCGCAAAAATCGACCGTACTGGGAGCGACCCGCCCCGCGAAGAGGATGCAGATGCAAACAGCGAGCCGAAATGGGCTGTGCTGCTTAGCCGGAAAGTACCGGCAGCGAGTGTGAGCCGTTGGCAGGCGCGGCCTCGGGCGGCTCATCTAGCAGTTGGTAAAAGACGTTAC
>Ga0182738_1005494_pt1 | contig 13488 bp, 2 predicted proteins | sample eDN5th30CBELigMG_FD_128876 | JGI IMG/M metagenome (GOLD analysis project Ga0182738, IMG submission 128876) | Enriched Miracle-Growth compost microbial communities from Emeryville, California, USA - eDNA 5th pass 30_C BE-Lig MG (version 2)... ...
TAATTCCGTATAAATTCAGAGTTGTTAATTGTCAGCTTAGAATCATAAATCAACAAGGAGCCAGCCACAAAACCGTTATTTTCCCTGAAGCTCGAGTTCACAATATCTATCTTTGGGGAATAAGCGGTTGGTAAAACAGTTAAGGCAGCACCTGAATAATGGCTTAATGAGGTAAATTCTGAGTCCTCAATCCAAATTGAAGAATTTCTTCCTTGGTTTGGGATATCTGTTGAGCTGGCAAACAGGAGACTCGGAGTTTTTCTAATCCCTGAAAAATCACATCCTCTGATTTTAAGCATTACTGGCATTCCGCTAAATATCACGCTTGGAGACCAATATTTCGAAGTTGTATTATATTCATAACGAAGCATGCCACGAATTTGAACAGCGTCCTCCCATAATTTCATTGACAATAGACTGATCCAAGTGAAAATATCGTCCAGAGAAAATGATGTAGTCGTAAATTTACTACGTAAATTCTCAATCCAATAAAAACTGCAATTTTCAAGATTAACTCGAGGAGGAGCCCGGCTCACATAAGAAAAGTCAGTTTCAACACTTGGTACCACCCGGATAACTGGAGTGGTTGTCAGCTTCACATCTTGGTAAATCAAATTTTTCAATGTAAATTCTCCAGAATCCAAATGTGCGATATAAAATGGTGTTTCATTCTCCTTATATTCAAAATCTTCAACGATGACAGAACCTCTAAAATTAGTTGCTTTCAACAAAGTGTTATTTCCAGCTTTCACTGAAACATTAGGATTTCGAATTTGACACAACCCTGAGACACCTTCAACTAGCTCAACTAGATATTTGCTGCTTTTTTCGGATAGGGAGAAATTATTAGAGGAGACTTTGCACGTGGAGCATTCCAAATTTGAAAGTTGCAAAACTGGGCCTCCGACTATCTCGTTCAGATAACAGTTTGATATTTCTAGATCAAGTTTTGGCAGCACTACGTCTTCCTCGACTCCAACAGTGAAAGATTTATCACTTGGATCAGTTGTTCGAATGCTAATCAACCCACCAACTGTGCTTTGATGGCTTAGTGTGTCAAATGTAGTGTTGTTAAATTTTACAGTGTGCTGGTCAAGGTAAATTTTCATGTAAAATAATCCAAACATATCACTATTCATCAGTCTCTTGAAACTGCAATTTGAAACCTCAACTTTTTCTGCAGACAAAGCAACAATCCCAGTCGAGCTTGACGCTGAACAATCTTCTAATGTCGAGTTCTTCAGTGTGAAGGAAAGCAAATTCAAAGTATAAATCAAATTTCCCTGATCCAAATTATAGATCTTTACGATTGAATTGTTCTTTAACTTCGCATCCTGGGGAGTGTTAAGATAAAGGAAATTGACACTCGTTGGTGTGGGACGTCTATTCTTCATATAAATTGTTATTCTCTCAAAAGAATTATTTTCCAAGAAAAGTGTTCTTGTTTCCTTCAAGGCATCCACTGCAAATAAATGAACAAGCCCAAATCTTTCACCATGAACTTTATTCTCGTCAAAGCTAAAATCAATCGAGTGAATTTTGTTATTGCTCACTGACCAATTTCCAGAAACAATCCCAGCAGTGATTGAGACAAGTGAAACTTCAAATTTTGAACCCAAAAATGTATTATTTATAAACTCCATGTCTTTCAAACTTTTCCCCTTGTATTGCAAAAATGAAGCCACTTCTATCCCTTCATTAAAATTATCTTGTATTATCAAAGCTGATGTTGTGGTTGGGTTTGCGCTCCTTGATAATGAAAATATTTCTTCACATCCTTTTACTCTGTAGAATTTATTGCTGTTAATCATCAGTTTATTGAAATTATCAATGTTAATGATTGGATTCTCATCATATGAAGACACCCCGAGGAAATCTGTCTCTTTAAAAAGGATATAACTTTGGTTAAACCCAAAACCTGACAGGGAAAATAACTTGGAGCTTGACAAAACGATGTTTTCAAATTCATTCTTCAAAACTCTTGAAAAATATTGAACACTCTCTATTGATGATAGAGATCTGTTAAATATTTCCCAGGCAGCTTTATTATCACCCAATGTCAGTCTTTCGATTTCCATGTCTCTTGAGTATTCCGCAGCAAGCATATTACTAGATCTTTGCTTCCAACAGGATAAGTCCAAATTAATCAAGATGCTGGCTTCGGAAAGTGTGACATCATTGAAAAGATTATCTTGCAAAATAAAGAATCCATTATTCAGGTTCAATAAACCGCTACTTGAAGACAATTCTAAATCAGAGAAGAGGCAGTCAGATATCAAACTGTATCGGTAAAATGGGATTGTTTGCTTTTTCTCATCATCCAAGAAATAAGAATATTTGTTCAAATAGTTTGTTGCCACAAACTGACTGGACTTAAGGGTTGTATTTTTAATCTCACTTGATGAGAGGATAAAAGTTGATGGCTTCTGGTCAAGATTTATAAAATTATATGATGAAAAAGAACAATTCAGCATCTTTAAATTCTTGATCATGACTTGTGTTTGTCGAATCTGGAAAAGACTATCTTCACTAGACCACAAGTTACTTCTTCCTTTATAAAAGTTATTGTTTTCAACAGCCAGGCCTTCAATATTTAGAGTATATGGTTCCACAATTTGGACGCAGTTTTCCAAGCACAAGTCATTGTCAACAGGCAAAAAGTATAAAAAGTTAATGTCACTTGCATCATGATTTTCTTTAATATTGATATTCTTCAGACTTAATTGAGTTGGCTGTTGAAGCAAATCAGTCAGAGGAGATACTTGCAAAGAAAATACTCTATCAGACAATTTATTGTTGATAAAGTCAATTTTATCCAAATTAAATGTTCTCAAAGCTAACCCCTGGAGAGTTAAAAAGCTGAAACGAGAGCTGCTTTCTTTGTTTGTGTTATCTTTGATAGTTATATTGGAAATATCAAGGTCAAGAGCTGGAACTTGCCCTTCTTGGTTGGAAGCCACCAGCTGCCCAACTTTGAAAACCTTCAGATTTCCATCCAAGGTATTTTCTACAAAAGAAAAATTCTGGACTTGCATTTTTACAATTTGAGAAACACTCATGATATTCAAAGCTTTTTTCGGGGTTATTGTGATCAGATTTGACATGATATTGAATTCACGAACTCCAAGATCCTTCACTTCTTGTAAATTTATTAAAGCTAAGGAGGACTTTCCTCCTTGAATCTGACTTTTCTCAATATGTATTCCCTTCAATTCGACCGTCTTCGCACCCTGGATATCCAGATAAGAATTTGTATTGTCCAGAGTTATCAATGATTCACCTATTTTGAGATTTGCGATTTTTACATCTTCAAACCCTCGAATCTTCATAAAATTTTGCGCTAGGCCTTCATCCTTGAATTTTATTTCATTAATTTCTATCCTTCCTTGCTTCTCTGCATCAATAGCTGTATCAAAACTAAACATAGCTATCCCTGTGAATAATTCATTCATATCTATGTTCCTCCTTATCGTTGTATTCTGTAAACTTATTTGTGGAATCACTTCTTTCATTGTTCTTGAATACTCCAAAATCGATCCCAATTTTGAAGATCCAATTTCAAGGCCAGCTAGGTTTACAATGCTTGAGTCTCTTACGCTGAAAAATGGCTTTGTAGTCTCTATGTCAGAAAAAGATAGGCCTTTCAATATCATTGTTTTGGGCCATTCCACTTCGATATTAGAATTGCGACTCTTTATGGTAAATCCTGTCATGTTTAGCTGTCCGACAGCAAGAAGGTATAAATACGAATCTTTGAGATCAATTGTTGGTTTTGCTTGGCAGCGACTCTGATTATTCTGACAGAAAGGTGCATCTTCCCAGTTAGACAATCTCAAAGTATCACTATTTGTTGATGGAAAGGTAAATGTAAATTTATTCAGAAAATAAGTCTCAATAGTCGGAGCAACATAAATAGTCACTTGGATTCGATTTCGAGAGTATTTTGGGATGCTATAGAAAGCATCAGAAAGCTCAGAAAATGGATTCTCAATTGAGCCTGGCTCTCCTGAAGAAGCAGGTTTGTTTGGATTTGGTGAAACGTAAATGTCAACTATTCGAGATGTTTGGCAATGACATAAAGATGTCAAGGTGAGTAGGAGGAGGATAAAAGAATATCTTCTCAAAATCATCTAATGTCTCAATTAAATGGGTTTAATTTGATAGATGCAGTTATTCTGGAGTACGTAAGGATATCAAATTAATTATTTTTAACACCTTCAACAAATTTTTTCAGAAATTCAGAAAAATGGAAGCAAAAATATTCACTCAAAACAATTTCTCTCCGTCTTTCTGGAGACACCATATTAATCAAACTCATTTTTCAAATCTGATTATGTCAAAAAAAAATCTCTTCAATTTATTTTTCTGAAGTGTCAATATTTGCATTTAAAAATTTTCCCCAAAATAATTTTTGTTTTTTCTTTGCCTTCGACTAAGTGGCTCAAAAAAATCTTGAGGTAATTTTTAAAAAAAAGAAAAGAGATCAATATGGTTTTTAGCTCGAGACCTCTTTCAACAGAATCAGGACTGACAAAAAATCTGGACATGATTCCGGATAAATCGGAATTTTGTCGCCAAAAATCCGAACAAATCTGGAACTCAATTTTTCTCGAATATTTGAAGCATAAATATGTATGTTCAGCCGTTTTATAGAATTATTATGGATCTTCGGGACGCTTTTTGTATAAAGTGTATGACATGAAATTGTTAATAAAAATTTTTATACATTTCTTCAAATCCTCTAGATTATTTCATTTTTTTAAGTTTCGTAATTTTTGGTTGGTCATTCGCCTCTTTTCTATTTTGTTCATCTATAATTAAAGTTTTAACTGTTTTGAGGCCTTGCATGTCGATTCAATCAATAAGTAATAAACTAGGATAGCGATGACTGCTTCACGTTTTGATTTTGAAATTCAAAATTTAACGATCTAATGATGGAATGGAATTCAAGACTCATGGAAAAAAGGAAAGAGTGTTAATTTTTTGATGAATTTTAATTTTTTTCCAAAAAAATTTTTTGTCGAAAGATTCTCCCGGAAAGACGGACAAAATCCGGATAAATTTCAAAAAATCCTAGTAGTCCGTCGAAATTCGGACGATTCCAAACCCTGAACAGAATTCATCTGTTCGAATGAAAAAAAGTAACAAAATTTTTTGCCAATATTTCTCGATATCTAAATTTCTTGGGTGAGAATTTTTGGAAAAAGCATTTTTCGACAAAAATTCTGAACGAGGCATTTCTCTTTGAAAGTAATAGAAAAAAAACTGACGAAATCTCCCAAATTTTTTCAAATAAAAAAAATGAAAAAATATTTTCACAGAAAAACCAAAAATATTCACCCAAAAAAATTTTGTCGATTTCAAGACGGCTTTCCTTTCGGAACAAATGAAAGTGAGAAAAAAATCATTTAGCCGACAGGATACTGCCCCTTAAAAGTTCTCAGTAAACCCCACAAACAATATAAATTTCTTATTCTTGAAAAAAATTATTTGGCCAAATGATTCGAAGCCAAATTTATCATCATTCTTTATATTCACAATTTTGGTAAAATGGGGCTCAAACGATCAATTCTTATGAAATCTTCTTAAAGGAAAGCAAAGAAGATGCCTCCAGAATCTATCTAAGCTCAAACCGAATCTGCAAACGGCAAACACTCAGGTTTGTCCTTATTTTATCCGTCCCAGGCTTATCCTTGAAAATTTTGTCCTGGGCATGTCCTGAACAAAATCTTCTAGGACAAACCTAGAATAAGGACAAAATTCAGAGTTTACCTTTGCAAACTACAAGAACCTTGCCCTATCTGACAATCTGATCTGTTCGAGTTTGTTATTCTCAAGTTGACCAGATTTATTTTTTATTAAAATCTATTTCCAACAAAATCAGGCGACGCACTATTAAAATTTATCCTCAATTTCTTCAAAAATAAATTTTACTTCTCTGATTAATGATTTTATTGTCACTTGTGATCAACATCAGAAAATTCTGAAATATATTTTTATACTGATTCTCAGTACCTTTAAAAAATTATTATTTTGAACAAAGTCTTCAGCAAGAAAATTTCTCTGATAATGATAGTGATAGACAAAAATAGTCCGTAGTTGAAATAATTAAACAAATTTTCAACATCATAATCATTCGATTATCTCAGAATTCTTTCTGAGTTCAAATTATCATATGAAAGTATCCGCATTCCAAATATTTGAACAGACATTTTCTTTTTCTTTTTCTTCTCTTTTTCCTTTTCATTTTCATTTCATAGAGGAGTAGTAAAATCAAATACAGAAAATTAAAAGCTACAATTTATAAACTAATTCAAGAATTTTTTTTTTTGCTTTTGATAAAAATTATTTTCCAGCCCTTTTTCCCCATACATGAATTCTCACTCTCCCAATGTCATTTTCAATTTTCTTAAAATCTTGTCCAAGATCCTGAGGTCCCTTTGATGATGAGATTTTGTGATTTTTATTTATTCCTGTTATTTTTCTCATTTTCTCATAATTAATTAAATCTTCTGAGATGCTCTTTAATTCATCCACACTGGGCTATTATGGCCTGATCCTAGCTCTTATTGCATTTATTGCCCATGCTGAGACAGTGGAAACCTTCCAACAAAATTGTTATATTGACAACACCTTCACGTCTTCACTTAAAAGTGGAACTCCAGAAAACCCGTTTAATCATATTGAAGATTGCTTTGATTTTCCCGAAAATCCCTCAGAACAAGACCCAAGACATCTCAATGTTTACTTGGCTCCTACAGATCAGTTCTATAGCTTCTCCCAAACCACTTGGAAACTCAATGATTCTGTTGTCAGGAACCTATCAATTTCTGCCTGGGAAAATTCTGGCTTATGCCTAAATCAGCAACAAGACTGCTCTCACCTGCCAACCCTGGATTTTGGGAATACTCGTTTGACTACAGAAAATATTTCAAGCTTTATGATGAAGAGTTTGATTGTTAAATCTTATGACAATAATATTGAGATTAACAATTCGACCGTCACTTTAGCCAACCTATCATTCCCATTTAAAAATAGAGCTAAAGTTGTCACAATCAATGATTGTGAAAAGGTGACAGTTTCTAATATTTCTGTTTCCGTCACCTTGAACGCCACATGGCTGTCCTATTCAAGTCGTATCCAAGAGCTCGTTCCAGATATTTTAGTGGAGAATATTGTGGCTACTCTAGACATTAACAGTGAAGTTCGAGACAAAGTCACCAATATAAATCCTGCTCTTATGGCTTTTTCAAAAGTTTCTGGGTCTAGCTCCACAGCAACATTAGGAAAAATCGTCATCCGAAATACAAGTATATCTTCGAACCAAGCCAGAGGCCAAAGACTCAACTTAAAATCCTTTCTCACAGTCAGAGGATTTTACTGGGCTTATTTCCAAGACTTTAGTATAAAAAACATGAATTTCTCCACTTTTACTGTCGGATTCCTGGCAACTTTCGAATATGTTTCCCAACTTGAAATTAAAGGGCTTGAGTTTTCTGGGAATAATATCTATGTCAATGGCTCCTATCCTCTATTTAGACTCAAAAGTATCGCTTCCCTCACTGTTTCTGACATCACCTTCACTTCCAATTACATCGAAATCCCTCCCGATGTGACTTTTGCTTTCATGGACTTGGCCCAGTTATCCGTTTTCACATTCCAAAATCACACTCTAAGTCATAATGTCATAGCCTCAGGTGACGTGCAACTCTTTAAGCTTCGAGATAATACTGATGCAGAAAAAAAACCTTCAAAGGCACTCCCAAAGTTTTATGATATCAAAATAATCAACAACACAAATATGGGCTCGCTTCATCAGTTTAGCTATTTTATCCTTCAAGGACCTTATCTTGGGTCTCTAGAGTTGAATTCTGCCGTTTTCTCCAACAATTCTCTTTCTGGAAGAATATTCCAGCTCCAACCACTTTTTGAAATCACATCAACCACAACTCTCAAAAGCCCAACTGTGCTGTCAATAAAAAATGCAATCATTACAAACAACCTAAAAACTGTTGATACCAGTTTCTTCTACTTTTTCCCTATTGAAAACGGGCTCAATCCTATTGAGTGCCTTGGTATGATTGAAGCATATATGGTGGATTTTCAAAATTTGACTTTTGTCAACAATTCCTTTTCTCGAGGTTACAGTATTCTCTGGGTTTATGAAGCTTCATTCTTCCAGCTCCAGAATGCCAGACTTGCTATCCAAGATTCATTGATTGCCAATAATTCCTTTGGGCTCTATAATTTCGCCAAACTCACTCAAAAGGCTTCTTCAGTCATACTGGAAAAGACACAAGTCATCAACAACACCTTCAACTCAAGCCAATTTATCAACACCAATTATCTTAAATCCCCAAATGCCTGTCAAAAAGTCAATAGTGAATACACAACGGTGCTATATAGATTTAGTCACATTTCGCATTGCAACTTCTCAGGAATTTCATTGAACTCTAGCACGTTGCTGACACTCAATAATGGATTTTCTATGTTTGAGACCAATACCTTTGATAACATCACTCTCAACAATAGTGTTCTTCTTTCAACATCTTTCACAGCTGCGAGACTCTCTTTTAACTCCAAAGGATATGTCCGAGATAGTACACCTGAAATTGTTGCATTTGATTCAAGGCTCGCTTCGACCAGCCAATTGCTTAAAGATTTAAATAAGAGAATTACTGTATTCCAAACAAATAACTCTTACTTTTATTACATGGGCTCCAACAATTTCACCCAAATCAACGCAACCTCTTCCTCTTTGATCAATCTTAATGGATTTGGCTTCAATAAAAGCTTTGTCTTGATCGAACAAAACCATTTCCAAGACATAAACTTTACTCTTGATAGTGTCAAACAGATCTTTAACATTGACAGCTTGAATGAAATTGTTATTACTCGCAATGTCTTTGATAATATTCAGGGTCAAACCACTCTTTTCCATCTCCCAAACAGCCAAAACTCGGAATCAGTTTACATTCATAGAAATAAGCTCAACTCCTCTGAAATTGCAAGCTTCCTTTTCTATGGCAAAATGAATATGGGGCGACTCAATGTCACTGCTAACGAATTCTATCATAATACTTTCACACAAAGCTGCTTTACCTTTAACCTTCGAGATATCTACGGAAATTGGACCTTTGAAAAAAATTACCTCTACAAAAATGACCTCTCTCCTAATTCTGCTAATAAACAAGCTGAACTCTATGCCCTTATCCATATCTACACAACAGAGGCCTGTAGCCTGAGTTGTATTGTTTTCAATGACAACTTTATTCAATATGTCACAGTCTTTCCCTCTTCCTATGGAGAATCAAATTCCATCGCTGAGAACTATGTCTTTGCGATTGAAACACCTCGCCCTGTGATTTTCAACAATTTAACCTTGAAAAATATTCACGCCAACACCATCAAAGCCAGTGTTATGTACATCTCAGATTCTACAAAATTCATCATGAATAATTCTTGGCTTGAAGCTGTCAACGTTCGAAGTGATTACGGAGTCGTCAATCTCTTGGCAAAAACCAACTTTATTTTCAACTCCTATTTTAAGCAAATCTCTAATGTGCAGGACATTGGGCTATTCTACATTGACCCTCCTTCAGGGAATTATTCTGCTCAACTCTGTAACAACACTTTCGATACGATTAGTGCTGGAACCATGGGGGCAATACTAGTTGCAAAATCCCTCCGAAATGCAAATAGTCGCAATATTGAAAAGGCTGAAATTAAAAGCAAATTTTATCTGTCCCTTCAAATCCAAAATTGCACGTCCAGAAACTCTGGATTTGGACACTTATTTACGATTCACAACACTTCCTGCGTCGATTGTCTCTTTCAAGACAACTTCTTCCATGAATTCACAGGATTGAGTCAAGGTATTGACACATTTATGAGAATTCAAGACAGTGAAGGCATCATTCAAATAAAAAATTCCACTTTCCCATTAATGAAACTTGCATTGCCAGTTGTAGAAATGCTAAATTCCCAATTGGATATTTATTTTACCAACTTAGACTATGATGCTCAAGGCGAACACTTCAATCTCATCAAAATGGATCTGGGATCCATCTATCTCCAAAATTCAACCATCAAAAATGTTTTCGTTGACGTTTTACCGATTATTCAAGTTGTGGCTACGGACAACGTCGCGTTAAGTGGAAGATTTACAAATAATACCAATGTGATTATCCAAGACTCAAAAATTTTGAATGTCACAAAGAGTCGCATCACCATCTCAGGGATGGAACACATTGTTGAGCTTCTCAGCTATAAATTCGATCCTGAGAAAGCCCTAGTTCCCTTTTCCAAGACAAGAAGAATTAGTGGAGTCATCTTTATTGCTAAACCCTCAAAACTTGAAGTTAGGAACTCTTCTTTTGATAACATTACCAATACTCCAGTTGCTTTCTTTACAGAAAGGGTCGGTTCAAATTACAACTCCAAAATCAAAGCTTATGCGAGTTTCTTCGACTCAACTTTCCAAAATCTCAACTTCACAATGGGACCTGCCTTAACCGTCATACCAAATACTTACAGTCCTATTATTAATATTAATAATTGTACTTTCGATAAAGCCCAGGCTTTAGCAGGGGGAGTCTTTTCGTTTTATAATTCAACTGCCTTGGTTTCAAACACAAAATTCTTGAATTATAATGCTAGCCTCATTGCTCCAATTGCCCTTATTGGAGGAATGACCAAAGGAGTCGCCTTTATGCAAAATTCAACCTTTAATGGCCTCAAGGCTCCCAATGTTGGAGACATTGACTCTGAGGCTGTCAGCTTCGCAATTAGCTTTGTCTCAAACTCAACCACCACCACCATTAAAAGAGCTGAAAACCTTACTGGTATTGAGAAAACTATCATGTTCGAAGGCGCCACAGATCATGAGTTCCAGGCAGGCTTTCTCCAGCTGGATTATTTGAATGTGCATGGCCAAATCACCCCAGATTTTTCAACAGATGCTCAAATCACTTTCTCCACCTCAGCTGCAGGCTCTTTGAGCCAAAATAATTTCGAATCAACAAGAAAAAGAATCAGCCCCACCTCTGCTCTTATTCCATTAAAAGGTGTACTTCTTCAGGGAAAAGCTTACGAAAATATCACCCTTGTGCTCTCCTATAATGCCTCCAGGATCGTCCAAAACAGAACCATCATCATGACTCTCAGGCCTTGCATTCCTGGCGAACACGATAATGGTATCACTTGTGAACCTTGTAAATATCCTACGTTTACCCTCGATCCTCAGCAAGTCTGCAACCATTGCCCAACACATGCAGATTGTCCTGATCAAAATAAAATTCGACCAATGCCTGGATATTGGAATGCCAATGATAGTTCGCTAGTTATCATTGACTGCCCAGATGATGGGAGCACCAGATGTAATCCTGCTGAAGGTGGTAATGGAAGGTGCAAAGTTGGATATGCTGGACCCCTGTGTTATTCTTGTGATTATGAAAATGGTTACACTGAAAGTGGCTATTTTGAGTGCTCACAATGCACCAACCCGCTCAAAGAACTCATCATAAACTCTATCTTTGCCTTGCTTTATTTTATCTTCCAATTTATCGCTATCTACATCATTTATGCCGGGATCAACCATAATAAGGAAGATACAACATTAGTTGATGTTAACAAAATTGAGCGAGCCTATTACCTCAAATCAGCCCTCACTTATGGCCAGCTCATGTCTGCCCTTTGCCTCACAAGCCCCCAGATTTATGAAACCTTTGGTCTCACTTCACAAATCGGAAACCCCAGCTCTCTCCTCATCTTTGGAACTCAATGCTCCATGCACGCTCTGAAAGTTCTTGGATTCCATCATTCTCAGTTCCTATACTACCAAACATATGCAGTGATTGCAATCCCTGTGCTCCATTTTGTCTTGTTCACTCTATTTGCTATGATCTTCCCGATATTCAAACCTTTTGTCTCTCGTAAGGGTCTCATATCAGTAGCAGTTATCTATCTCGCCCTTAAGTATCAGCCAGGCAACATTACTGCTCTTGTTCAGTTCTTATCTTGTCAAACAACAAAAGGGCTCGGTTACCATTACATTGCCTCTCATCCTTTCTGGGAATGTGGCACAACACAATACAAATTTGTTTCAAGATTCCTTGTGGCTCCTAGTGGACTTATTTGGTGTATTTTAATTCCTACTTTCATTATTCTTAGTCTCAGAGCAAATCGAAAGAATTTACTCACAGATCGAACAAAAAATTTCCTCGGATTTCTCTATGTTGATACCAAGCATAGATATTATTATTGGGGAGCCTTCGTTATGATTTTAAAAATATGCCTTTCACTGCTGGTTTATGGACTTGAAGTACATTCCGACACCCAAATCTTCACTTTCCTTATATTGTTATGGATTTATCAAAGTCTTGTCAGAAGTAAAAAGCCCTTTGCTACCGAACAATGCAACAATTTCGAAATCTTGCTGGTAAATCTCCTCTTATTTAATCTTGTCATGATCAAATGTCTCTTGGACTCCACACGAGTGCCAGGCATTACGAGAACAGCCATCACAATAAGTATTATCGTCAACCTCTCCTTTGTGGCCTATATTATCTGGAAAATTCTAAAACTGTCAGCTAAAAATAAAATAGAATTAATTGAAGACAAATTCTTACAAGAAAGCATGCTTTCAGAATCCTTAGTCTCGAAAAATGCATCTCATATATCATTTGATTAATTTGTAATTTTCTAATTATTTATGGTGATCCTATATAATTCATCATTATCAAAATTTGTTTTTTTAGAAAAAAGCAGAAACTTTATTTTCAAACTCTTTAAAAAGAGTATGGAACATAATTTTAAGAGAAAAAAAAAATATGCTCACTGAATTTTTACGATTTCATCAACTTCTAAAAAATTTTAATAATTATATCATATCGAGTTCACTTAGATTCTAAAATTTTTCCCTGTCATAATAAACTGTATCAGTGTTTAAAATCAATAAGATTTTAATATGTAATAAACATTGTTATTTAAGAATTAAATTTTTAAGAGAACAATTTCATTTGGGTCAGGGAATTATCTTAACTAGACATATAAATCCTTTGATTTATTTTAATTAAGCTCTCAAACTATCTGATTCCGATATGCGGTTTCAACCCCTCGCATTGCTCCTTTTCACCTTCTTTTTAGTAACCTCTCTCAATGCAGAGACGACAAAGATCTATGACATCTATGTTGATGCTCAATTTGCTTCAAGTTCTCAAGATGGCTCAAAAGAAAATCCTTTTTCTCAATTAATGGACGGAATAAAAGCGATAGCAGAAAAGGACAAAGAATGCAGTCAGGTCAACTTGTATATCGCACCAAGCCCCACAAACTATACTCTCGAAAAGGGTAACTTCACTCTAGACGGGTATAATGTCCTAAATTTATCAATCACTGCATGGTCAGGCAATATACCTTGCAATGGACAAGCTTACTGCTCTATATTACCCGTTGTTGATTTTACAAACTATTATTTGACTGTCAAAA
>Ga0182738_1005495_pt1 | contig 13488 bp, 9 predicted proteins | sample eDN5th30CBELigMG_FD_128876 | JGI IMG/M metagenome (GOLD analysis project Ga0182738, IMG submission 128876) | Enriched Miracle-Growth compost microbial communities from Emeryville, California, USA - eDNA 5th pass 30_C BE-Lig MG (version 2)... ...
GGCGGCGTAGCCGGCGAGCCGACCAAGGACGGCGGGGGCGAGTTCGGAAGTCTGAGTGCGATTCATACCATCTCTACGATCCCACCCGCCTTCGCGTTCGTATGAATTAACGGAGTAGTACTAAACCGCGGTCAAATTGAGACCCGGAGTTTTCTTTTGGCGAGGGAGGACAACGCCCCGGGAGGACAGGCGTTCTTGCCTGTCCGTCACCGAGTCTGGACAGGCAAGAACGCCTGTCCTCCCGGGTTGAAAATCCTCCAGGAGTTCGAGAAAAAACTCCGGATCCCAGCTTGAACACGGTTTAGGGTCTCGGCTCGGGCTCATCCAATTCCTCGTCGTGGTAATGCGGGCTCGCCGGGTCGTCCGGGTCGATGGAGGCGGACTCGCGGCCCGCGCGGCCCTGGGCGAGGGCGAAGACGGTCGGCAGCGCGGTCAGGGTGGCGATCGTCGCGGCGACGAGCCCGCCGATGACGGCGCGACCCAGGGGCGCCGTCTGCTCGCTCCCCTCGGCAAGCCCGAGGGCCATCGGAACCATGCCGGCGGTCATCGCGCAACTGGTCATCAAAATCGGCCGAAGCCGGCCCCGGGCCCCCTCCACGGCCGCCGCCTCCGCCGTCGCCCCTTCTTCGCGGCGATGACCCTCGGCGAAGGTCACGAGCAGAATGGCGTTGGCGACCGCGACGCCGATGGCCATGATCGCGCCCATGAACGACTGGAGGTTCAGGGTCGTCCCCGTCGCCCAGAGCATCAGGACGACGCCGGCCAGCACGGCGGGCGTCGTGGACACAACCACCAGGGCGAGCCTGACCGACTGGAAGTTCGCGGTGAGCACAAGCAGGATGGCGATGACCGACATGCCGAGGCCGACGCCGAGACCGTTTAGGATCTCCTCCATCGGCTGGATTTGCCCCCGAACGTCGACCGTCGCCCCCTTCGGCGGGTCGCCCGCGCGTTGGATCGCCCGATCGATGTGGGCGGCGACCCTGCCGAGATCCTCGCCGGCGATGTTCGCCGTCAGGCTCACCGTCCGCTTCATGTTGTATCGGTCATACTCGCCGGGCATCGTCCCCGGCCTCGCCTGGGCGACGTCGCGAAGCAAGACCTGGCGATCGAGTCCGGGCTTCTGGATCGGCACGGTCTCGATGCTCTCGATCGAGTCCATGATCTGGTAGGGAATCTCGACCTGCACCTGATAGCCGATGCCGCTCTTGGGGTCGGGCCAGTAGTTGGGGACGACAAACCGGCTCGACGAGGTGGCCGCGACGACCGATCGCGCGACGTCCTGGGCGGTCACGCCGCTGAGGCCCGCCCGCTCTCGGTCCACGTCGATGTTGATGGTCGGGTAGTCGAGCGACTGGCCGAATTGCAGGTCGCGCAGCGACGGGATCTCGGCCAACTCGGCTCGGAGTTTCTCGGCGAAGGCCTTGTTCTCCTCAAGATTCGGGCCCGTCACGGCCACTTCGACCGGAGTGGGCGACCCGAAGCTCATCACCTCGCTGACGATGTCGGCCGGCTCGAACGAGAGCCGAACCTCCGGCATCCGCTCCGATAGCTCGTGGCGGAGCCGCTCCTTGAGCCGTTCCACGTCGACCCCGGCGTCGTCGGTCAGGGCGACGCGAAGGATCGCCTCCTCGGGACCGCCGGTCCACTGATAAATGGCGTTGATCGGATAGCTCGACGGGATCAGGCCGACGTAGCCGATGGAGGCGGCGACGTTCTCGGCGCCCACCTCCTGTTTGATCGCGTCCAGAGCGGCGATGGCGAGCTTCTCGGTTTCCTCGTAGCGGGTGCCGGTCGGGGCCCGCATGCGGAGCTGGAACCGCCCGGCGTCGACCTTGGGGAAGATCTCAAGCCCCAGCGAGCCGCCGGCGACGACGATCACGGCCAGAGTCGCGACGAGATAAGCGGGAACCGCGAGCCGGCGCCGGCGAACGAGTCTCCCGACCGCCCGCCCGTAGGCGTCCCGCCCGCGCTCGAACAAGGATCTCCGATGCTCCGCCGCCGGTCGATGATGGTGATGGCGGAGGAGCCAGGTCGAGAGCACCGGCACGAAGGTGCTGGAGAGGAGATACGAGGTCACCATCGCGAAGCCGACGGCCAGCGAGAGCGGAACAAAGAGCGCCTGGGCCGCCCCCCGCATGAAGAACGACGGGATGAAGACCGCGAGCACGCAGAGCATCGCCAGCAATCGCGGCACGGCCGTCTGGTGGTTTCCCCGTCGCACGGCTCGGGCGACCGACGAGGTGCTCTCCATCTGGTGGTGAATGTTTTCGACCTCGACGGTGGACTCGTCGACGAGAATGCCGATGGCCAGCGCCAGGCCGCCGAGAGTCATGATGTTGATCGTCTGCCCGGTCGCCCAAAGCGCCATCAGCGCGCCGCAGAGGGCGAACGGGATGTTCAGCACCACGACGATGACGCTCCGCCAGTCTCGCAGAAAGAGGAGGACCATCAGGCCCGTCAGCGCGGCGCCCATCAGGCCCTCGGCCACGACGCTCCGGACGGCCCGGGTGACGGTTGGCGACTGGTCGAACTCGAAGCCGACCTTGATGTCGTCGGGGAGAACCGCCTGCATGCTCGGCAGGGCCTTCTTGACGCTGCCGACGACCGAGAGCGTGGAGGCGTCGGCCCGCTTCGTCACGAGGATGTAGACGGCGCGGCGGCCGTTGACCAGGGCGTAGCCGGTGGGGATGTCGCTGGCGTCGAGAACGGTGGCCACGTCGCGGACGTAGACCGTCGGCTCTTGGCCGGGCCGGATCGGGATCGTCTCAAGCTCCTTGACCTGGCGAACCAGCGCGTTGATGGGAACGACGGGCATCATCTTGCCGATCCGGACGTTGCCCGAGGGGCTGATGACGTTCCCGGCGCTCAGTGCGGCCACCACCTCGTCGGGCGACATCTTGTAGGCCCGAAGCCGGTCGGGATCGACGCGGACGACGACGGTGCGCTGATTGCCGCCGAAAGGGGGCGGCGCCGAGACGCCGGGAAGGCTCGCGAACATCGGGCGGACCTTGAACAGCGCCTGGTCCTGGATCTCGCCGATGGACTTGGTTTCGCTCGACAGGACGAGATACCCGACGGGGACGCTGCCCGCGTCGAACCGGGTGACGAACGGCGAGACGGTGCCCGGCGGCATGAAGGCCCGGGCCCGGGTGACGTAACCAATCGTCTCGGCTATCGCCTGGGCCATGTTGGTGCCGGGGTGAAAGAAGAGCTTCATCACCGCCATGCCCTGGACGTTGCGGCTCTCGACGTGGTGGATCCCCGTGATGTAGAGGAAGTGGTACTCGTAATAGTTGGTGAGCAGCCCCTCCATCTGCGCCGGGTCCATGCCGCCGAAGGGCTGGCAGACGTAGACGACGGGGAGGTTGAGGTTGGGAAAGATGTCGACCGGCATGCGGAAGGGGAGCCCGGCGACGACCTTCTCCACCGCGGGCGGCAGTTTCAGGTCGGGGAGGAAGTCGACGGACATCCGGCCGATGGCCGCAAGGCTCGCGAGGGCGACGGCGGCGACCAGAACCATCACGGTCAAGGGCCGCCTCATGGCGAAGATGATCGGGTTCATGAGGCCGGTCCCTCGGGGCGCGCCGGGCGCTGATCGCTACAATCGGGGCGGAGGTCGGTGGTCGGTGGTCGGTGGTCGGAGCGGTTGGTCGATCGGTCGCGCGTCCGGGCGCCCCGGGGAATTTCAAGCGATGCGCCAAGGAAGAACTTGCTCTATTCGCCCGGGTTCCCGCCCCGGGGCTTCGGTTGGATCGAGGGCGTGGGCGGGTCGTCGTGGAGCACTTCCTTGACGAGCTCCCGGAGCTTGGCCTTGGTTTCCTCAAGCGCCCGGGCCCCTTCGGGGGTGGCCCGGTAGTACTTCCTCCGCCTCCCGTCCACGACGTCATCATGTCGCGTGAGGTAGCCGGCCTCTTCGAGCTTCTGGAGCATCGGGTAGATGGTGCCGGGGCCGATATCGTAGCCGTGTCGGCGAAGCTCCTCCATCATCTCGACGCCGAAGACGTCCTCTTTGGTCGCGTGATAAAGGATGTGCATCCGCGCGAACCCGCCGAAGAACATCTTGATCAGAAGATCGTCCACCTCTCGCAACTCCGATATCGGCCGCCAATATTAGGACGCGCAAGAAATTTTTCGTCAAGGCGCCCCGCGCTGATCGGAAGCGGCCCCTTCGCTCGCGGCGTTGGCGTCCGCCGGGGGTTGCGCGTCGGCCTCGCGGTTTCGCTGTTGAACCGAGCGGCGGATTTCAGCCTGGGCCTTCCTGAGTCGCGGGGGCCAGACGAATCTCGGCGCCCGGCTCGGATCATAACCGGCAAGATGTTCGACAAGGCGGGTGGCCGGCTTGGTGTAGGTCAGCGCGGTCTCGCCGAAGACTTCGCGGCAGAGCGCGGCGAGGTCGGGGTCGTACTCCAGCAGTTCGGCTCGGGTGTTGACGTGATTATGCTCCGAGTCGTTCTCGCGGTTGTTGTCGAACCAAGACTGAACGCCCTCGGCGAAGTATTCGTGAGGGTTGACCGAGGCGTAGGTCTTTTTCCAGAGCCCCCCGGCCATCGCCTTGTCAAAGGCTTCCCGCAGGCGGCGGTCAAAGGTCGGGTCGACGTTGACCACGCCCCGCAGGTGGATGTTGTGGGCGAACTCGTGGATCAGGATGTTCTCGGCCGCGTAGGGATCGCCGGGAAACCCCAGCAGGTTCTCCTCGGCGCACGAGCAATAGGGGTCGGTCCGGCTTCCTCCCAGGCCCCGGGCGCGGGCGTCCCAATACTCCTTGGCGTCCACGCCCTCGAGCTTCCCTCGCCCCCGTTTTAGAAACTGGTACTCGGGCAGGTCGGTGGTGTACTCGTCGTGAGCCATGACGCAGAGCCGCGAGCCGCTTCGGATCATCGCCTCTCGCAGGTCGGGCCGTTTGGCGAGCATCGCGTTGACCAGGTGCGCCGCCTCCTTCAAGGCGTAGTCGCTCACCCGCTCCGAGCCGACGATCGGATAACCCCCGGCGCTGATGTACTTGGCGTAAAACGAGGGGACAGCGGCGCCCTTGGGCGGTGAAATTACCTGGCCATCAATCACCTCGGCTTCGTCCGTTTCGCCCTCCGGCGATGGCTGATACCGAAACGCCTGCGCGGGCAGGGCGGCCTCGATCGTCGCCTCCTCCCCCTCGTCTCCGACGATGGCGAAGCGGTGTCCGATCGTCGTCGTGATGACTCTCGACCCGCCGGGCGCCACCTTGCCGTTGGAGACCCGCTCGGCGTCGGACTTCAGCCAAAAGACCTCGATCGGCTCTGAGGTTCCATTGATGATCTGAAGCTGGGGACGCTCCGCGGATCGGGCTTCCGGGGTCGAGACGATCGCGAGGGCCAGACACCAGAAGGGAGCAAGGACGCGCCAAAGCATCTTCATGGGGAGGCTCGCGGGTTGGGGTTCGAGTGCTGGGGCGATCTTCGCGGGCTCACGATCGGAACCCATCATAGAGCGTTCCCTGGCCGGGGGCCAATCATCAAGGCGGCGCCGCGCGATCTTGCGTCGGGAGGACGAGGGGGGGATGATGGAGAAACCTCAATATTGCGGCGACTCGGCAATTCGTTCCCAATCGAAACTTGATGGGTGGCCCGGGTTCGGATGCCGAACCCGGGAGGGAAGGCCGCGGCCAGCGCGCCCGGGTTCGAGACGAACCCGGGGCACCCGGTTTTTGGAGACGAGCTTCCGAATCGCCACGCGATCCAACCGGCCCGGGTCGGATCGGGTCGTTTCTTGGGTTCCGTCGCGGGAGAGGCGCTTTGGATCGAGCGGCGAAGTATGCAACATCCTCTCAGGTGATTCTGGCGGTCCTGGGGGTGATCGGGGCCGTCTATCTGTTGAAGACGATCCTGGCGCCGATCGTCTTCGCCCTGGTCTTCGCCTGCATCTTCTCGCCCGCCGCCGGCCTATTCCGGCGCTGGTTTCCGTTTGGGCCGGTGGGGGTGTTGGGCCTCTTCGCCCTTTTCGTGGTGGGGGCGCTCTACCTGGCGAGTCTGACGGCCGAGAGCCTGACGCGGGTCGCCAACACGGTGCCGGCCGACATCGAGCGCCTGGCCGGGCAAATCAGCCGGCGGATCACCGAGCTAATCCGCGAGCAGCCGTCGCTCCGGGCGATCCTTCCCGAGCCGGGGACCATCGACCGGCTCGGCGACACGAACCGGGCGTTCGTGATCGAGAAGCTGAGCCTGGGCTTTGGCGACCTCGCCACGTTGGTCGTCCAGGCGTTCATCGTGCTGGTGTTGGTCATCTTCCTCTTGATCGAGAGCGAGATGCTCACGACCAAGGTCTTGCGGTTCTTCGACCAAACGCCCGAATCGGCCCGGCGCGCCCGGTCGATTTTGGAGCAGTCGACGCGGAAGATCCGGGCGTACCTGATCGCGCGGACGATCATCAACATCGGCGTCGGCCTGGTGGTGGCGATCGGCCTCTGGACGCTTGGGATCAACTTCGCCATCCTGCTGGGGCTGTTCGCGGCCGTGACGAACTACGTCCCCTACATCGGCCAGCTCGCGGGGGGCGCCCTGCCGACGCTGATCGCGGTGGGCCAAACCGGCTCGATGGGCGACGGCCTGATCGTCGCCGCGATGTATCTGGCCGTGCTGGGGATCGACGGCTATATCGTCACGCCCCTGGCGATGGGCAAGTCGCTCGACCTCAACGGCACTACGGTCTTGATCGCCTGCTTGTTCTGGGGGTACATCTGGGGACTCGCGGGCCTGATCCTCGCCATGCCGATCACCGTGAGCATCAAGCTCGTCTGTCAGACGGTCCCCGAACTGAACCGTTGGGCGGAACTGATGAGCGTCGAGTGGCGGTCGCCGCCGATGGCCGGCCCGCCCGTCGAGTCAACGCGCGGGGAGCCCGGCGAATTCCAGGGAACCGTTCCGACGAAGTCCAAGACCGAGGATGTCTCGGTCCTCTCCGGTTAAACGCGACGACACGTTTTGTTTCCTCCAACCGAGCAAAGGGGGCTTTCCCGTGAGACCATCAGGCGCCTCGCGTCGCGCGTTCCTGGAGGCCGCCGGGATCGCGGCCGGCGTTGGCTCGTCGAGAGCGGCCTGGGGATCATCGGCCGGGAACGATCGGCCCGACCCCGAGCGAAAGCCCCGAATCGCCGCGCTCACGTCCACGTTCTTCTACTTATCACACGCCTATCACATCGTCGGCCGGTTTCTCGACGGCTTCCCGGTCTACGACGGCGGCCCCGGCCGAACAGCCGAGCAGAACCACCATCAACCGCCGTTCGAGATCGCCAGCCTCTATATCGAGCAGGTTGACGACGCGATCGACGTGGGCCGGGCCCGGGCTCGCGAGGGCGGAGTTCGGCTCAGCCCGACGATCGCCGACGCCCTGACCCTGGGGACGGGCAAGCTCGCCGTCGACGGCGTTTTGCTGATCGCCGAGCATGGCAATTACCCCCTCAATGAGCGATTTCAGAAGCTCTACCCCCGCGCGGCCTACTTCCGACAGGTCCTTGATGTCTTCCGAACCTCTGGTCGCGCCGTTCCCGTTTTTATCGACAAGCATTTATCTTATAGCCGTGTCGAGGCCCAGCAGATGCTCGACCAGGCCAAGGCCTTGAACGTCCCGCTGATGGCCGGTTCGAGCCTTCCCGTCACCTGGCGCCGGCCCGAGTTGGAGATCCCCCTCGGCCGGCCGATTCGCGAGGTCGTCGTCGCCTCGCGCGGGAACCTTGAAATCTTCGGCTTCCACGCGCTCGAAGCCCTTCAGTGCATGGCCGAACGGCGCGACTTGCGGGGCAAACCTCAGGGCGTGGCGGCCGTCACCTGTCTAGAGAAGGACGCGGTTTGGGAGGCCGGCGACCGGGGCGTTTGGTCCTGGGAGTTGCTCCATCACGCCCTGGGACGGAGCAACACGGTGAATCCGGGAGACATCCGCCGAAACACCCGCGAGTTCAAGCCCCCCGGCGTCCGCGACGTGGAGACGATCCTCACCCATCCGGTCGCCTTCGTCGTCGAATACGTCGACGGCCTCCGCGCCACCGCCTTGATCCTTAACGGCCACGTCGACGACACGACGGTCGCCGTTCGGACGACCGACGGCTCGGGCCGCGAGACGATCGTCTCGACGTTGACGTACCTTCCCGCCCCTCCCGGAGCGAGCTTCTTCAACCCGCTGGTCTTGCGAATCGAAGACTTCCTCAAAGCGGGCCAGCCCCCCTACCCCGTCGAGCGAACGCTCTTGACCGGCGGCGCGCTCGACGCGGCCCTGGAGAGCCGGATCCGCGACCACGCCCGAATCGAGACGCCCGAGTTGGCGGCCATCGACTACAAGCCCCCCGCCGACTCGGGCTTCATCCGATCCAGCCTCACCGATCCAACGCCGAACCGGTTGTAGGAGCGCGTCGGCGCTCTTTTGTAGCCGGCCTCTGTGAGGCCGGGACCGGCGTCGGATGGCCGAGGCTCGCGCGCGCCGGGGTCACAGACCCCGGCTACAGGATTTTGCGCCCCACCCGGCCCTTCGGGCCACCCCCCCGGTGGAAGAGGGAAAAACAAGGCGCGCCGTGTGCACGCGGGCTCCCGTGGGAATCCACCCGAAGTCCCCCTTCCAGGAGCCCCCAACATGGATCTCGATCGCATCGCGCCGACAAAACGGGCTTGGTCGCTGTTCGATGAATTCAAGGCGTTCGCGTTCAAGGGGAACGTGATTGACCTGGCGATTGGCGTCATCATCGGGGCCGCGTTCGGCAAGATTGTCGATTCGCTGGTCAAAAGCATCATCATGCCTTTGATCAGCGTCGCCATGCCCGCCCAGCAGAGCTATCAGGAATGGGCCTGGACGATCAACGGCAAGACCATCCCCTACGGCCAGTTCCTCGCCGAAGTCGTCAACTTCCTGATCGTGGCCCTCGCGTTGTTCCTGTTCGTGGTCAAATTCCTCGGCTGGCTGATGAGGACGAAGAAGGAGGAGGCCGTCGCGCCCCCTCCTCCGACCAAGGATCAGGAACTTCTCGCGGAGATTCGCGACCTCCTGAAGGTCCAGACCACCTCGGGACGCCAGGCCGGCGACCACGCCCCGCGGAGCGTGTAGAATCGTCGGTCTTGGTTGAAGTTCCATCCCGAAGCATCCCGGAGCATGTCCATGCCCCCTCTCCGCCGGCTCATCGCCGCCGCCGCCGCGCTGACGTTGTTGATTTCGACCGCGCGGGCCGCCGACCGTCCCAACGTCGTATTTATCTTCGCCGATGATTTGGGGATCAACGACCTGGGTTGCTACGGCCGCGAAGAGCACTCGACGCCCCGGCTCGACGAACTGGCGGCGCGGGGGGCTCGGTTCACGTCGGCGTATTGTGGGATGTCGATTTGTTCGGCGTCGCGAGCGGCCTTGATGACCGGCAAGTCGCCGGCGCGAGTGCACATCACAACATACCTCCCCGGCCGGCCCAACGCCCCCTCGCAGAAGCTCCTGCACCCGGAGATCAATCTGGCGCTCCCGTCGTCTGAGATTACACTGGCCGAGCGGTTCAAGGATCTCGGCTACGCGACGGGCCTCTTCGGCAAGTGGCACCTGGGCAACGCGCCGGGGTCGAGGCCGACGGATCAGGGGTTTGACGAGGTGTTCACGCCCCCGGGCAACTCCAAGCCGTCGGCAACCGAGGGGGGCAAGGGCGAATACGCCATCACCCACAAGGCGATCGAGTTCCTGGAGCGCCACAAGGACGAGCCGTTCTTCCTGTACGTCGCCCACAACACGCCCCATATCGCCCTGGGCGCGAAGCCCGAGCTGATCGAGAAGAACCGCCGGGCCTTCAACCCAACCTACGCCGCGATGATGGAGACGCTCGACGACACCGTCGGCCTGATCCTCGACGCGATCGAGCGGAACGGATTGTCGCGCAACACCATCGTCGTCTTCACCTCCGACAACGGCGGGCTCCACGTCCTGGAGGGGGGGACCGTCCCCACGCACAACACCCCTTTCCGCGCCGGCAAGGGCTACCTGTACGAAGGGGGCCTGCGCATCCCGTTGATCGTCGCCTGGCCCGGCCATATTCCCGCCGCGATAATCAACGAACCAACAATTAACGAAGACTTCACGCAGACGCTCATGGAACTTTGCGGAGGCCCCGCGCCGACCGAGCCGGGGCTTGAGGGCGTCAGCATCGCCCCCCTGCTTCTGGGAGGCCCCGCCCCCTCCCCTCGTTCGTTCGCGTTCCATTTCCCGCACTATACCAATCAAGGAAGCCGCCCCGCCGGATCGCTCCGCGAAGGGAATTGGAAGTTGATCGAGAACTACGAGGACGGAAGCCTGGAACTCTACGACCTCGCCGCCGACCCCGGCGAGCGCCACGACCTCGCCGCCGAACAGCCCGAACGCGCCCGCGACATGCGGGCGAAGCTCGACGCCTGGCGAACCGCCTCCAACGTCCAACTCAACACCCCCAACCCCGACTATGACCCGTCCCTCGCCGCGCCAATCTATCGCCACTTCGACTCCTCCGCCGTCCGCCCCCTCGCCAAGGCCGGCCAGACGGCCAAGATTTTCCGCGAATGGCGAGAGCTGATGAACGCCGCGGTGGCGAAGGCGAAGTAGCGCGATGAAATCCCAATGTTGATCCTCGTAGGGGCGGCCCCCTGTGGCCGCCCTCCGGCGACCGGCGCGGGGCGCGCGTCCCATGCGGGGCGGGCACAGGGGCCCGCCCTACGGGAACCCCATTTCCTCCTCCACTACCGCTTCGGCCGCGCTCGGGGAATATCCTTAAACCGGCTCGACTCGAAGGATTGGATTCCCTGGGTGGTCTCTCGGGTGAAGATGGCCGCGGCGCCGGGGGTTTCGTCGATGAGTTTGAAGCCCTTTTCGGGGCCGAGCAGATAGACGGCGGTCTCCAGGGCGTCGGCCGAGGCGCCGTCGGGAGCGATGACGGTGACGCTGGCGCGGTCCTCGACGGCCATGCCGGTTACGGGGTTGACGATGTGAGAGTATCGTCGGCCGTCGATGATGACGAACCGCTCGGCGTCTCCGGCGGTCGAGACGGCCTGGTTGCGCAGGGACAGGTAGATCTTCGGCTCGACCGTGCTGGGATAGAGTGAGGCGACGCCGATGGTCCAGCCTTCCGAGTTGGGGGGCGGATCGCCGACGACGATGTCGCCCGCGCCGGCCACCAGCGCCCGGGTTATTCCATTGGCCCGCAAAACATCAATGGCGGCCTGAGCGGCGTATCCCTTGGCGATCCCGCCAACGTCGAGCTTCATCCCCGGCTTCGTCAGCCGAACCGTTCGGGCCTGCGGGTCGAGGATCATCTTGTCGGCGCCGACCAGGGCGCGGGCCTCGGCCAGCTTCACCGGGTCGGGTAGCTTCCGTTCGCGGATCGCCCGCCGCCAGAGCCGGCCGACCGGGGCAACCGTGGGATCGAACGCGCCGTCGGACTTCTCATAAAAAGATTTGGCCTTCTCCAGCACGTCGAAAAGATCGGCGCTCACCGCGACCGGTTCGCCTCCCGCGGCTTGGCCCAGCCTTGAGATTTCGCTGTCGGCCTCATAGTCGCTAAGGACCGAATTGAGGGCGGCGACGCGATCGTAAGCGGCGCGGGAGGCGCGTCTAGCGGCCGGTTCATCGGTGGAGTATAAAAGGATCCTAAAGGGGCTCCCCATGTGCGTTTCGACGAACTCGAACCGCGCGAGCTCCCCCGCCGACCCGGTGCCAACGAGCGTCCAAAACAAGACCAATACGCACAGGCGACCGCTCATGGGTGATGGAACCATCAGACCTCTCCCGGCGACTCGAACCCGTCACTTGGTCGCGGACCTCGCGTGGCCCCCGACCTCTTGGAGCATATCAAACGTGATTCGCTTGCCGCACGCCCTCCATCGGGCCGCAGCGCTTTTGTTGTCCCTGGCTCTCATCCCCTGCTCGGCGGCCATCGCTCAAGAAGCGCCCGACCAGGCCAAGACCGAAGCGGACATGAAGCCGTACACCCAAGCCATCCCGGGGACCGAGCTGAAATTCAACATGGTCCCGATCCCCGGGGGCGAATTCCTGATGGGAAGCCCCGACTCGGAAGCCGACCGGGAAGAGGACGAAGGCCCCCAGCACAACGTCAAAATCGCCCCCTTCTGGATGGGAACGCACGAGGTGACCTGGGATGAATTCGACCAGTTCTGCTTCTCGCTCGACCTGAAGAAAAAGGCCCGCGAGGGGGTGAACCTGGAAAACCAGCCCGAGACCGAGAAGAAGGCCGACGCCGTCACCCGCCCCACCCCCCCCTACGCCGACATGACCTTCGGCTACGGCCACAAGAACCAGCCGGCCATCTGCATGACCCACCACGCGGCCATGGAATACTGCCGCTGGCTCTCCGAGAAAACGGGCCTGACCTACCGCCTGCCCACCGAGGCCGAGTGGGAGTACGCCTGCCGCGCCGGGAGCAAGACCGCCTACTTCTTCGGCGACGATCCCGACGATCTTGAGGACTACGCCTGGTACGTTGAGAACGCCGAGAAGCCCCAGCCCGTCGGCAAGAAGAAGCCCAACCCCTGGGGTCTGTACGACATCCACGGCAACGTCTCGGAATGGTGCTTGGATCAATACGTCCCCGACTTTTACAAGCAGTTCGCGGGCGGCAAGACCACCCTTGAGCCGTTCGCCCCGCCCACCGCGGCCGAGTACCCCTATGTTGCCCGCGGCGGCAGCTGGGACGATGACCCGGAGAACCTCCGAAGCGCCGCGCGGCTGCCGTCGGATCGCGAATGGAGCGTTCAAGATCCCCAGCGCCCCCAAAGCATCTGGTGGCACACCGACGCCCACTTCATCGGCTTCCGAGTCGTCCGTCCGCTCCAGGAGCAAGAGGCCCTCAAGGGCGTCAAGTCCCTGGTCGTCAAGGGCGGGGGGACGCATTAACGCGCCCCCGGCCCCTCGTTTCGATCGCCTTCGCACCATTGAAATCACGAGGACCAGATCGATCTAAACGCGAGTCTCGTCATCCGAAGCGGAGCGGTTCGCCGCCCTCCGGGTTTTTGACCCGCTCCGCCCTTTATCTTTCCTTGGAGAACCCGATCATGACCGATCCGAATCGTCGCGTCTTCCTCAAGGCCTCCACCGCGACCGCGGCCAGCCTCGGCTTTCTGAGCAACGCCCACGCCGCCGCCAATGACGTCATCAAGGTCGGCGTGGTCGGCTGCGGCGGGCGAGGCTCCGGCGCCGCGGACAACATCTGCGAGGCCGCGGGCTCCACCCACAACATCAAGATCCACGCCCTGGCCGACGCCTTCGAGGACCGCCTCAACAACTGTCGCGATCGGCTCAAGAACAGCGAGCACTCCAAGGACAAGTACGACGTATCCGACGACCGCTGCTTCGTCGGCCTCGACGGCTACAAGAAGGTCATCGACGCCTGCGACCTGGTGATCCTCGCCACCCCGCCGGGCTTCCGCCCGCAACACATCGAGGCCGTCATCAAGGCCGGCAAGCACCTCTTCACCGAGAAGCCCGTCGCCGTCGACGGCACCGGCATCCGCA
>Ga0182738_1005496_pt1 | contig 13487 bp, 8 predicted proteins | sample eDN5th30CBELigMG_FD_128876 | JGI IMG/M metagenome (GOLD analysis project Ga0182738, IMG submission 128876) | Enriched Miracle-Growth compost microbial communities from Emeryville, California, USA - eDNA 5th pass 30_C BE-Lig MG (version 2)... ...
CTATTAAATTTGACTTTTGAAATGAAAGACGCACAAGAATTCGATTCTGAAAAGCTGAAGGTTTTAGCCGGCATAGAAACTACTATATTTGGTAAAGAATTTCTGAATTACTGTCTTATCAAGAAATTCAGTAAAAATTATATCTAGCAATGAAATGACCAGATTCGCTCTTTTCTTTTCTTCCTTAGATAGAAGGATCCGATTTCCAACGTGGTTCACATGAAGGAATACGATAAAATCTCGAATCTCTTATTTATGCGGAATTCATCATATTTCTTATTTTGATCTGTGAAAGTGTGAGTTTAATTGTCCAAAATCCTTTTCAGATCTGAAAAACTGAAACTGAAGAAATTTTTATCAAGAAAGGGAGAAGAAACCGAGACATATCTTTCGTTGAATTCTCAGAGGTGAACTTGAAAAATATCGAATTAAAATCTTATTTTGAGATTTGTTTTTATTTAGAACCTCGAATTTTTTTAATCATTGCAGAATATACCAAAATTAGCAACTACTAAATGAGGAAATGCTGGAAAATTTGTTGATTACGACGAAGTTTACTTCTCATAATCACAAATCTAGCTCTTAATTGGTATATTATCGCATGATCATTAGGAAAATTTCGATGTTTTTTCTCTCCTTTCACACATTTCCAATCAAAATAAATCGAAAATTCAATCTGAATGAGAGGTGTCTGTGCGTCTCAAAAAATACCAGAGATTTCTCTCAGACAATTTTTATTTTCATCATGATTCCATTTATTTCTTTCTTAATCCTGACAAGGGGGAAGATTGATTTTAGAAGGAATCTAAAGAGGCGTTTTCCATGAATGAATCACTCATTAATGAATTAAAGAAACAGGCGGAGAATTAGGACTTAATTTGATTTTGCGAATTAATTTGATCAGTTTCAAACAAAATTTCGCAATTTTGGTTCTGAATCTAAGCATTACATTCTGCTTTTTTCCGAAATCAAATTTGAGGTTTTATAGATCATGCGAGAGTTGGTCAAATCAATAATAATTCAAAAATCAAAAAGAAGAGAAAGACATCTATCTGACTGTTTCTACAAATGAGCCAAAGTGTTTTGACTATTCCGAATGATTTTTCAATTGCAAAATCAGAAATTGAAACGAATAATTTCAATGAAGGTTTAATAAATGAAAACAGATGCCTTGAAGCTCAAATCCAACAACTCAGATACCTTCTCCTTCAGTACCAACTAACGAACCAAAAAATGAACGAGAAGGAGCAGGAAAATGCCATTCTCAAAGACAGCGTGACCACTCTAGAATTGAATGTCAATTGTTTGAGCGAAATCATTGAAATTCAAGGTTTCGAGCTCTCAAGACAAGACAGCTCAATCACAGACTACCAAAATGAACTCAACGACCACAAGAACAAGATGGAGAGTCTTGTTCTCGGGCTCGAAGAGAGCGGCATTTCAAGATGCAAGAAATGCCATAAGCGCGCACCCGCAGTCACTGGAGCCAAAAACAAAGTGATTGGATGCGTGCTTTGTACAACAGAAAAAACTATGCTTTTCATTGACGAAGAGGTTGAACAAGCTTCTTCGATCCAAAATAAAAAAATTAAAAAACTATCTAAAAATAAGAACCCCAAAAAAAATAAGCGACCTGGAGTTTAATTCGACTGCCTTGGTTGCTCGTATACTACTAATTTGATCACTCATGTCAACAGCTTTCATTTTCAGACTATTTCAAGCGATGTGATAACGGATTTCGACATTTTTTACACTCTCAATACCTATTTCTGTTTTTTTCACCATCATCATATGACTCATATACATATCCTAACATTACTTCGTATGATGCAGCATCTTTTTATTATTATTATTAATTATCATGTACTTTTTCATCAAATGTTTAGCCCTCATTGAAAAAAGAACTCCCTCCCTTAAAATTCCTGCCTCTCCTTTTGCAAGTGATTCAAAAGCTAGCCAAAGTCAGCTTGATTAAGAAAAAGAATGAGCGACAGAAAATTCATAATTTAATCAATTTTAAACCCTAAATTTTTTGCTGAAAAAGAAGAAAGACTTGGTTTCTCTCAGGGGAATTAGTTGAAAGGGTTTCATGTTTGAAAAAATTCCATCTTTGAGGAGAGTTTATTTCAGCTTCAATTTTATGGAAAAGGAATTGATTTCCGCGATTAAAATAAGGGACTTGACTCTCCATGAACGAAATTTATCGAAAACCGCCTGATAAAAATTTGGTCATGTTTTCTCTGTAAGTTTGGAATGCTGTTCTCGCGAGCTTTTTGAGATCCGAGAAGAAAAAATTGGAAAAGCTGAGAAATTTTCAAAATAAAACGAAGGACTTGAGAATCAAAATTAAAATTTTTTTGCAAAATCAGAATGCCAGCAGTGAAAGAAAATTATGGTGGATGAATTTCTAAAAGAAATCAGATTTCTTGAGGTTCATGAAATGGTCGTGTTGTGAAATAATCCCAAGAGAAAATTCTTTCAATGAACTTATTTCTTCCTCCAAATCAGGCAGCATTGGAACTATTTTTTCAAAGAAATTGGTTCTTTCTTAATGGAATTTTTCGTGAAAAAAATAAATCCTAGTCAACGAACTGGATGGTTCAAATCAGCCACCTTTGGGACGTTTTTAACAATTCTGATTTTCTGACATGTCTAGACAAGAAAGCAAATAATTCCAATCCTAATAAATCAGCCTGAAAGAGAGTGTTGAATTTAATGCAATGCAATATACATTGACTGACTAGTTTGTTTGTATTAAATTAAAACGGATTTATAAGTAAGGGGTTGATTTCAACTTAAATTTCTCCAAAGATGACAGAGAGACAACCAAAGCTGAAATTTGCAAAAAAATATGCGCATATCCTTGACCCACAGACGATTACCCAGATGAAACCACTTGCGATACCATCTTTAAATGCGAGTCAAACGTCGGAAATTATTGAAAGAGCAATATCTACAAAAAGAGAAAAAAACCGACAATCATTGAGTTCATTCCCCAATCTGTTTGCTTCATCATCAAAGCCTCCTTCCTCACTTACTCCGAGATTTACTCCCAGAAATCTTCTTGCTTCATCCCTTCAGCCCAGTCCAAATAACTCCATCTACAACAATAATAACGAGAATCAAACTGAAAGGCTATATCCGAGTCATTCGAGAGGGATAAGTCTCAGCCGTCAGAGCTCAAAAAGAGAAAGAAATATCATCAGATTTGAAAAAGATTCCATCATCAGTGGAAGCGGAGCGCTGACCAACTCAGGTTTCAGAACTCCAAGGGAATCGCCGAAGGATGTGCTTCTCCAAGAAGTTTACGAAGAAGCCAGAGTTGTAACGAGCGAATTAAGAGCCATAGTCCTTGAGGAATATGACCAAAAACTGGATCAACTGATACACAACTTTAAAGTCAAGGAGTTTAGTCATCTCCAAACACAAAGACTGAGAAACTTCCTGACCATTGTCGAAAACAAATTTATCGGTGATATGGCAAAAAACTCTCCATTTTATCAAGAAACCTGGAGAAGAGTCGCCCTTGAGGTCAGCAAAATCAAGTCAAAGTACGATGAGTTCCTTTATTACTATGCAAAAGTCATGTCAAACTCCAATATAACAAAAGAAAAACCGCAAGGAAACAATATTTGGGATGCACTAAAATTAGTTGTCGACCACAGTGAACTTTATCGACTTGAAAAAACTCCATCTACCCAGGCCAACAGAGAAGAGCTGATTGAAGAGCTCAAGAGAAATATCTACAACTTTAAATTGGAGCATAAATCCCAACTGAATGTCAACCACAAAGCCCTGGAGGTCTTTGAGATTATCGAAGGCCACATTCGAGACCTGAATAACGCGATTGATCTCGAAGATGAAAAGAATGAAACTTTGAAAAACGAAAATAAAAAATTAAGTAAGCAATATCTAGAGTTGGAGAGCAGGTTTCACACTCTCAGAGGCGAGACATTTGCCTTGATTGATAAGAGAAAAGAAGAAATTCTGTGCAAGCTCAAAGATAATACCCCAGAGTTTGAGAAGCAGGCGATCAATGATCACATCAAAGACCTGGAACGAGATCTCAAGAGGTTGACCTCAGAAAATGAGAAACTCCATCAGACCCTGGAGACCTGCAAAGAGGAAAACAAAACACTTACCAAACAAGTTTTCAAAGTCAAAAAGACTCGAGATATAGGTGTCATGATTGGCTTCAACGCTCCGGCCGATCTCAAGGGCCACAAACTCAAACTCTCATCCTACTTGATTGATCCCCAACTCTCCACGAATGGCAACCAACTGTCTGAAGCCCTCACAACTTCCATCATCAGTCTCATCTACAGTGATAAGTTGGTAACCGACCTCCTTGATGATTCTGAAAAAAGACCGCGCAAGCCCATGGATGTTTATACTGTCGAGTGGTTCATGAGAAGATTTGGGCTGTACCAACAAAGCGAAACTTTGATCAAGGACTTTATTTACACAATCAAAATCACTGATGGTTCGAATGACCGCTTCCAGACCTTCTTGCTGCTTCTTGGCCTTGACCCCAGTCGAGTGTTTGCTTTAAATTCGAGGAAGGAGGAAGATCCAAACTTGGTTGACAAGAAGAGAATCAAAGCTTTGATTTATAAAACCGCAGAAACTTCCAAATTTTACTTAAAGCTTGCAAGTCAACTGAGGTTGGTTGGACAGACAAGTCAGGCTCCTCATCGCCTTGTCATCAATGATTTTGGACCCTTTTTGCCAAGCATGGCTCAGAATCAAAACTTTATCAATGCACAAGCAGCCCGAAATATTCTGACAGCAATGATGAAGGAGCAGAACTTTTCTGCTGAAGAGAGTGAAAATACCATCAACGAATTTAGCATCATCCAACAGCAGGCCTTCCAGGCAAGTCTCGCCGCTCAAAATGGTGGGAACCAGCAATCAAAACCTACAACAGACCAGCAGACCAAGGACAAAGAGAAAGAGGAGGTTGCTCTGAGCTTTGACAAATTTTCAAACTTTATGATTGATTCCTTTGTTGAACATCATACAAGAATGCTTGAACACGCATACACATGTCTGAAGGCAAATACAACATCTCAAAATGATGAAAACCTCTCATATGATGAATTCAAAAGTACCCTCCGCAAAGTTTTCCCCAAAAGATCCTCAAACTGGTGCGATCATGCGTTCGCAGACTTTATGGATGAGCCCTTTGCAAATCAAAAGGATATCTACAAGCTTCTGCCAAACCTTGTGAAAATCTACTTTAATGAAAACCAAGCCAAGGATATTTATCAGCAGCTTCCTCTCAAAAAGGACTTGATCCTCACGCCAGACAGCGTTATTGATTCTGCTCAAAGGTCTCCGAAAAGAAGCGCTCGCATCAACAATAGCCCAGAACCAACTTCTCTCCGAACTCAGGCGTCATCTCCTGTGCAAACAACAACTCAGGTCAGAGATCATACTCGACAGGCATTCCACTGGGGAAGTGCAGCTCTCGATGAAATCTCTTACCGCTTATACGACCCTGTGAGTTCTCTCATTGTATTGCAAGAGATGTTTTCAATGTTGGAGCACCCAATCAACGAAGCAATCAAAGAAAATGATGGTCTCAGAGCTTTGCATGGAAAGTTCCTCCAAGGAATGAGTTTCCTCCCACAAAATCTAGCTGCTCAGGGCGATTATAATGACCTCAAGTTTATGAAGAAAAACAACTTGATCAATAATCTAGAAAATCTCTGGGAAATCTTTAGATCCATGCTTGTCCAAGTCTTTAGAAAAAATAAAACCAATAATTAATGGAATTTTTGGAGTCAATATGAAAAGTGTATAAAAAAGTTATTTATTTAGAATGTAAATAAATAATATACATCTAAGAAAATCCTCTTTGTCTCCCAAATTTATGATTTTTCACTTTTTTTTGAGAGTCGTCATTATGAATGAGATGTTTAGATTTGTTGTTCTTGGTTACTGTGGATTATTTACTGTATTTATTTGCAATCGTTAAATTCTTGTCATGGTAACAAACAGAAAGATCTTTTCCTTTCATAAGATCGCAAGACAATCAATTTTTGAGAGCAAAATTGAAAGAAAAAAAAAGGGAAGGATATTGAATTTATTTGAAAAAAAATTAAAAACCGATTTTTCCTTTATTTGGCTCTTTTTCTTTCACCAAAGTTGGAAGATTCTCATGGATTCATATTTTTTGTCCATCTATCTTTGAGAAAATGTGATTTTAAAGTTTTAAAAATCACTAAATTCATCAGTTTCAGGATTTTTTTTTCAACATTCAATCTCTTTTCAAAAAACCTTTGTTTCCTCTGAGAAAAAAACGAGACGAGTTTTCAGGGCGAAAAATATTGAGAGGTTCAAAGGATGGGAATTGAGATTCCTCCCAGAATGGCTTTCAGAAAAGATGACTTTAGGGTCTATAGTGGCTTTAAAAATTTCGAAACCAGAGACTTTGAAAAATGGCTGCTGCCCTCCCCTTAATTTTACTCTTACAATGGTCTGAAGGCTCAAATTTTCAATTTTTCGGAATCAAGTCCCAAGGGCTCAAGTGCTGGAAATACCGAAGTTTTACAAATGAGAAATAAAAGTTAGAAAAATTTCTTTTCAAGGAAACATCGAGGGAAAGTGTTGAATTCAAAAACATCATGTATTCCTGTTTTGGAGATAGTTTCATTTTTTTTTAAATAGAAAGCAAAACATGAACAGATTTTGACTCTTTGCGAATTCTTTCATTTTTATTTGAAATCAGTCAAAGAAAATAACTGTTTTGGAAACAATCACAAAGGAAAGTGCTAAAAAAAAAAATACATTTCATCACGATCGAACTCGAAAAAAAAGATTTCCCCAAAAAATTGTTTTTCATCTTTTTTTCCTTCAAAACTCGTCTTTGATTGGGAAATTCAAGACAAATCAATCAAAATTTTTCGAAAATGACTTTAAAATTCCCTTCCCAAAATGATCCAAAACGGCTTTGAGCTGCAAAAAAACGCTTTAAATCCAGTCACTGGGCAGAAGATTTTGGAAAAATGACTCTAAATTTGTTCACGTCGAAAAATCTCAAAAATCGAAGCAAAAAATTTTTTTAATTCTTCAAAACCTTGACTTTCGAGTTCTTTCAATGCAGGAAAAATTTACAACAAAAATTTTCAGGCTTGTTACGCTCAATTTTGTCAGGTTTATTTTGAATTGTACTATATTTTCTAGAAGCCTCAAGAGATGTGCTTAAATTTCATTGAAAAGATTGAATTGTTGAGAAAACTCGAGAAACAATAGTCAGACTAGAAAAAAACTTTGAGTTGAAGCTAAAATTGTTTCTTCTCGTTCTTTCTTTTCTGGCCTTGACGCGAACTTGAAAAATATTTTTTTCATTCTTTGAAAAAACCGCAGGGGGTTTCGAGACAAAAGAAAATTGTTCAGAATTCTGGGAAGAGTGACTTCAAAATATTTTGAACTTTTGTGGGTAAGAATTAATTTAATTAAAAAATTCATCAGGAAAACAAGTAAAAATTAAAGTAACCAAATTAGTGATTTTTTGACAAGGAAAATACTTTGAGTTCTTGAGAGCCTTTTCAACTGGAAAATTTATTGTTTGATGTTTCAATACTAGCTTCCTCTCTTTCTCGTCATTCTCTCAAGATCAACTTCCAAAGAATTTAACGTTTTCTCAATGCTACTATTTCGAGGGTTTGTGAAGATTTCGGAACAATAGAAGAGTCAAATTTTCAATTCTTCTCTTTTCCCCTCTAAATTCAAAGATTCCAAAATAGTTTTTCATCTCCTTGAACAAAGATGAAATCTTGTGAGAATATGATAAAATAAACATTCTTTCCATTCAAATTTCTTCAAAACCTCAAATATCTCTGTTGGAAGTTTCACTCTTCTCCGGCTTGATCTCGCCAAGAAAATCCTTTTCTTTGAATCCAGAGGAAATGACAACAAAATTCATAATTGGGAAATTGATATAGTTCTTTTTTTTAAATTAAATTTTTTTCAGGACGAAGTCACAATTAAAATATAATAAATAAAGTAAAAGTACTTAGCCTTACTTTATTAAAATAAAACCTCTCTATCTGTCTAGTATCATTCAATCAAATATAAATTTCGCAGATGAGTCAAAGTTCGAGAAGGAAAATATCTTTTCATTCTCACTTGAACAACTCTCCTGAGAAATCGATGTCTGAGCTTGTGAGTTCTGAGATCATCGATTCCTTCTTTCCATGTAACTCGAAACCATTTATTCTGTTGACTAAATCTATGCAGCAGCACGAGAAGGATTTTACAAACATGAGGACAAAGAAAGACTCCAGATGACTGAAAAAGATGTGGAGTTGTACAATAAAATACTCGGGAAAAACTTTCTCCAAGAAAATCGGATGATCAAAAATCTATTAAGCCTGCCTTCAACGACTGCATTAAGATCTAAGACGCAGAGTTCTGCTGTCTCCCAAAGTCAAAGGTCCCCTCCATTGAAAGAGAGTCCGACAAAAGACAAAATCAAAAAAGCTCCGAATCTGTTGGATCGATCGCAGCACAAGAAGCTATTAACTCATTTAAACATGTTTCTAGCTAAACAAAATCATGACAAGAAGTTGAATCGTCTCAAAAGAAGAAAAAGCTGTGGCTGCTCTTTGTGCGGAGGCATTTGCTCCAAGGACTTTCTCTTGGACGAAATGTTATTTGAAAAGATTGATCAAGAAAAGGAGACGATTGATCCTCGCGCCGCATTCCAGAGAGGAAGAAGAATAATGAAGTCCAAAACTTTATTCTCAATGAGATCTATTGATCTTGGAAGTAGTTGTCTCATAATTTGCATTATGAATCATTCTAAATAGGAGGAGGTTTAAATTTCCAAGAAGGGGAATTTGAGACAAGAAAACGTGTGAGTTCTCTCCCAGTCATAAAGCGGGAATTGAAAAGGACCATGACAGTTGGTTCGATGTCTGCTTCAGAAGTACGACAGAGCGCTCTCTCGGCAAGGCCCAGATTCTCACAAAGAACCCGCCGTCTGACGATTGTCAAAGAAACCGAGAGTACACCAATGTCACAAGTGGCTTTAATATCAGAAGACGGTTTGGATTTCCCACTCATTATGCTGCCTGATGAGAATAAGAAAGAAATTTCTTTGAGACATCATAGGGACCATAAAACCTTGCTGATTCGAAAGAAATCCTTCGACATCTGTAAAAAAATTACAGCTGCTCCTATTCATCTTGGTTTTGAGTATAATCGAAATAAAGCCTCAGAGGAGGGAACAGAGAAATGCCAAACTGCAAGGAGCGGCGCTTCCCAGGGATTATTATTTGAAGATAAGATTTCGAGAATAACAGTTTCAAAAAGATCAAAAACTCCCTCTTCAACAACGAGATTCCCAAGCATCATCAGTCTCAAAACAGAGCCGCCTGAATTTGAATCAGACCAAATTGTCCCGCTCAAAACCTTGTTGACAACTTGCCAAACTGAAAGAGGGCACTCGAAAATTGAAAACTTTAGAAAGAGATTAAAGGTCAATGCCGGGCTAAACCCTCTCAGTTTGTCACCGAATAAATCTAGGCAAAAGACGCCTTTGAAAAACGAACTGCAACTAAAACCCGTCAGCTCTTCAAAAAGTGTTGAGAGAGTTGAAACCAGCCTCAGAAAAACTTCAAATTCGATTGGAAGATTATCAACTCAAGAGAATACAGAAAGAAATAGCTGCTACGACTACGTCCACAAAGTTTATAATAAAACTCAGTTGTATCGCAAAAGCCTAGTCTAACTTTGTTTTACTTATTTAATTTGTACTTTTTCAATTCTTATTTCAGAAAAAATGATTATTGATTAATTATAATTTCAAAACATTTGCGCACATTTATGAATCCCTTCAACAACAACGACAATATTAGAACTAAAATAATTCACTTTCCTTCTTTTGAAAAGCACATCAGTGGCTATCCAGACTACTCGAAGGGCAAATACATTTTTCTCCAAAAGTATAGATATGAGCTGGACCATTTCCCGAAAGGGATTTGGTTTGCGAGCTTCCCAGGAGCACCAAGCCCCGATCATAGATTCAAGGCATGTATTCAAATTTTAAATTCTAGAGTTGTGCAAATGTCATGCACTTGCCACAAATACAAGGACTGCGAGCATGCAATCGCTGCACTATTTTGGGTTCGAGAGAAATACATTGATTCTGATGATGAGAGTGATGATGATGCTGAAGAAATTCAAGAAAATTTGATAGAGACAAGATCTTATAGCTTTGATAGTTCTGGTGAGGATTCTTTTATTGATGATAGAGATGAGTCAGATCTGAGTGTTGAGGATGAAAATGCCTTGGAAAATGATAATCCTGATCAGGAGGAAATGGCTCCTCTTCAGCACGAATTCAGATGTCAGATCTGTCTTGAGGACCTGGAGATCCCAGTGTTGTTTTCTTGTCTTTCCCACAGTGTTTGCTATGATTGCGCAGAAAGCTTGTTTGAAAACGCACCTAAAGATCGAGATGGATCGAGAAAGATCAAATGTCCAACATGCGGAGAGAAACATTTCTTTAAAATAAAAGCTGCAGAAGAATTGAAGAATAGAATCAACAAAGGCTTAAGGAGGATAATCGCTAGCTACCAGCAAGAAAAAGAGCTAATTCAGAAAAGAGAAAATGTCTTCAAAGAAGAGATTAACTGTTACAAAAGTATGCTGGCTGCAGAAGGTAACAAAGAGAATAGTAATCCGCTTCTCGGTCAAAGAAGGCCCTCTGAAAGATCATCAACCCAAGATTCGCTGAGAAAAGCCGATGAAAATGAAATTAGCGCAGACAATCTCCTTGGGAATCAACCAACCACATTCTCTGTTCGTAAGGTGTTTAAAGTTCAGTCAAGGAAGGCGAAAGAAGAAAAAGAGCTTGAGAAGTTTGTTCCAGTCCATCGAGAAACAAATGAACCTCAAAATTGTGACCTTGAACTTAAAGAGGAAGAAGGGTTCAAGTCGAAAAGAACAGTTCGAAAATTACTACTTGATGAAGAAGAATCGGAGATTAATTGAGTAAGAGAGGGAGATATCTTGATGATTATTTTGAATATACAACTTACTGTATTTGTTCTATTACCAATAATTCCTTATTTATTTTTGTCTAGTGAGAGTTTAACCATGATGAAAACATCTCTTTTCAGATTAAATAAATGTTTTAAATTCATTTAAAATTGAATTGATGTTGTCTACTAGGAAATAATTTCAGCATCACCTTGTCATGGTGAAGAAAAAATTCCACTTTTTCTCGTGAAATGTTTGAATCGTGGTCTGAATTCGATCTTCATGCACCAGAGTAACAAATGATGCCTCAGGAATTGTTTCTGATTAAAACAAATAAAAGTTTAGTTCACTTCATATATTCGCCTAATTTGGACAAAAAATAATAATTTATTACATCACAATTCTTGAACCAAATGGAGCGCATCACCTTGTTGAAAAACCATCTTTCATCACAAACACCACCAAAGAGATTTGCCAAGATCCAGACAGAGACTTTGGACCAAGGAAAAATCGGAGTCATCAGCTTGGACTCCCCAAAAGACCTCAATGCCTTGTCAAAGGAACTGAAAGCTGAAATCGTTGATGCCCTCCAAATTTTCAGCTCAGACAAAAACGTTAGAGTAATCATTCTGAGAACTGAACTTCCTAAGGCTTTCTGCGCAGGCGCTTCAATTGCTGAATTTCCCTTGTCAACTTTGGAAACCCAGAATCTTGCCGATATTTTCGAGGATATTGAATATGGCTTTGAGAGATGCAAGAAACCCATTATTGCTGCCATCAATGGTGTAGCTTTGGGCGGAGGATTCGAAATCGCCCTTGCTTGCGACATGATTTTGATGTCCGACGAGGCTCGCCTTGGCTTGCCAGAACTCAGATTAGGCCTTATTCCAGGAATTGGCGGAACTCAAAGATTGGCCAAGTTGGTTGGAAAGCATAACGCAATGAAAATCATTCTGAGTGGACAATTCGTGTCAGCTGATGAAGCCAATAGACTCGGAATCTGCCAAGGAGTGTACAAGAAGGAGAATTTGTTCAATGAAGCTGTCAGTCTCGCCAGAAGCATAGCTGATAAGCCTACCTATGCCTTGATTCTCGCCAAGAAAGCCATTAAATACGCTGATGAAGTTGGATTGACCCAAGGATTGAGATTCGAAAGAGAGGAAATCAACGCTCTCTTCTCAAGCAAGGGAAAAGAAGAAGGTGTCAATGCATTCTTGGAAAAAAGAAAGCCTGATTTCGAAGGTAAATAAATCAAGCTCAGTGTTGCTTCGACGATAAGATGAATAAAATTGTTTCGAAGAGGCATAGGTGATTAGAATGAATAAAATAACTCTACTTTCTAAATATATTCTAGAAATTTAGCTTTTTCATCTAAAAATATGAAAAAAAGCGGACAAAAAATCATTCGTACTTATTCTTGATAAAATTCTTGCTCGTTATCAAATCTCTAAAATTCTCTGATTTGAGATTCCTCTCTGGAAAAATATGAATTTATTAAGTTTGAAATAATTTCATATCTTTAGTGAAACTAATTTCTGAAAAAAAATAAAGGAACTCAAGAGATTTTGGATCATTTGATTCTGATGATTTTTTTAGGATTTCTAAGATTACCTGGAAAATCCTAAGATTCTCTGCTTTTTCCTCTGATTTCCATCAAAATCAATAAATTGGGGAGGAGAAAATTTCCTTATTTTTGGCACTCAACCCCTCAAATTCTTCTCATCAAGAAGATTTGTACACTATGAAGAAAGCAAGGACAGAATCTTTTTCATACTGAAAAGAAAAGTCGTGAAATAAGAAGAGGATTAAATGCAAAACATTTTTATCATTTATTTCCCCAAAATAGAACAGTCTTCTCATAAAAGTCAAAGAGAATCATGTCCAATCTGCTCCAAGGAAATTTTTTTTTTAATTTTGAGGACTCATTTTGATACATAATTCTTTGAATCTTATAAAATAAAATTGGTTGAATTATTTTCTAAAGTTTTTTTCTTTGTTTCTAAACTCCAGAATACCTCAAAACTCGAGGACCTTCATCCCAAAGTCGGCTAAAAAAGCAAGATCTCAAAGTCGCAGCAAAACCCTAAAACAAAAATCTTAGAAAAAAAATTGATTCTTTTAATTCTTTTTGTCTTTTTCCAATGTTTCGAATTCTCCAAAAAACTCTTCTCATACAGAAGAGGAGAGTTGCTTTTTCAAAACCAAAACCTCGTTCAGAGCGATGAAAACAAAAAACTAACAGTTTGAATCTTCAAAGCTGGTCACAAACTGATGAGATGTCTTTTGAGATGAAAAAGATACAAGCTTAAATTTTATAAAATTTCACTTTGCTTATTCCACATAGAATATTAAAAATTGTTTACTCGGTTCTTATCTGTCGATAAAAAATTAAGCTCAAGAGAGAAAATGGATAAAATCATCTGAAAATGAATGAGATCATTGCTCCCTACTTTGAAAAACTTCCTCTTGGCCCTCAATAGTTTCTCCAAGGCAGA
>Ga0182738_1005497_pt1 | contig 13486 bp, 8 predicted proteins | sample eDN5th30CBELigMG_FD_128876 | JGI IMG/M metagenome (GOLD analysis project Ga0182738, IMG submission 128876) | Enriched Miracle-Growth compost microbial communities from Emeryville, California, USA - eDNA 5th pass 30_C BE-Lig MG (version 2)... ...
ATTGGTTTCCTTTTTTCAGCAAATGCCTTCAATCCTTCAATTCTATCTTCTGTTTCAATAATCCTCGAATACAACATTCTCTCAATATCCAAACCAGTCTTAAGATCAGTCTCAATGCTTGCACTTACAGCCTGTTTAGCAGCTCTAATCCCCAATGGCCCCTGAAATAATTATTCCCCAACTCTATTTTGTTCATTACCTTTGGTAATATTTGCTGAGCAATCTCAAGGCATTTATTATATGCAGCTTCAAAGTCATTCTCCACATAATTTACCAGATCTAAATTTAGAATTATATCCTTGACTGCTTATCAAACTCACGATATTCCAGCGCTTCTTGACTATCCAACCTTTTTCCAAGCAATATTATCTCCTTTGCTTTCGCTATTCCAACGACTCTTGATAATGTTTGTGTTCCTCCTGCCCTAATATGGGAGATTTTTATTCAATTAAATATGAAAAATAGAACCCTGGGAGCCAGCCCCAGCTTGTTTCAGGAAGCCCAAAGGCTACATTTTTTGTTGCAACTCTAAAATCACAACATAAAGCAAGTTCTAAGCCTCCTCCTAAAGCATGACCATCGATACATGCAATAGTCGGAACTGGGAGATTCTGAAACAGACTGAATTAAAAGGTTTTTATAAAAGCTACATATAACTCATTAAATGTGTTTCGAAGTGTTGCGACAAGGAGGTCAGTTTGGAAATTGGTGATATTAAGTCGTTCTTTAAGATCTGCACCTGAACAAAACATGCCAGGAATTTTACTTTTCACAATAACCGCTCTGCAATCTTCATCTTCATTTGTCAATTTTACAGCTTCTCGAAACTAACTTTTGACATGAGAGTTAGCCTATATTAAATTATACATCATTGATGAGATCTCAAGTGATAGCATTTTTTGTTTTAGGATTATCGAGCTCAAGAAGTGTGATACCTGTAGAGGTAAAAATAAAAAATTTCATAAAGAAACCTGTCAAGTCATTGTTGAGTTTTTGGATAGTAACTTTCTTGAGCTACGTGGGGGTTATATGAAGAGAAATGCATAGATACATTGGAAGTTGAGAAGAGTCTTTTAGTGAAATGAGAAATCATAGTATTTTAGTCAAGTTTAAAAGTTAATAATTGTATTATAATTTTGGCAAAATTTTTATATTTTTCAATTTTTATAGCAGAACAAGGCAAATTTAATTTTAGAAAGGAAAAGAAAAGATTCAAAAATCTCTTCTCCCCATCCAATACGAAACATTTTCTCTGCAAAAGAATTTTTTTCAAACAAAAAAATTTTCCCTCCTTCCCTACTTCTAAAACAAATTTCGAAATATTTCCTCCCTTATCAGAAAACTAACTTCTCATCAAAATAACTTATCATCTCATTTCCAGTTTTCCCCTCCCCTCAACCCAACCCAACTCAATTCAACTCTTGAATTTCAATAATCAGTATCAATTGGCTCTCATCAGGAAAATCTAAAAAATTTCTTCAAAAAAATATTTTTATATAATTTTCCAGAGCAAAGTGTCGTATATATAATTTATTCAAAAAAACAAAAGTAGATCTTTCTATATTATTATTATGAGCGACTGGTGCACTATCGAATCCGATCCTGGTGTCTTTACTGAACTCATTAGAGAAATCGGTGTTAAGGGCGTTGCTGTTGAAGAAATCTATTCTTTTGACGATGTCGATCTTCTCGAAAATCTGAAACCAATTTATGGCTTAATCTTCTTATTCAAATGGACCAAGGACACTGAAAAAAGAGAATGTCTTCAATACTATGACAATGAGCTCTTTTTCGCTAATCAAGTCATCACTAACGCTTGTGCTACTCAAGCTATTCTTTCTGTTCTTTTGAATCTGAAAGATGTCGAGATTGGCCCAGAACTTAACAACTTGAAATCTTTCACTGCTGATATGGATCCCCAAACTAAAGGATACGCTATTGGTGAATCTGAAAAAATCAAAAATGTCCACAATAGTTTTGCCAGACCTGAACCTTTCATGATCAGTAATGACAAAAAAAGCAAAAAGGAGGGTGAAGCATTCCATTTCATCACTTATATCCCCTTCAAGGGAAAATTGTACGAATTGGATGGACTTCAAGAAGGACCTATTTTGCTCGGAGATTGCACTGGAGAAAATTGGTTTGAAGGTGCTAGAGATGAAATCAACAAAAGAATCATGAAGTAATCGATCCTTCTTTGCCGCCTAAGCTATAATTTTTTTCAGGTATGCTAGTAATGAAATCAGATTCTCTTTATTGGCTGTTGTTGGTAGCAAACAAGAACAAGTAATTTTTTCGGAAATTTTCTCTCTCTCAAGCTTATCTCTACATTTTAGTATGAAAAGGAAGTTAAGAGAATTAACAGTTTAAGAGGAAACTTGTATAAAAAGCTCAAGGATCTTGGCCAAGCTATTACTGCTGAAGAAGAAGAATTGGTAGTCTCTTTTGAAATTCTTTGAGAATAACCTTTTTCTAAAGATTGCTCAAGCTAGTCCTATGGTTGAGGAGTCTCAAATTCCCAATACTGCTGAAGAAATTCACGCTACTCTTTCTCAACTTGCTGTTGATTTACAAACCAATAAAGAATTCTTACAAGACGAACAATTGAAATATAAACGTTATGAAGTATTATCTCAGGATTCAATATGCATTTACTCAACAAATTATAGGAAGAGAATGCTAGAAGAAAGCACAACTATTTGCCATTTATTATTGAAATGCTCAAGACAGTTGCCAAGAAGGGGCAACTTAAGGATTTGGTTGAAAAAGCTAAGGAAAAGCAAGCTGCTAGACTTAAAGCCAAAGAAGACCGCAAAAAAGAACTTGAAAAAGAAAAGAAATAAATAACAAAAATTCTTTGTACTAAGTAAGAGTAATCATATTATCTAAGTATCTAAGAGCCATCCCACTTGTCGGCTTTCTATTATAAAAAAATGTTGTATCGGTAGTCATTGAACAATTATTCTTATAAAGTTTACTATACCATTTTCAAAAAAACTTTCATGGTTCACTCTCACTCTCAAACATTTACTCAAGACATTATTTTTTATCCCTTTGTTTTTCTTTAAGATTGCGGCAATATTAAGAAAATATAGGATATGCTAATTTTGAGCCATTAAAAAAACTTCCCTTGAAAATCATAGATGCAAAAAGAGATTTACTTAACCATCTTGAATATGACTACTCACAAGGGCAGCATTTCCCCTATCTGAGGGAGAAAGTTATGATCATAAGGGAGAGAGGGATTTTTATTGGTTGAAAAAGAAAAAGCCTAAGAGAATGGCTTTTGGATGATGTTAGTTTTTTTGGATTTTTTTTTAAATGATCCTAAGATAATCAGCTAGAAAGGTCTGGATAACGGTTCATGCAGGGGTTTTATGTGTTGAGGAAGGGTCAAGTTTAGATTCTTATACTATTAAGCATAGGATCAAGGGGATAACAGGCATAATAACATAAACTTAAGTATTTTGGTCTTAAAAGAATTAATCGACACCCATACCGACGTCCTTTCCGGTGTATTTGCCACCCTTCATCTTTAAGCTGAGGGTTCTTTCCTTTCTGGCCAACAAGTCGTTTCTATCCTTATCGATCTTGAGCTTGGTGATGACAACCTTGGAGGGATCGATGGGGATGTTGATGGGTTGACCTATTCATTTCGTTTATACATATTCCTTCCTAGAAAACCGTACCATTGAGCTTTTGCTTGGTGAGCTTTTCAATGTAGATGCACCATCTGGCTCTGTATACTTGGATGACTTTACCCTTGTTACCCTTCAAAGGACCTAAACCGTTAAACGCCTTCTCCTCAATGAGTTTATACCTCTGACAACGAGGACTTCGTCGTCCTTTCTGACGGGAACAGCTCTGACATTGTACTTCTTCTTAAGATCCTTGGATAAGTGAGAGCTCATGATCTTTCTCTTAAGATGAGAAGGAGCAGTGAAATGAGCCTTTCTTTGCTTTCTTCTTGAGCTGGAAACCTCTACATGGAGTTAGGGAAGGGCTGGAAGAACGATTTACCAATATGTCTCTTCATTCCCCTTTAGTGAGAATTTTAATTCAGAATAAAATTTGAGGATACTCAGTTCAGCCAATGTATTTTTATCGCACATGCATAGCCAAATTCATGTTTGCTTAAATTAAATCAATAGGGATTTAGTATTTTTTTCAACACGACATTGAGCTGTTTTATGGCCAAAACCAATCATAAATCGTGTAAATCATGGCAGAAGCTTGTGTTTATTGTTTATCATGAGAAGCAAGAGCAGTGTTGTGATTTAATTTTGGGTATAAACTTTGAAGAGAAAAATATCTTGATCAAAGCTTTGTCTAATGTATTGCACTGTTATTAATTAAAGGCCTTGAAATTAGCAATGAAAAAGATTCTGAGGCTAAATAAATCAACCTTCAAAAATTTTCACAAGATAGACCTTTGGGATCAAAAATGTTCAGTGAAATCAAAGCTGAGGATTGATAAATTTTTTTCAGAGTTTTTCTTGAAATTTTCGGCTTTTTTTTTTCAAAGAAATTTTTTTTCAGAAATTTCAAAGAGAAAATTCTTTTTTTTTGCCCGACGAGAAATCTTTTAACAATCGAATCGATCATTTCTTCAAAGATTGAAGAGATGAGAAAAGATTGCTTCTTTTTCAAACTGAGTTGATAAAGATAAGTACTCTTTTCTTCCAAAGTTCACTTTTGCTCTATTTTCACTTACTTCCAAGGCTTCCTGAAAATTTTTTCATCCCCCCAAAAAATGAAAGACAATGAAATCTGATTCGCATTTCTCTCTTTCATTTGTTCTGGCACAGTTGATTCGAATATTATAAGCTGATGAGATTCAAATTCAGTTCTAAACAAAGAAAAAGCAGATTAATACTATCTTCATTTTCTTCTTTATCAAACTCCAACTAAAAAAAATTTTCACTTAAAGAATTTATGCTCAGAAGAGGCCTAGTAGAAAATCTGGAATTTTAGGGAAGCTTGATTCACTCATTTTAGCAATCAATTTCAAAAAAGCAGAAGCTCCTATTTTTTTCATTATCAAAACTTGAAGAAGAGTTTTGCCTTGACAATAAAAAAGAAGCAAAAAAAATTTTCCTTTGAATCAGCACTGGAAAGAGACTCACTTCAGCTCATTTAGTGTCAACAATAAGTCAGGAGTAAAGGAATGAGTTTATGGACGCCAAGCTGTATATCTTGGAACCTTAGATATCTTTGAAGGAACCCAATGAATTCTTGGAAGTAAAAATATTTCTCTCTAAAATGAGAGGTATTTAAATCACTGAAAGAATTGTCACCGTCCCTCTTGAGGAAAAAACTTTGGAAATTTCAAAGTATTTACCAATATTGTTCTGACCAAGACAGAACAAAATTAGAATTTGAGATTTGAATAAAAAAGTCGAGTATGGATTGGAGCAATTTCAACCAGAGATTTCATGATCGTATCATTTGAGCAATTCAATGATTGAGTCTTTCTTCTGAGAAAAATCCCCATAAAGGAGTCTCTTTCATTCAGGAAATAACTGTTTTAAAAAGAAGAAAATTTTTGAGAATTTTTTTTTTCAGTCAATAGGATCTGAAGAGTCCTTTAAAGAAAATTTAAAAGTAAAAAAACAAATTCTTGAAGGATGCAAATGCTCTTCTTGCTGAAGCTCATCTCAAAAAGACAGTTTTTCTCCTTTTGAAATGCATGACCAAAAATTCCCAAAGATCCAAGTTCTTTATTATGGGTCTCACAAGGTGTCAAATTTCGAGATTTTCCTCTTCTATTGCTGAGATAAAAGATTGAATGAGTCAGTAATTTTTTTTTCGATCTCATTGAGCATTTCAGCAGTCTGTCAAATTTTCTTGGTCAAAGATAAAATTACAAATTAATAGAAATTCGAAGGAAATACGCAGATTAAATTCAATAGCTCGAATTTACAATCCGAATTAGACAAATTATTTCTAAATGTCTAAATAATTTAACCACTGTGTATTGGTGCGAAATTTATTCAAAATTTCAAAAATCCACATTCCAAAATTTCTATATATTTCACTTTCTTTCACAATTTTCAAATATTCTTATTCTCTCTTTCAACAGATAGGTCATCCAGCAAGCTCTTCTCATCTATTATTCATTTAAATCTTTTCTCTCCTTTACAGTAAAATGGAAAAACCAATTATATAGAATTAAAATTCTATTTTTGTTCGACAGAAAGAAAAAAAAGAATTGATCACCTTGGCATCAAAAGATGATCACAGATCCCAGATTCCCCAAGAACAATTTTTTGGACCCCCCGAATGACCAAAATTCAGCTTTGAATAAATCATAATATAAACTAAATCCTTTGTACTAATATATCTTTATAAAGATAAGCCTTCAAAGAAAGAGAAATCTCTCCCTTATCTATATGCTTACTCCACATAAAAATACTCAGCCACAACTTCTCTATAAATTCAAATCTATACTTTCTTCACAACACACTCTTTCCTATAAATTTCTATTCCTTAGAGTTCAGTGCTTTCGTCATCGCATCTGAAGGGGTTCAAACTTTCGGGATGAATGAAAAATCCAGATGTAAGTCCAACAAAGGCGGTGTTTCTGACAGCGGAGAAGAAACCAGCGCGAGCTAAAAGAATTATTCAAGCCTTCCATATACAAAAATTCATTTTTACCCTTAATGCTGATCAAGAAGGTCAAAGCAGTAAGACCATAGAAACCAGCAGCTCTGATGGTGGGGTCAATGGTGAAGATGTGATCTCTTTTGAAGTCTACGGAAAATCATTAGAATACTGAGATCTTCTTCTTATTCATTACTGGAAATGTAAACAGGGGCATCTCTGTTGATATTTCTGACTTCGTCTCTGACAATGCCGTAGTATTGCTTTTGAAAATTTTCAGACCAAAAATCTTCCAATATAATAATTATACCTTAGAGTGCTTTTCAGCATCGTTGAGGAAAGCAGTAGAATCACGAGTGAAAGTGCTCAAAGTATTTGTAATATCCTTAATGGTGTCCTTGGCCTTTCCTTCAAGTTCAGCAATATTTATTCCTTCCTTAGCCTTCTCGGTGAGTTCTTTGGCCTTTTCTAAACTCTTGTTGGCCAAGTCCTTGGCTTGGTCTTCAACTTTGTGGACTTGAGCAGAGTGTCTGGCTTCATCAATAACCTTCTTGGCCTTGTCTTGAACTTCTTGAGGGGCGTGTTTAATGGCCTCAATAGCTTGCTTGCCCTTTTCTTCGACCTTCTTTACGGTAGGGTCATTTCTGATAGCTTCAGCAGCTTGACGGGCTTTTTGTTCAGCTTGTTGAATTTCAGGAATTCCGGTGTTGGGAGTTTCAGTGCCTTTAGGGGCTTCTTTTCCAGAGTTGTTTCCCATTTCAAATTATAGTATAAGCTAAAAATTAATAAATGGCAAAATATCTTTGGATAAGCAAAAATCACGTGTGAAGCATTATTAGGTCGGCAGCCCAGACCGGTAGGGAATACTGAGAAAGAGGAAATTAAGACTAAAACTAGAGATTTATATTGATGAGAAAAACTAAATTAGAGAAGAGGTTCAAAGAAATGACATTGGAATAAATAAGAAAAAAGAAGGAATATGAGAAGAAAATTTTTAATTTTGATCTTTAAATTAAATAATATTAATGTTTTTCCTTACGGTACAGTCTCGTTAATAATAATTATTATTATTATTGTGTTGATGTGAATTCGAGTTCCTTCTTTTGATAAAATCCTTCCTTTTTCCCCTCTCTTTTCATCATAGGACTCATAAGATTGAACAGCCCGCGAGAAATCATTTAAAGTGTTAGAATTCACTCCAAAGCAAATCATTATAAATACACAATAAACACCTATTCAACACAGTAGACAAAAATATTTTGGCATGGTATAAAAATTCAAACAAAAACAAAAGTTTTGTTTTCATACAGTAATTCCCCGAAATCAGACAGCCTTTTGAGAAACTAAAAGCTTATGTGTCGTTAATTTTGAGGTCAACCAAGGATGATCATCATAAATTTTGAAACTCTCTTTGTTCATCAAAAATTGTTTATCCTCACTTAATATTCCCTCTAATAAAAAATAATCACTTCCCCGCTCCGAGAAACAATTACTTGATGCTGTAATAAACTCAATGAATTTCTCAACACTATCAAATCCAAGCAATTCGCTCAAATATTGTGCAGAAATCTTTTCTCCAAAACTAACCCTTAAATATATCTCCAATAGACAGTCATACCTTTTGGTAATTATTCTCAAGGATAGTATTCTGATTCGATGGATAAACATCTCAATCAAATTTCTTGTCAGCAAAAATCCCCTTTTATACATTTGGAAAAATGCCTTTGTGTTTCCTGTTGTATAATGATGTCGCAGTCTAGTCATCCACCCCGAAATGTTAGTTTCAGATCAAAAGAGTCCCCCTCTCCCTCGAAATTTGATCAATCAATTAATCTACCTCATTGCGAACGCAATCTCTTTGCTAGCAAAATCTTGTTCTGAAAGACCAGTCAATGCTTTATTCAGGTCATTGTTGGCTTCTCCCAACGTATAATAGATAATTCTGTAACATAAAAATTCCTGGAAATAAAATAAGAAGATGTAATGAAAATTCACTACAGGCTTATTTTCAGAAACTACTCCTTGTCGGTAGAGATCCATAAGTTGGCTTTGACATTGGTTGAAATAATTGATATCGTCACATTCCAAGCATATTCTGATATTCTCTTCATATACTCTTGCAGTGAACTCATTCTTTATCTGCTGAACTGTCAAATCCTTTTTTTTATCTCAAGTTCTCTTCAATATTATTTCTCAATACTTGACGTAGAGATCGAAATTGGTCTGCTATATAATCGTAAGTGACTTCCTTGTTGTGCCATTTGGTTAGAAGAAGCTCCAAAGTTTTTTTGAGAATTGATTCTGGTCGGATTATTGATGCATCTGGCTCTTTTGTGAGACGTAGATATGCCTTTTCGAGTACAGTACTCGTTCCCTTCTCACTAAACAAACTTTGCTGGAAATCTTTATACCACAATCTTCCATTGACTAGCTTGTGATTCCAAATTCCACTCATTATCTTCATTTAAATCTTCCAGATTTATTGAGAATTTCTGAAAAATGAGCAGTTTCTATACCTGCAGGCTCTTGTGTTTTATTATTGTTAGAAAGGTCTTGGTTAAATCTTTCTTGTCTTTGTTTTTGTTTGTATTCTTCATTTGTAGTAGATTTTTCCTTTGATTATTTTTTCAGGGGTGTTTGGCAAGGAGGTTACATGTTTATAGGAAGGATTTGAAGAGCGCTGAAAAGGTCCAGAGGTTGAAGGATTTTTGTAGTTTGTGTAGGATTTGTATTTTTGAGAGTTTGTGTAGTTGGATTGAGACATAGTTCGAAGGATAAGAATAAAAATAAATTTTATGTTTTTTGGATCTGATGTTTCGGAAAGAGGGAAAATCTCATCCTTGTCTTGAAAAAACCAACCCAGAATTTTTTTGGACTCAGAAGCCTGCCTATGTATGAGGAGGGGCGGAAAGTCCTCATATCATTTATTTCTTTATGATTTCTTTTGTTCGAAAAATTTTTTGAAATCTTTTTTTTTGTTCTTCTCGAAATTTATCTCAGACTGTCTAGAACTGAAATATTGACAATCAAATTCTTATCAATCAATCTAGGTGCTTTTTTGATCAGATAAATAATTCAAAGTTTTTTTCTCTGTTCTACTATAAAATTTTCTGATTCTGATGAGTTCAAAATATTTCTAATTTTTTCCCCTCTGGTTCTCTCGCATTCTCCTTATTATCAGAAGAGAAGAAGGTGAATTCGTCCTCTCAATATTTTCAGCCAGCCTGTCCGTACCCTCACAAAAATCGAATGACTCGATATAAATCTCGAGAAGTTATGAGAGCAAATAAATAAATCTAACGATCCCAAGTTAATAATTTACATACATATCAGAAACACAAATAAACCCCAAATCTTTCATTATATCCCAAATTCCTCCTACTTCCCTCAATCTCCTTTTCCCTCACTCAACACCCCTTTGACTCCCAAATGGAAGCATCAAATATACAAGACGATAACCAAACAGCATTAAAAATCATTGAAATTTGTAAAGAAGCAGATGATGGCGTCCCACATGATGTCCTTTCTAGAGAAATCCAGGTCGCTGAGCAAAAAGTCATAGAAATCCTCAATCAACTTATTCGTGGTGGCCATATTACTGTCAAACAAAATGCTGATAATGTCCCTGTCTATCATTTCCAAGATCCTGATAGAGTTCGCAGATTTGCTGGCCTTGATAGAGATCACATGGCAGTTTATGAATTAATAAAGCAAGCTGATGCTAATGGCTTGTCCAAAAATGATATAAAGTCAAAATCTGGCATGAATCCTACTGCCCTGAATAATATTCTCAACGCTTTGAAGAAGAGAAATTTGATCAAATCAGAAAAAGCTGTGAACCAAAAGAATAGAAATGTATGGATTTTGTTTGAGTTGGAACCTTCTATGGCTGTCCGAGGAAATATCTTTTACACAAAAGGAGAGTTCAACCAAGATTTTGTCGATGCTCTCTATGAAAAAATCCTCAATTATATTGACTCACATTCAAGAACTCAGGGCTTTGTCGGGAAAAAAGAAATAGCCCTCCACTTGAGAGCCTCAGAGTTCGCCACAGCTGATCTTAAAGATGAAGATATCCAAAGAATTGTTGACATTCTCGTCTTTGATGATAAAATTGAGGAGCTTCCTGGCCAAGGGTATAAATCCTGCGATTGGGAAGATGCTGTAAAACCTTCCGTGTTAACTTTGACTCCTTGTGGATCTTGCCCTGTGTTTATTGAATGCCGTGAAGGAAGTATTATCAGCCCTGAAAAATGTATTTATTTCTTAAAATGGTAATGATAAATATGGGAAAAAATTCTAGTTATCCCTCTCTTTTATATAACGGTGTAATAAAAATGAAGCAGCAATCTCTTTTGTAAAATTTTTATGGGACCCTGAGAGGGGGTCGATGCGAAAAAATCTCTGTGTTTATAATTTTTGTTTTGAAATCAAAATTTGACAAGTCAGCACAAAATTATTTTTTTTTTATTTTATCAAAATACAGCAAAAAAAGTGCAGAAATAAATGTCAGAGAGCCTTTCTAATCCCCTTAATCTCTACAAAGAGCTTCTCTACACATTTTTCGAGAAAACGAGCAAACAAATTCAAAAACGATATAAAGAAATCTCCTTACTCATCAATCAATATACAGGTTCCACCCTACTCAAATCATCTTCATTCTAATTTCTTCAGAACAAGTCAAAGATGACCGTGAACTTAACGCCAACAAATATTATGGTGTCTTTAAACTTTCCATCGAAACCCGCGATACCAAACTCGTCGAAACCTCAGTCTACTACCTCTATGTTTGAACTTTCTTTCGCAATAGTCATAATTTCCTCTCTAGAAACTCGTTTCTCACGGCTTCATCGACGGTAATTGCCCTGATTATGTCCAGGACCTCCATCTCGAAGAAAATAAGACCTCCCTCACACAACTAGACCCTTTCCCTACTGATCGAAAATTGATTGATTCTATTGTTGAAAATGTCTGCTCTTGTAAAAACGAAAAAAATGACAATATCCAACTTCAACTTATCAAAGTACTTGGTTAATTGATTCTCTTGCTAAATCCCCTCTCAGCTTTTACTCACTTTTGTCACCAGTCTTCTTTGCGAAGTCCATGGAAAAAGCTTACAAGAAATCGTTCGAACTCTCTACACTGTCTATTTGAGTATATTTCAATAGCTTTACACAAATTTCTAACCACCCTCTCTTCAGCAACTAAAAATCCAGTCAACGAATCAATCGCGCGTGCAGCTTTAACCCAAATCAACACTCTCATTTTCCAAAGAATGGAAGAATACAGTGTAAACTTACCCCCTTCTTCTTCCCCGTAACAAGTGTATAATAGAAGAAAGAAGAAGACTTTCAAGTAGCTAGACCTACTCAGTCTTACCACCCAAAAACTAAACACCTTGAAAAAAAGAGACTTGGCGGGGAACTTGTGCCTCCTCTTCTTTTACATCAAAGCTCCAGCCACTCGCTTACTGGACGCACCAGCTCCCCAGAACCGTATTGATTGTCTTTGAATGATCCATAATGAATATTTTAAAGGAGTGTGTTTGATAGGATTTTGAATAATAGGCCAAGTGACGATACAGTGAGTATAATATCAGGGGCAGGTATGCAGGATCTTCCAGATAGAGGAAGTGAGACAGCAGATCCGAGATATAATCAAGATGATCTATTTGAGACTCCAGACGAAAGATATATTTATCGATGTGTGAATAATTTGGTGGATGATGTGTGTTTGTTTTATGGGAAATATGATAATCTCAAGGGCAAATATGAAAAAGCAGAAGGCGAAAAGAGAAAAGATTACAAGACAATGTTGAGAAATTTGCCATTGAAAGCGGTGCCTTGGAGCCTCGAAGCTGATTCCTTGTCGTTTAGAATGTTGGTAAAACCTGATATAAAGAATGAATCAGGAGAGAATGCTGGGTATTTTGGATGGTGTATAATGTGCAGATCGACTGCAAATCTCTATTGTAAAGAAACGAGAGTCCCAGTCTGCTCCGTCGAATGCAAATCCCTCCACCTCAAAGAACTACGTATAATTTTGAGAGAGAAATCATCCCTTATTCTCAAATAGAACACTTGAAAGAGCATCAGAAATTTGCAGAAGATATAGCAAGCAATGTATATTTCCAAGACGCTTATCAGATCTTTGTCTATCTCTGCAAACTCTCTGGAAAAGATCCTACCACGTATCTGAGAAAATTAACATCACAGTTTTCTAATACTCTATCTGATAGGGATTCAAGTGCGACATCATTGAAGAGCAAGACACTGACGTTGGAATTGATTGTGAATATCATGGAAAATGCAGGGCCAACATTTTTGACAAGAGAAGAGTTCAGAGCGGTTATCAAAGACAACCTCTGTGATAGTATTTTGAAAAGCTCAGTCAGTACTGAAAAACCAGTTTTTGCTTTCAGTCTTGGGATCTTTGTCGCTCTAGTGACGAATTTCAGAGATATTTTGAAGGCAGAAATTGCAGTTTTTATTGAGAATATTTTCCTCAAAATGCTTGAGAGTAATAACAGTAGCTTCAATCACAGACTTCTTGCTCTTCAAGTGTTTTATAAAATGACATTGAGAGCAAGAACTATGTTAGAATTCTACGTTAACTATGATTGTAAAATGGACTCTACCAATGTCGTTGAAAAGATGGTCGATCTCTTATGCAAAATTGTACAGGGGAAATATTTGAGGCCAGAGTATAGCGCATTGATAACAGCACAAAATGAGCCAAAACTGAGGCATTTAGCGTTGGATTCTTTGGTCAATCTTGCAAGAGCATTAGTGATCTTCACTGAGGATTATCAAAAGAAATTGGAGGAGATCAATAAACAAAAAAACGCTTCATTTGAATTTGAAAGAGATGGAGGAGAAGATTA
>Ga0182738_1005498_pt1 | contig 13486 bp, 13 predicted proteins | sample eDN5th30CBELigMG_FD_128876 | JGI IMG/M metagenome (GOLD analysis project Ga0182738, IMG submission 128876) | Enriched Miracle-Growth compost microbial communities from Emeryville, California, USA - eDNA 5th pass 30_C BE-Lig MG (version 2)... ...
AATTTTGAAAATAAACAAATATTTACTTCAAATTTTTTCTTGTTATTTTTGACTAGGAAACTTTTTCTCAACATTTGCTTTCAAAAAACTTTTGGAACAGACCCAGAAGCCTGAAAAGAACAAACTCAATCCTGTCGATCAATACCAAATTTTTAATCTGGCCTTTTTACAAAAAAATTAATTCAATAAAAATTCATATAATTCAATATATGAGATGTTTCAATTGATTTTTCTATTTTTCTGTTTTCTACTTCTCTCTACAATTTTCTCTTTCGAGGTCTCCACAAACCTTGATCTTCAAAAACTCGCAGGCACCTATTATGTTGCGGGAGGTTATCGCAAAGATGCATCAAATAAAAATTTATATTCTGGAAGATGTTATAAATGTCAAATTATCTACAAAAGCCAGCAGGACATGCTTTTGATGAAGCTTCAATATCTCTTGCCGACTTCAAATAAACCAACAACTGTGATGTCAGTATATACACCAGAAGCTGAAAATAAAGGAATATTGTTGGATAAAATGGAATATTTGTATCAACCAGCATCTTATGCTGGAGAAAATGATCTGCTAGTAAAACACCTTGAAATGGCAGGAAACAATTATATCTTGATGAAAAGAGATGAAAGCGTGGTTTTTATTTTATCTGAAAGTCCTTTTCCAAGCGACTCATTCTTTACAGTATTCGCAATTGTTGGAAGTTTAGGAATAAATCCTTCTGGTTATTTACCTTTCAATAATGAGAATTGCTGAAAACTGAACTTCGTATTTGATTCTGTTCAATCTTAATAAATTTTTGTTATCCTTCTTTTGTACATAATAAATTTTATTTGTCAAGCTTACTTGAAAATAAAATCTTTTCTCGCGAGATCCTTTGATGAATGTTTCACTCCAAAGATGAAAAGAAATGTTTGAGATTTTGTGGGTGAACCTTTGGTTCTTCACTGAAAAAAAAAAATTTCTTAAACAATTTTGAAAAAAATACTGTATATCACGGAAAAATATTTTTGTAAATAATTTGTTTGATGATAGAAATCTGTAAACCATGCTGGTGGAATATCCGGCCAACTGAGTTTGGTTTTGGTTTGTTCAACTCTTTCCTTATGAGTTCTTTGATTGATCGAATGGCAAATTATTTTTAGCTCGCCCGGTAAAAATTTACCTGCGTGTTTAATCTCGAAAAATACCACTACAATCGTGGCAAAGTCTAAAGATTTGCCGCTTTTTGGTTTTCTGTTTACCATAGATTCGAATTGAGAGCATAATTTGAATATCCTTTATCTTTCTTTGTATCCAAACGAACTCTGGCAGATCGAAGAGAACTCCTTATGAATTCTCTTTCTCTACTAAGAAATAAATGTTCGTTTCTCTGAGATAAAGGGGAAAATCTTTTTTTGAGAAGTGATTCTGATCTGGATGATATGATATGGTGACGTGTAATGATAATTTGACACGATCGGAGGACTAGAGATAATAGAATGTTCTAAATTAGAAAAAACTGTCACCAAACTGATGAGTTTTATAGAAATTAAAAGAATTATCTCGATATATTTGAGTATATAAATTGATGTCGTGTAGCGAATTACGAATTTAAAAATAATAATTTGAGAGAAAATTTGTTGATGATTGATCTCGCTTGTGTTTTTACCACTGGAGGCGTTGTTCTCTTCTACAAGACCTACTGCAACTTGAAGTTTGATGCCATTGACACTTTGATCAAGAAGGTTCTTGTTCAAGACAAGGCAGCTGAATCTCAATTGTTTTTGGAGCCATATATGGTTAAATGGAAGGTTGCAAATGATCTCAACTTGATTTTTGCCATAGTATACCAAGAGATCTTCCATTTGTTATACATTGATGATCTCCTTGAGATCATGAAGAACGAATTTAGAGATAAGATTTACCCAAATATCGTTGTGGAAAGAAATTTCTACAAAAATATCCCATCCTTTGACAAGGAGTTTGCTGAAGTTATCAAGAAGTGGGAATTAAAGCAACAAAAGAACCAAAGAAAGGAAAAGATTATGAGAAGTTTCCAAGACACTGACAAGGGCAAAAAGGTTAAAGGAGGAAAGAAGGATGAAGAAACTCCTCAACAAGGTGGCAAGAAAAAGAAGAAGGAGGAGAAAGCCCAAGAAGAATCTGAAGAAGAAGGAGAAGATGAGAATGAAAATGAAGAATCCGGTGAAGAAAGCCCCAAGGAAGGAGAGGAAGAAGAGACTAATGCCTCTCCTAAAGGAGGAATGACTGCTGAAGAAAAACAAAAGGCCGCTATTGCCAAATTGAAGAGTAAGAATAGAGAGATTTAGTTTTTTAACAAGCGTTTAGGCAAAGGTAAGGGTAAATTGACCACCAAGAAGAGCTTACCCAACATGTTTGCAAGCACAAGTACTACTCCCAAGAATGACCAGCCTGAAGAAAAGATCCAAAAGAAAAAGACAACATGGGGAGCTTCTGACAAGGTTAGCAGCTCTGCCATGAAAAGTTTGGATTTCTCTTCGAAGAAAGGAGGAGATGATGATGTTGAAGCCGCAAAGAAGCAATACCTTGGAGAGACTCCTGATGGTCTTGAAGGGCAGTTTATTGATGAAAACGAGTCTCTTAGCTCAAGTGACGATGAAGAAGAGGATGAAAAGAATAAGAAGCCCCAAAAGAAAGGACTTTTGTCCAGATTTACCAGTTCTATTAAAAACGTCACTGGTAACATGGTAATCAGAGATTGAGAGTATTTGTATTTTAATTCGATTCCAATTAGGTGTTGACCGCTGAAGATTTGAATCCTTTATTGGCTAAATTTAAGGAAGGATTGATTGCCAAGAATGTTGCTGAAGAAATTGCTGAACAAATCTGCAATTCTATTAGAGCCAAATTAGTGGACACAAAAACCAAGGCTTTCACCAGTATTTCCAAGACCATCAAGGAAGCCTTTGTTGAATCTTTGACCAAGATTCTCACTCCTAAGAGAAACATTGATATCATTGCTGAAGCTATGAGAGCTAAAGAAAAGGGAAGACCTTACGTTATCGCATTTATTGGAATTAACGGTGTTGGTAAATCCACCAACCTCGCCAAGGTTGCTCACTTGCTCAAGACCAAGGGTGGGTTCTCTGTCATGCTCGCTGCCTGCGATAATTTCAGAGCTGGTGCCGTTGAACAAATCAAGACTCATGGTAGATGCCTCGAAGTCCCAGTTTATGAAAAGGGTTATAAGAATGATCCTGCTATTATCGCCTCCGAAGCCATCAGAGAAGTAAGAGGATTATTGAGAGGGAGTAACTCATTTCATAATAGGCTATCCAAAGAAAGATGGATTGTGTGTTGATCGATACTGCAGGAAGAATGCAAGATAATGAGCCATTGATGAAGGCTTTGGCAAGATTGGTTGCCTTGAACCAACCTGATTTGTGTATTTTTGTTGGTGAAGCCCTTGTCGGAAATGATGCTGTTGATCAATTGACCAAGTTTAACAAGGCTTTGATTGATTTATCTCCACCTGATAAGATTAGAGAAATCGATGCTATTTTGTTGACCAAATTCGATACCGTTGATGACAAAGGTAACTTGAGAGATTTGAAGAATTATTAAAAACTTTTTTTTAGTTGGAGCTGCTGTATCAATGACTTATGCCACTGGTAAGCCAGTTTTGTTCGTGGGTACTGGACAGAAATATACCCATATGAGAAAGTTGAATGTCAAGACTGTGGTGCACTCTTTACTCCATTAGAATAATTAATTACATACATACTTATGCAATCAACAAATGCACCTGTTTATTATTAAAAAATAGGTGTAGAGACTTAATATGTATAAAGTAATATGATATCCATACGTACGTATTTAGCGAAATTTTACAAGAAAACGCTCCATCATGATATTTTGGCAGACTATTATATAACTACATCTCATTCTAAAAAATTAATTATAAACTCTCCTCCTCTCTTCAGAGTGGCACTCTGATTCGAAAAACAGTTTTTTTTTAAATTCACAATTTTTAGCCTTTACTATTTTCGGTATGAAATTTCCCGAAATTTTGTTGGTCCAGTCCTTTGCCAAAGAAAAAAAAGGGAATCTATTCATTTCCTTCTTTCTTCCTGATTTATTTCCTATCTATTACCTGAAAACATAATTTTTGATAATATTAGTGAAGCTGAATGCCCTTAAAAACCTTGAAGGAGGAAAATCAGAGCTTGAAAAATTTTTGGCTACTTTTTTCTTTTTCCTCTTTGAATGATTTCATACTTTTTGAGAAATTCTTTTTTTTCAGTTTGAAAGAAAAAAATTTGATGGATGTCTTGGATCTCATTCATCTTCAATGTAAAAAAACTCTACCTGTCTATCTCCTTTAGAAGGTCACGGTTTTGAAACCCTCCAACCAGAGAGAAATCTCCCTATTCAATTTTTCTCCCGAAAAACAGTCAAGAAAAAAATCCCTAATTTTTTGCAAGATTAGAAAATAATACGGATAAGTCTAGAATAGAAAATATTAGCAGACAGATTTTCTGACAAAAAATTCTTTAAAAAGAGATAAGATATTGAGATAAAAGTAAGCGCTTATTCTTTTATTTCTAAATAAATAATCTGTCAAATATTTTATTTTCTCCTTGTTTTTCAAATGGATTTGGTCATCGCATCAGCAATCAGCGCCATATCAGCAGGAAGTCTTGGTTACATTGCATATCAAATAAAAAAGAAAGAAGGCGAATTTGCATTGCTTTCTTCTGCAAAAGAATATTCTCCATCTTCATTGATGAATGCCCTGAGTGAGACCCAATTTTATCCAGGTGATAAACCAGGTGAATATTGGATCAACGCTTTTATTGGAGGAGATACTTCATGTCAAAGTCCAGTCATTAGCTCAGTCAATGGAAAAACAAAACTATTATATAGCCTGATATACAGACAGGAGATTCGAGAAAACAACACTTTTGTTCACAACATCGCTGCCAGAATTGATAACAAGAATCCAGTTGAGATTAGGGTTCCACCAATGTTTGCTTTAAGAGATCGAAATAGCCAGCATGTGTGTTTGGTCGGGAAGAATGAAGATGTGAAAGTTCTTGCTCCTCTTGAACCGATAGGGCAAGCACAGAAAATGAAGATTGGAGGAATGTTGCAAAGTTTTGTAGGAAAAGTTGGAGTTTTGATCGGAGCAGCCCGTGACAGCCTCTTTGACATGAGGAACGTTTCTATAGGTTGGTCAGAAAATGAATTTGGGATAAAAGTTGGAGGCTTTTTAACAGTTTATGGAAAGGTGGTGTATAATACAGCAACCAACACTTTGAAAATTGAAAACCCGTTGTATTTCTTAAAGAACAAGTCAGCTGCGTTAATCAGGTTGAAGGAAAGTCTCGTAGGCCATCAATTTGCGATCACTTTGATCCTGATCCCTTTTGTTTTGAGCACGTATTATCTCGTGAAAAGATGGAAGGAGTCTTATCGAAGATACAGAGACAAGGTGGAGAGAGAAAAATTTGAAAAAGTAAATTACAATATAATGGATGAAGAATATAAATGCGTGGTATGTTTTGAACGGCCAAGGAATGTTATATTGAAGCCTTGTATGCATTTTTCGATTTGCAGAGTTTGTTACGAAAGTCTACGAAGTAAAACTTGTCCTGTATGTAAAGTTCCAATCAAAGAAACTATGGATATTTATTTTTCATAATATTGGATGTATTTTATTTGGATTAAAAAAAATGAATAAATCATAAACTTTGAAAAATTTTGGGATAATGCAACATATAGAAATGTATGAGTATTTGTGGAGACAACATAGTATATGTCAGTATTATCAAACAATCAATAAATGAATTAATAAAAACCAAGACAGTAAATTTCAAATTAATAGTAACTCAACCTTTACAACAAACTGATACTACATGCATTCTGGATATTGTGCATGTTAAAATGAATTGGAAGTGGAGAAAAACTCCAAGAAAAAAATTATAATACCAAATTCTCTTCTTTATGACAATTTTGAAGTCTGTATTAAAGTTTGTGTGCCAGTAATGTATGTATTGAGATTCTCAAGAGCCTTTAAAAGAATATCATTTTGAGAAATATCAACTTTTTTCTCGTTGATGAGTTTTCGCAATTTCTCAAAGTTTTCATCAATTTTTTCTAAGCATTCTTCAGCCTTCTTCTTTCTTGAGCTTTTTGGAGCCAAGTTGACTTCAACTATGTCGATTTTCACAGCTTTTAAAGGTTTGTTTTCTTTGGCTCTTTGATCTTCACTTTTCCTTGCATTTTCTGATTTTGGCATGCAATACTGCTGTAATGCTTTCTTCTCTCTTGTGATATCAATTCTTGAAGTAGCTATCGCATGAACAGCTCTTGAAATTGAGCCTCCTCCATTCAATGTTTTCAGGCTGATTTGCAAACTTCTTCCAGGGCTTTGTGAAGAATTTTCTCTCTTGTGGGATGAACTAGGACTCATTAGATTCTTGTTTTTATGTTCTGCACTTGGACTTCCAAGATTTATATATTGCTTAGCAATTGTCTTTGGTGACATTACTTCGGTAAATGTATGTCTTTCTATGCAAAAAGGATGAGTGAGAAACATAATATTGAATCAAAAGAGTTACCATCGTTAGGCATGGTAGATAGTCTTGATGAGTGATGAAACTGCTGTTTAATTTCTTTGGAGTTACCCTATTTTTAGCGTTAATGATAAGAAGAAAAATATTTTTTAAATTGTTGCTCGAAATTTTATTTTACTATCTCTCTCGACAAATAAACTCAAGTACCTTCCCAAGATACCCTTTTGGTTGTCGAAATTGATCCCCTGGAGGCTCGATAGCCTTATTAAAAATTTTTTTTTTGGGTCAGTTAAAATTAATTTCAAATGAAATCAAGTTGTTACATATTCTTGATTTTATTCGAAATTAATTAAACTGATAAGGGAACATTTATTTCCCTAAATAATGTCTAGTAGAAAGCTTACCTCAGTTGGGATTCTTCTAGATTTAGAACTAGACAGGCCGAAACCTGAAGAGCCTTTTTGATTGAAGTTGGCATTTTGGAAAGAAGCAGTTATTTTAGAAATAGATTGTTTGGAACAACTTTTGGAATATCCCATTTTTGATTTGAGAGGTGGGCTTGTGCGGGTGATATCTTTTCCTTTCTCTTTGATCACGCCCAAGTCTGATTCTCTCTTCTTATGACTCGGCTGTTTGATAAGATTCTTCAAATCTTTCAAGGTACTATATGCTTCAGTCTTTCCACCTCCTCCTATGATGGCATTTTAACAAGAGTCCGAGACAAGAATAATTTTTTACTTGTGGTTGCATAACCGGAAGTAACACCCAGATTATAGAGATTCTCTTGCGAAGATAATTTTATTTCTAAAGAGCTTCTTTTATTTTGAGCTTTTTGTTGTCTTTTGGTCGGAGGAACCATGCGAAAGATTGCGTCATAATCTTTACTATCAGTTTCGTCATTGACGCTCAACATGTTGACATATTCGTGAATTGTACTATTGGCCCCACTTGTATTGAGCCCTGAAACTTGTTCTTCGAGGTCTTCCATAGATCCATGTTGATGTGGCTGATATACAGCTCCAGTTTGTGGAGGATGAGGAGTTTGACTATACAAGGCAGCGGTAGTTGTAGTAGTTTGATCTTGATAGTTGTGCTAATATTCGTTAGTCTTTCTGCGAAAGAGAGAAGAAATGCAGAAAAGGGAGGAGGAAGAGTAAGTTTACATGGCTGAGACGATGAGAAGATGCTGAAAGGTTTAGTATAAAAGCGGCTCTCTGAGGTTTGACAGTTTGCATATTGAAGGAAGTTTAAAATAAAAAACTGAGAAAATTTTTGAGATTAGATAACTTTTGCATAAAATAAACTTAATTTAATATTCGTTGACTTTAGTTACATGATGCATTGAGAAGATATCTATGAGATTTAAGATCTTTTAGATTTGCTCAAGATGTGAAAAAGAAATGTAAATTTGATGAACACTGATGACAGTTATCAAAGAATCTGTCTCTAGATTTGAATTTGGCAGAAAGTGTAAAGTAGAGATGAGAGTGGAAAACAAATTTTTCCTTGAAGAAGTCTCTCAAGGGAAGGTGAATAAATAGGGAAGAAGATAGTATAAATAAAACATGGGAATAGTTAGAATAAAAATATAACTTCAGAGAAAAAACGAATAGATTCAGCTCATTTTTAATTTGGTAACTGGCTAATTTTTTGACTGTCTATCTAAATATGCATAAGAATTCTGAACTCATAAGCAGTTACAACATTATAACCATTTTGGAGTTGGAATAATGCCAAATCAAAATAGGTATCTTCCTTTGAAACTGGAAGATCAGGATATTTATTCTGGCATAATGAGATGAAATGACTGAGATGATATGGTTTGTTTGGAAATGTGTAACTTTTTACAGAATAAATTGGTGGCAGTTTCTCTCACCAATATTGAAAAGGACTCCCTGAACGACTTCATCTGAAGCAAATAGGTTCTTTCAAGACCTCACATGCTGAGACTTTTCACTTCCATTTAGAGTTCCTGATTTGGAAAACCTTCAGATGGGAAAAAAAAACTCGTTTAAAAAGTGAGAAAACAGTTGTGAAAAAGTTTTTCTTTTTCAAAGAGAACAATTAGCCTCAATTTAGAAGACGTAAAGAAAGTCCTTCTTTTCAATGTGATGAGAAGCTTTTAATAAGGGAAAATAAAGGTTGAAAAGATGAATTTAATTGATGAGTTGGCTTTCAAATTATGAAAGTCTTGAATAAATCTCTGATGCGAAATCAGAAATCAGTGTTTTTATCACATCTCAGGCAAACTGACTTGCTCAAAAAGTACAATTAGTTCACTTTGCTTTACAGTTTTTCATAGACCCCATTGAGGATGAAAAAGCTTTCAAAAATCTATATTCTATTTTTCCAGATGGTTTTTCTTGACTAAATTCGAAATCGAAAAACCCTCCCTCACCTTTAAGCTGTGAAGATATCGATGAATTGATTGTTTGTTTAATCGTTGAAAAAGGAGGCCTATGAGTCATACAACAGAGAGATTTAGACGAGACAAGATAGTTTAGACTTTTAGACTCAATTAAACCTGGTCAATGGATTTGAGGTAAAAAGATTTTTTTCCTCAAAAAGTATTTAAACCCAAAGAAATTTCGTTTGAACAAGATGAATTCTGGCAAGCTCAAAATCTAGGGATAATTAATTTTCTGGTATGTGGTGTCAAATGTTGAAAATAATTTTTAGAGTTATTTATAGTATTCATAAACCCAGTATTTCTGATGAAACTTGAATCAGACGAAGATTCAGTGAAAAGACGCAGATGATGGACTCAACAATAATTTCAACGCATCCAAACCGCAAATCTTTGAAAGAACTGAAGAAAAGAAATTTATGGTGGGTGGATTGAGAATTTCGAAAAGAGAGTTAAAAGTTTTTTGTGTTTTAATCTGGTTTTCCCAACCTCAAAAATGAAAACGCTTTAAATTTTCAAGCAAATGATACTTTTTTCTTTTTCCTATTTCGTTTTAGTTTTATTCTCTGTCTCTGTGAAGCGTTTTTCGTTGTGGAGCACCTTGATGAAGAGCACAAACTGTTAGTTTTCATAGAAAAGCGTGGGAAACTATAAAATTCTATTTTGGCGGAAACAGTCTTTCAGATAAACTCAGGCAAGCTTTTGCTAGGTGAAGATTGAGCGTTAGAAGATTTGAGAAGCAACTTGAAAATATAATGTGAGTTTTTTGTTCATCCTCACTCAAAAAAAGTTTTTTGGAAAAATCTTCTTCAAAAAACCTGTTGACTTCTGACATCTTTTCAACTAGTCGAAAGAGGAGTTTTGTCTCTGTAGTTTTTGAAAAAGACAAAAAAAAGTTTTTTTCCCTCTGTTTTGATGATATTATCTAATTTAAATTGTTGTCTTGCTTGGCTGAGCTTCATTAATTTCTTATTTAACGAAAACATCTTGAGTTTTGAAACAGAATGACAGGACCGGTTATTAAAGAGATCGATGAGCTCAATCTCAATTAGGAAATGGAGGTTTTCTATTGAGTTTGAAAATTCTAACCCCAAAAGTATTCTTTAGAAAATTTGAAAAAAGACGATCATTGGCTGATTCATTAAATTTTATCAAGATTCTTTTTGTTGTCAGTTCTTTTTTCATAAGAAGTTTTTTTGAGAAAAAAATTTTGAGTTGATTTCCGTTGAGCCAAAGAATGAGGGGGAGGAATAAATTGGGATGATAGTTTGAAAAAAATTGGGAAGGACCAGAAATTAAGCCTTGCTTGCTTGTTTGCTTGCTCAAGTTTTAACGTTTGATTTGAGCGCAAAACCAAGTTAAAACTCTAAATTAGAAATGAGAAAATCAAAATTTATTGAAACGATTTTCAGCCTTTCTTGCCTTCTCTACGCCGTGCTCAGACAATACATAGACTTTTTAAATAAACAGAAAGGAAAAAGGGCCATGGAAAATTTAGTGTTGGAGGTCAACTGATTATTAATTAGGTTTTGATTTAGAGTCTCAAGATTCTTTTAAAAAAATTACTGGATCTAGTTTCGACTGATTTTTTGGCATATTCGTACATTATTTTATTTGATAAAATTAATCTTTGGTGTTGATGATTCAATCAATCGCAACATGATTTACATGTCTTGAAATTTAGATTTTCTTTCTTATTCTTGTGTCAAGTGTTTTTCAAGGCGTTTTTCTTCCTAGGTCTAAGATGATGATGAGCAAGAATTAATATTGAGTTTTGAATGGTGGATTTGAAGAATTCGAGTAATTAATTTTAATCAGATTATGATAGAGAACAAGAAGGACTTTTTAAAGGTCATCATATAAATTTAGCTTGAGGAAATCAAAGATAAAGATTTGTTTTGGTTTTTACTGATTCTGACAAGATTCGTGAATGTTTTTCAGAGGATTCAGTGTTTTGAGATTCATCGAGCAAACAAATGAGACAGGATAATAATTTCTGTTGGGAATTAAAATTTAGAAGTCTTGTTGGCATTGGAGAGTTCAAATAATTGAAGGGGAAATGGATTTTCAGTGATTAGATAAACTGATTCAATAGATCTTTTAAATTTGATGATGATGCTGAATTAAACCCTTATTTTCTTTTTATAGGTTTTTTGAGAGGTTCTAAAATTAAGTCGGACAACAGTTCAAATTGCTTGCCTTTTGAAACATCAACTGGAAATTGTGGGCGATTTAAAACTAATGCTTGGTGTTAATTTAATCTTTTCGTTAATGTCTTTATATTTTGTACTTTTCGAAATTCTCACTCCTTTTATGCGAATTTCCCAAGGTATAATAATTACTTTAATATTGTCTCAAACCAGCCAAGATTATTTTTGAGATTCCAGTTCAGATTTATGGACAGAAAGATCAAATCCACTCTTATTTCTTCATCTCTTCCTTGCACTGCCAAAGACATTCAGAGTTTTGTCTCAAGACGACCCAAATTTATGAGAGTCGTCGATCAGTTCAATGAAGATGAACTCTTACCGCCTCACCTTCTTTTTAGATTCTTCAAGTCCACAAAATCTGTGAAGCAGCTCAAAACGCTGAACCTCAACTGGAATTATCTGCCCGGGATCCACGCCCGCCCAGAAATCATTAAGTCTGTCATGAAAAGACATTGCCAATCAATCCAAAAGTTTGACACAGTTGTTCTTGACCAAGTCAAATCCTACCACTTTAAGAACCTCTACGTTCCTCTCAAGAAAGTCATCACCGCTTCTCTGGACAACGATAAAGACATCAAGAGACTTCTTGCTCTGAAGACTATGGAAAACCTAAAAATCAATGTGAAATCCGAAACACTTGATTACAAGAAACTTGAAAATGTCTTGATGAGACAACCTCATCTCAAAAACCTTAATATTGTCTGTTTGCCCAAGTCTTTGGACCAGATTCTCTTGATCTTGGAGAAGCTGAAGGCGTCCAGACAAGGACAGATCAACTTTGAAGTTTCCATCGGAGGACACCAAGACCCCAACCAGATCGTTAGATTGCACACTATTGTCAACGAGAGAATCCGCGAGATGAACTTCCACTTGGCCAACCCCAATGAAACAATGAGAAGCTTTTTTACTGGTCAGCCATTGATTTTTAAGACACTTCAAACTCTTAAGCTTGAGTTTAGTGAAGTCAACTTGCAGACCACCACCTATCTGAGACACTTGGAGCACTTTTCCAACTTGGAACATCTCAGCATTGCTTTCATCCACTGCCAAGATAAAGAGATTGCTGGCAGCATCCTCAAGAATCTCAGAGTCCCCACCTCAGTGAAGAAGTTGGAGCTCAACATTCCCCTCCATTTGAGTTCCTTGTTGACCAGTACAAAGCAAATGATAAAGAAGAACAAGGTGTACAAGAGGAACTTCCCTTGGAGAAACCGCAACATTTTTGAAGAAGAATCCGTTTTTGAGTCCTTCTTCCAAAACTTTTCTGATGCCAAGCAACTCCACACAATTGCCTTTGACTTCCACATGCTTGAAGGTTTCAATCCCCACTATACCAACTTTATCATTTCCGTGCTAAACCGAGTCCAAAATATCACTGCCCTTGAGATCCAAGTGAATGATCACTTCCAAGACAAGACTGTCAACCGAGCAACCACCTTCTTTGATTTGGCTCCCTTTTTCAGAGCATGCTCTACCATGCCTAATGTTGAGCAAATCGACATGTTGATGCCTAATCTCTTATTTAAAGATGCCGAGTTTACCCCAGTGACCAAGAGCCTAAAAAGTCTTACCATTGGAGTAGATGAGAGAGAGGAGGACAACCCCATAAAATTCAAAGATATAAACAAGAGCGTCGAGAAGCTTCTCCGCACTTTGAGCCGCAATGCTCCAGAGCTTGCTACCCTCAGTCTTGATTTTGCTGAAGAGTTGGACCAAGAGAATTTGGTCAAGAGATTCTATATGATCCAAAAGTTCAAGAAATTGGAGGCCCTTGGCGCAAGGTTCTTTGTGGGAGAATGTGATCAGTTGACAACCCAGCAAATTGGACAAGTGCTGAAATCTTTGACTCAGCTGAATATGTTGTTGCTTAAATTCTTTAACACCGATAAAACTATCTATGGAATTGAAAACTATGTGAAGTATCACAAATATATCCGCAATATATTGATTCAGTTCAACGAATCAACCTGGATGGACAACGAATGTTTGTTGGACCCCTTGAACTGTCAAATAAAAGGTAGTGTGCCTAAAATCGAAGAGGAACAAGAAGAGCAAGCCGGCTCCGCCATACTTGAAAATGGTTTTGATGAACACTTTTAGACTTAATGTAAATACAAAAATAATCAAATTTGCGTCTCGTCTTTTTTGCTTTCTGCCCCGTTTTTTTAAACATATGAACCCATAATTAATTATTATATCTTTTCATATTTTGTATTCAAAGTTTATATACTCTCTTGACTGACCCTTTGTTCGGTCTTGTATAATTTTTTTTATATATCTATATAAGCCTGAAAAAGAATTATGTTTACGGTATGTGTATATAGTTAAA
>Ga0182738_1005499_pt1 | contig 13484 bp, 13 predicted proteins | sample eDN5th30CBELigMG_FD_128876 | JGI IMG/M metagenome (GOLD analysis project Ga0182738, IMG submission 128876) | Enriched Miracle-Growth compost microbial communities from Emeryville, California, USA - eDNA 5th pass 30_C BE-Lig MG (version 2)... ...
AAGGGGGCTGGAGCTTGAGCTGACTGGGCGGCTGACACGCAACTGGTCGGTCATAGGCAGCTACGCCTATATCGATACCGAGGTCACCAGCAGCGAGATTCCCGAGGAGCTGGGCAAGCCTGCACTGTATGTGCCCAAGCATCAGGCCTCATTGTGGGTCGATTACACGGTGACTGGCCAAGGGCCGCTGGCCGGCACAGTGTTCGGGCTGGGCATACGCCATGTAGGCTCATCGTATGGCGGCGACATTGAGGTGGCCGGCGGTGGTTATGCGAGTCTCAAAATCCCCTCGCATACGGTGGCTGACTTGCGCATTGCAACCCAGCTTCGCAAGCTGCATCCCGTCCTGGAAGACAGCGAGCTGTCCCTGAGCGTGACCAATCTTGCGGACAAGCGTTATGTGAACGGCTGCGGCTCGTTATGGACTTGCGGCTGGGGCCTGGGACGACAGGTCAGCCTGACATTCTCGGGGCGCTTCTGATGAAAAGACGGGTGGGGGTGTTGTTGCTGGCAGTGTCTGCCTGCGTGGGCGTGCAAGCGCAGCCGCCAGAGGCTGGCACACCCATGCCCGGTTGTTCTTGGGCTAGGCTGAAAGCCGATGCGGGGTGGGATATCGGCGGATGGGGTTACGCGGATGTCGAGAAGCAACACCGCATCGACGAGGACACGGTCTTCAATATTGCCTCCGTGTCCAAGCAGTTCACTGCGCTGGCGGTCATGCTGCTGGTCAGGGATGGCAAGCTGGATCTGGATGCACCGCTGGCGCGTTACCTGCCGCGCCTGCCGGGCGACCTTGGAAGACCCGCGTTGCGCCAGGTTTTGCGCCACACGGGTGGCCTGCCAGACTATATGGACCCTTTGATTGAAGCGGACCGTCTGGACGAAGCGGTGACTGTGTCCGAAACCTTCGAGGTGCTTGCTCAGGATCCGCAACTGCTGTTTGAACCCGGCTCCCGCTTTGAGTACAGCAACACAGGCTATTTTCTGCTGGCCCAGGTCGTCGAGGCGGTGAGCGGTAAATCGCTGGCTTCGTTTTCCAGGCAGCATATCTTCGAGCCATTGGGGATGCGGCATACCCATATCGTTGATCGCTACCCCAGTGGCATCGTCGAGCTGGCGCGCGGCTATACGATGAAGGACGGGAAGATCAGCACAAGCGAGTCTAGCTGGGAGCAGACGGGCGATGGCCAGGTGCATACTAGCGCCGGCGATATGCTGCGATGGCTGCGCCATATGGCGGCGGACACGTCACTGCGGACACCATCCGGAGAGCGGGTCCCTGGCGTGCTATCCATGCTGACCGATGGTCAGGAGCCTCACCTGGAAGACGAAGGCGGCAGCTATTACTACGGTATCGAGGCATTGCGCTTGGGCGATACCCAAGCCTGGGCCCACGGTGGTGGCTGGGCGGGCTATCGCAGCTTTCTTGCCTACGCGCCTCAAACCCGCCAGGGCGTGGCAATCATGTGCAACATTACAGGCCTGAACCTGCGGGCGATGGCCGAGAGAATGCTCTCGGCGCCAGGAGCTTCGCCCCAGCCCATCCCTTGAGACGAAACATCGGAGGACCCAGCAAAAACGTCCCGCAAGCCTGGTGCTCGTCTGCAAAAACATGGCTTCGGTGGGGCGATCTATCCGGTCGGCCCCAGGGCGAAGAAATCGCCGGCATGAGAAGCTCCCCGGATGTCTCTTCGCTGCCGGAAACGCCTGACGCCTGATGCTGAAACGGCGGCCAGGCTACGGCCGGTCCGGAATGGTGATCACACGGCGACGGACGCGCATCAGAACCGATACCTAAGGTTGGCGAATATTCTGCGTGGTTCGCCATACGGGGTGTAGTACAGGCTGTCGACCGTCGCGTAGTAGCTTCGATCGAACAGATTGTCCACCACAACGGTCACGTCTGCCTGCGAGCTGATCTGGTATTTGGCCGTCAACCCGACCAGGGCCAGTCCGCCCCGGTGTATGTCATAGTTCGAGCCTTTGTTGTCCAGGGCGCTGAATACGCGAAGGTTGCCGCCCACGGTCCATCTCGTGTCGTGCAATTTATAGCTGGTCGCCAGGCGCAGGCTGTGACGGGGCAGTGAAGCCATATAGCGCTCGCCTTTCTGGTCGCCTGCGGCATACTTACTGGCTACAAAGGTATAGCCTGCGGCCACGTTCCAGCCGGGAAGAATCTCTCCGTTGAGGCTCAGGTCCGCGCCCTGGCTCACCACTTTGTCGGCAGCCACATAGCACGCGCCGCCACATGCGTTGCCCGGATCAGGTGGTACGGAATCATCCACCCTGGCCAGATTGGTCTGTTCCAGACGGAATAGGGCCACAGAGGCATTCAGGGCGCCATCGAACAGCTCCCCTTTCAGACCGATCTCGTAATTGGCGCCAATCACTGGCTTGAGCGTATCGCCATCGGCACGCTTTGCGGTTTGCGGGTTGAAAATGTCCGAGTAGCTGGCATACGCCGAAAACTGACGGTTGATGTCATAAATCAGCCCCGCGTAAGGGGAGACGACGCCATTCTCGTCCTGCGTAGTCTCACCCGTCAGCAGGTCCCGCTGTTTGTATGAGCTGATGCGGGTGCCGGCGATCAGTTTCAGCGAATCGGACAGGTTGAACCGGCCGACAGCGAAGGCGCCATATTGCTCCGTTTTCCCTTCGGAGTTGAATGGGGTTCCCAAAACGGGATCTGGCAATGCTTCAGGATCAAAGCTGTATACATTGATGGGCGTAGGCACATTCCCGGTATTCAGGCTGTCCTCCTTCATCGTTGATCCATTGACCCCGAATACAAGCTCATGCTGGCGGCCGAGCAGGGTGACCGGCCCGGAGGCATAGACATCGAACGCGTCCGATCTGAAGTTTCGGCTCAGGGACTTGTATTGATACAGCGACAGACCATCGCCGGTGGTGGCATCCAGGTCGCCCCAGGCCCAACTGCCTTTCAGGTCTTTCACATCGGTTTCATTGCGGCTATATGTGGCTTTCAGAATCCAGTCCGCAGGAAGTTTCTGTTCCAGGCCCAAGGTATAGAGCTTGTATTCCTTGGTTATGCTTGCATCGGGATTGCCGAAATAGCTGGAGCGATTCCAGCCCAGGTCGCTGCCGTCCGGGCCAAGAGGGACGCCTGAGTGCATGCGGCCCTTGTCGCGCTGATACTGGAAGCTGGTGCTCAGCGTGGTGCTGGGTGTCAGATCGGCTTCAAGTATGCCGTAGAGACCGCGACGATTGTTGTAGACATAATCGATGAAGGAGTCGCTGTTCTCCACCACGGCCACCAGCCGGCCCCTGATTGCGCCTGATTCCGTCAAGGGACCACCTATATCGCCAACAAGGCGCTTCTGGTCCCATGAGCCCAACTGCGCTTCGGCCTGCGCCTGAAATACATCGGTGGGGCGTTTGCGGACCAGGTTGATGGTGCCGCCAGGGTCGCCCGCGCCGCTCAGCAGTCCGGAAGGCCCTTGCAATATCTCCACTCGGTCCAGAAAGGCATTGTCGATCACCGGCGCCCGGTTCGATTCGCTGATGCCGATGGGGTTGGGCACGCCGTCGTACTGGGACTGCAGGTTGAAGCCACGGCTGTAGTAGGCGCTTCCATTGCTGCCTCGGTTGTAGACAAATACGCCACTGCTCGCCTCTAGGGCATCGTCCACCGAGGTCATTCCGAAATCGTCCATCTGCTGCCGTGTAACCACTGTCACCGTCTGCGGCGTTTCGCGTGGAGACAGGGCCAGCTTGGTCGCCGTGCGGGTGCGTGTCGCCGCATAAGAACCGCTACCTTCCGTGGTGCCGTTCATGTCTGCCTGGCCGATAACCCTGACCGCCGGCAGCGATGTAACCTCTGCGCCCCCGGTGGGGACAGGAACCCTTCTCAGCGTATAACTGCCATCCGCGCGGGCAATGATTTCCAGGCCACTTCCAGCCAGGAGCCGCATCGCTGCCTGTCTGGCCGTCAGATTGCCCGATGCTCCAGGGCTTTGCCGCCCTTCGGTAAGCATGGGCTCGAAGGAAAGCGCTATGCCTTCGTCCAGGGCAAATCGGGACAAGGTCTGGCCCAGCGGCCCTGATGGAATGTCGTAATGTTTTATCGTCGCCGCATCAAGGACTGTCTGCTGGGCGGCAAGCGCCGCTGGGCCATCAACGGCAGCTGAGATCAGGAAAACGGCGATCAGTGAAGCACGCACTGCCTGACGGGCTGGATGCTCCTTGTAGCGGAGTCGGGAGGGCATGATATTTCGGTCCTTGAGCGAGTCGAGATGAGGGTTTCACTCTTCTTGCCAGCCGAGATCGAAAAAAGTATCACCACCGCCGTGCCGTGGCAGGGCAGATTGACGGCCCGGCCTGCTCACGAACGTTCCAGTGTCACCCAATAGCCGTTCAGCCGCTTGCGTACGGCTATGGGATAAGTGCTTGCCAGCATGTTCAGCGCCAGGTTCGTGTCACGCAGCGGAAAGGTGCCCGACACCCGCACTTCGGCCACGGCGGGCGCGCAACGAACGAGGCCGCCCCGATACCGCTCAAGCTCGGCGGCGAGGTCTGCGAGGCGCATGCGGTCGGCCATCAGCATGCCTTGGGTCCATGCATCAGCGCCGGGCGTCAGGTTTCTTGCTTTGCTGGCCCGCTTCTCCGTGAAGCTGACCGACTGCCCCGATGCCAACGTAAGGTAGGCGGAGTCGGGTGCCAGACGGGGCTCCACACGCACAGCATGCTGGAAAACAGCGACCTCAGTCTGCCCCTCGCGCTGGCGCACGCTGAAGCGTGTGCCAAGGGCTTGGACGTAGCCCTCGCTGGTGCGAACACGAAAGGGGCGTCCAACGGAAGCAGCATCTTTTGCGGTCTGAATGAGGATCTGTCCGTGGCGAAGCACAACGGTTCGTTGGGCGCTGTCGAATCGCAGATCTATTGATGTGGCGGTATTGAGCCTGACGGTTGAGCCATCAGTCAGCCGGAGGCTGCGCTGTTCGCCCGTGCCAGTGTGGTAATCGGCCACCCAGCCGTAATTGTCTGCCAGGCGCCAACCCAGCCAGCCGGCAGGCAGCAGCGCAAGGATGCCGGCCAGCTTCAGCATTGCTGCACGGCGATCGGCAGAATGCGGCCTGTCCAGGGCGTGCATGGCCAGTTCAGGAGGCAGGCCCCCGAGCTTGCCCATCAATCGCTCTGCCCGCGCCCAGGCGAGTGCGTGATCCGGGTGTGCTCCGCGCCAGCGTTCGCATGCCTGGCGATCCTCGTCGGAGACTGTGCTGGCGTTGAGCCGTACCAGCCATTCGGCTGCCTGTTCCAGAACGTCCGGGGAAAGGGTCGGGCTGGCTGGCATGGCGGCCGTTAATCCAGCAGCGCCAGGCATTGCAGGAATGCTTGTTTCATGTAGCGTTTGACCGTCGCAAGCGAACAGCCGAGCCTGGCCGCGATGTCCTCATACCGCAGCCCCTCGATCTGCGAGAGCAGGAAAGCGCGCCGCACCCGCGCGGGCAGTGTGTCCAGCATGGCATCTATCTGGTGCAGCGTTTCGAGAATCAGCTGCCTATGCTCGGGCGAGGGTGTCTCGGGCTCGGGAAGGAGGGCCAGGGCTTCCAGATAGGCACGTTCCAGTGCTTTGCGCTCGTACCAGTTGACGAGTATGCCTCTGGCGACAGTGGTGAGGTAAGCCCGAGGTTCCTTGATATCTTCAACCCGGCGCCCCGCCAGAATCCGTGCGAACGTGTCGTGTGCCAGATCGGCTGCATCGAACGGGTCTGCCAGGCGACGGCGCAGCCACCCCAGCAGCCACGTATGATGGTCGCAGTACAGGGTTTCGACATTGAGCGGGGAGGCCTGGGCTGGCACGGCGACGATATCCATATGCCGAAAATCATTAATTATAAATATGAATAAGAATTAATTGCAATTATGGGGTGTCTGTTATAAATGTTATGTTATAACGTTTCCTTTTTGATGTCGGACCTTGCCGCCGGCACGTTGGTACGCAGCATGAAACGGTCCTGTTGAAACACCCATTACCAGTTCAAAGGAGCCTTCATGTACCCCTTGTTTCTCTTTGCGGGCTGCGACCATTGTCGGGAAGTGGCTATGCCCGGCAGCACAGGCCCGCTGTCCGGCGCGTGCGGCAGCGTCCTTTGCAGGTGCAAAGCATGATGCGCCATCTTGATGCGGTTGTCGTGGGAGCGGGGGCAGCTGGCATAGGCATGGGGCTGGCCTTGCAGAAAGTGCCGCAGCTCAGGGTGGGCGTACTCGAGGCGGGCCGCATTGGCGAATCGTTCCGTCGCTGGCCAGCCCAGACCCGTTTCATCACACCCTCGTTTCACAGCAACCCTTTCGGTCTGGCTGACCTGAATGCGGTCAATGCGCTGAGCTCGCCTGCCATATATGCCGGGACGGAGCATGCCGACGGGGAGCGGTATGCCGACTATCTGTCTTTTCTTGCTCGGGAGCATGACCTGCCTGTTGTCTGCAACTGCAAGGTCGAACATGTAGCCAAAGCCGCCGGTGGAGGCTTTGATCTAGACACCAGCCAGGGGGTGCTGCATGCGTCTTTCCTGATCTGGGCGACAGGCGAATTCCAGTATCCCGACTTGTCTCCGTTCCCTGGTGCGCAGTGGTGCAGGCATTACGCCCAGGTGACAGACTGGCGTGACATAGCGCCGGGCCGCCACATGGTCATCGGGGGCTATGAAAGCGGCGTTGACGCCGCCGTTCAGCTTGTCAGGCTGGGCAGCGATGTTTGCCTGCTCGCCAGAAAGTCGACCTGGGACCCCGATGGTCCGTACGATCCCAGCTTGTCGCTGTCCCCATACAGCCGGCAGCGGCTGTACGAAGCCGTGGATACCGGTAGGCTCGACATTGTGTTCGGCGCTGATGTGGTCAGGATCAGCAAACGGGCCAAGGGCGGTTTTCATATCCACGCCAGGGATGGGCGGCGCTGGGCTACGCCGTCGGCTCCTGTACTGGGCACAGGGTTTCTGAAAGGCGGAGGCGCCCGCCAGATCGCCGGGCTATGGGAATGGGACCAGGACGGGCGCATTGTGCTGACCGAAGCCGACGAGTCGACCCGCACGCCGGGCCTGTTCCTGGTCGGCCCGCAGCTGCGGCACGATCGGCGCATCTATTGCTTCATCTACAAGTTCCGCCAGCGCTTCGCCATGATTGCGCAGAGCATTGCCCAATGCCTGAATCTCGACCCCACCGCCTTGCGCACCGGCGGCGGAGTCTGGGGGCCCTTTGGCAACAGCGATTGCTGCGAAGGCTGCGAGTGCTGACCTACATTCGCGCTTTATTCCCCGCGTCGCTGTCGGTGGATGAGGCGCCGGGCCGGGCATGCAGCGACATGAGGGGTGGCTGGACCAGTTGGGCGCGTTCGAGAGCCAGGCGCATGCCTGGCGGGATGGTATAAGGCTTCACTTTCCAGCTGCGGTAGTTGGGCAGGGTGCTGGCGGATTCGTGCATTCAGGCGACTCCATGTCCGTATTGGACCGGCATAATTGCCGGTCGGTGCCGATATCATGCCCTGTGAACATTGCATATTTACGACGGGCTTTATGATGGACAGGCCGCTACGCAGGTTTGTCGTCGGAGGCCTTGCCAGCGTGGGTGTGCGGCAAGGCGTCATATGCCAAACATTCAGGACATGGCGTATTCAGGACATGACGTCGTCGCGCGTGGCAACCACCAGCACTTCGGCGTCATCGGGGCCGATGGTGCGCAATTGATGCGGCAGTTCGGAATCAAAATAGACTGAATCGCCCGTATCCAGGTCGAACTTTTGCCCGCCTATCGTGATTGATACGCTGCCCTTCAGAACCAGCATGAATTCCTCTCCTGAATGTGGAAAGGAATCTGGCGCCGCCTGATTTTCACGTGGCGGGTGCACGATGAAAGGGTTCATGGACTTGACCAGACGCTTGCCCGCCACTGCCTCGTAGCGATAACCCGCATCGCGGCCAGGGCGATCCAGCGGAGTGCGCTCATTCCTGCGCACCACGCTGATGCTGTCGCCGCCTTCCTCGCCTATGCCCATGAGCTCGGAAATGCCCATGCTGTATGCTTCGGCTAGCTTCAGAACCGTTGATATGGAGGGCTCGCTGACGCCGCGTTCCAGCTTGGACAGGTAGCTTTTGGTCAGGCCGCTGCGCTGTGCAAGCTGATCCAGGGAAAGGCGCTGCAATCGGCGTAACGCTTTAAGTCGGTAGGGAAGGTTTTGCATGTACGGGGGTGTTAGGCATGGCTCCATCTGCTGAAGTATGCCTGAATTTCCATTTCTCCCTGACAAACCCCGGCCATGCACGGTGGCCGGGAGATATGCCGCCTGGCATGGGCATGCCTGCCCGTCGTGCGTTACCTCAGGACGTCAGGATGTCGGGACAGCGCCTTTCTCGCATAGTATTCAAAACCGATCTGCGAGCGTCGTGGTCTGAGTATCCAGTCGTGCGCTTCGCGGCCCAACTCGGGTTTGATCGGCTTGATCTCCCCGGCGGACATGGCAATCAACTGCATGCGCGCGGTGCGCTCGAATTGGAGGGAGAGCACGCAGGCCTCCTCGACCGAAGTGGCCGCCACCAGCATGCCGTGATGGGCTAGCAATATGGCGCGCTTGTCGCCCAGGGCGCGGGAAATGATATCGCCTTCTTCATTGCCTACTGGAACGCCTGGCCATTCTTCCAGGAAAGCACAGTCGTCATAGAGCGGGCAGTTGTCCATGTGAGAAACGATCAGCGGCGTTTCCAGCATGGAGAGCGAGGCGACATAGAGCGGGTGTGTATGCACAATGCATTGGACATCGGGCCTGTTGCGGTACACCCAGGAATGGAAACGGTTTGCGGGGTTGGGCATACCATGGCCTTCCAGCACCTCCAGATCTTCGTTTACCAGGAGAATATTTGAAACACTGATTTCGTCGAAGCCCAGCCCAAGCCGTTGCGTATAGTAGCTGCCGGGCTCCGGGCCGCGAGCGGTGATCTGGCCGGCCAGCCCTGAATCGTGGCCGCCGTCATAAAGAACCCTGCTGGTGATGGCCAGCTTCTCACGCACACTGCGCTCAGGAATTGAAAACTTGCTTTGCATCTGGGCTTGCGCTTGCGACACAAGCTCTTGCTTGGGCGTTTCCATCGTCTTTGCCATGTTGTTACCTGTCCAGGAAATATAAGTAATGCGAATTGAATGTAAGGAGCAGTGATGCCTTGATCAGGCTGTCTCCGGTTTGCCGTCAAGCAGCGGCACATGTCCGGGCAGGCTGCGCATGCGCCGCAGCCATGCAGTGATGTTTTCAAAGGGAGCAAGATCGTATCCACCCTGGTCGGCCATGCGCAGATAAGGATAGAGCGCGACATCGGCTATGGTGGGCTGGCTTCCCACCACGAAGTCGTGCCGGCTCAACTGGGCTTCGAGAACATCCATGGCCTCATAGCCACGTTCGCGCCAGCGCTGCGCGCGCGGGTCGTCGCGCGCCATGGTCTGGCGCAGGGCGATCCACAAACGAGGTTGTGCCAGGTTCCACATCAGTTTGGTCTGCTCGAACATCAGCCATTGCAGAATCTGGGCCCGTTGCAATCCATCCGGCAGAAAAGGTGTCCCTTCGCCGAGATACCAAAGAATGGCCGAGGATTCTGCCAGCCAGACGCCTTCCCGTGTTTTGAGCACAGGAACCTGGCGCAAAGGGTTGACGCTGGCAAACCAATCGCTCTGAAGGTCCCCGTCTGGAATCGACAGTGATCGCCGCTGCAGCGCCACACCGCAATAGCCGGCCAGCAGCCTGACCTTCCAGCCATTTCCGGACAGAATAGTGTCGATCAGTTCCAGAGGCTGCTCTGCATTCTTTACGGTTGTATTCATGGGATCCTGATATTCGCTTCTTTGACGATGGTGTTCCATTTGCGCTTTTCCGCGCTGATGAAATCTTGATACTCCTGCATGGCCCCAGTGTATGGCTGGCTGCCCTGCGCCTCGAGCGCCTGTTTGAATTCAGGGTTTGACAGGGCCTGGCGCAATGCCGCGTTAAGCTTTTCCAGCACTGCCGGAGGTGTTCCCGCCGGTGCGAACAGGGCATTCCAGGAGCTTATTTTCAACTCAGGATTGCCCGCCTGTGCACTGGTTGGCACGCCTGGCGCTGCCTGGGAGGGATGGTCGGAGGCCAGTGCAAGCGCTTTGAGCTTGCCCGCTTTCACGTGCGGAATGATCACTGGAATTGCATCCATCACTATATCGACCTGGTCGCCCAGCGCGGCATTGACGGCTTCGCCTCCGCTCTTGAAGGGCACGTGGACCATGTCTATCTTGCTCGTGTACTTGAGCAACTCAACGCCCAGTTGCGGCGAGCTGCCCACGCCAGCCGAACCGAAGTTCAGTTTGCCTGGATTGGCCTTGGCATAGTCGACCAGCTCCTGCAATGTGCTGATTCCGAGGCCTGAGCGCGCAGCCAGGACATAGGGAGATCCCGATATCATGCCGACCGGCTCGAACTTGTCTGGATCGTAGTTGAGAGATTTCATAATCAGTGGGTTTACCACCTGGGTACCCACGGTGCCCATGAACACGGTGTAGCCGTCTGGCGCCGCATTGGAAAGCGCGGCGGCGCCTATGGTTCCGCCCGCGCCTGCCTTGTTTTCCACCACAACGCTCTGGCCGAGTGCGGCTGACAGCGACTTGCCCAGATGACGGGCAATGATGTCGGTAATGCCGCCCGCCCCAAAGGGCACGATCAGGCGCACCGCTGCATCCGGATAGGCTGCGGCTGCGGGAGGGCTGGCGGCGGCAAGCCCCAGCCCTGCCATTGCGAGTAATGGTACTGCCAACTTGTTCAATGCCCTCATGACTCCTCCTGAATTATAGGATATTTAGTTCTCTGTAGGACACATCGTGTCTTAAAAATTGATTTGAGTCAAGAAATAATGGCTGGCAGTCGTTCGGAATTGAGGGGGGAAGTGTGTCACCGCTGTTTCACATCCATCTCATAAACTCCTTGACGCTGATGTCTGTAAACGTTTACGTTTCAAGACAGTCAAGGATGCTGTGTCCGTCGCGGCAGAGGGTGTTTTCCATGGAGATCGATAAGCCAGCATGAGCATACAGGAGGTCGCGCGTCGCGCCGGGGTTTCCATTGCCACGGTGTCCCGGGTATTCAACGTGCCTGATCAGGTCACGGCGAAGACCCGCAAGCGGGTCCAAGAGGCGGCCGCGACACTGGGTTATGTTCCCAATGCCAATGCCCGCACGCTGCGCATGCAAAAGAGTGGGGTGCTGGGCGTGCTTCTGCCTACCCTGCTTAACCCAGTATTTGGGGAGTGTCTGGAAGGCATCGCCGTGGCGGCCGCAGCAGGGGGCTATTCCATTGTGCCCATCACCAGCGGTTACCAGATCGATGGCGAGGAAGGGGCAGTCAAGCGCCTGCTGGCGGACAATGTCGACGGCATGATTCTTGTGGTTTCCAATCCGGATAACTCTGCGGCCCTGGCGGCCCTGCAAGCCAGGCGCATACCTTATGTGCTGCTCTACAACCGTCACGATGCGCACCCTTGCGTTACGGTAGACAGCGAGGGGGCGGTGGCTGCCCTGGTGGCCAGGCTGGCCGCGCTCGGACACCGGCGGATCACTATGGTCTGCGGGCAGCTCAGCGCGTCGGATCGGGCCCACCAGCGTTACCGGGGATATCTGAGAGGCATGGGGGAATGCGGCCTGGACGCGCGCGAGCTTGTGGAGGTGCCATTCATGGATGCGGCTGCGCCCACACTTGCGGCCTTGCTCGCGGGCGCCGACCGCCCAACCGCGCTTGTGTGTTCCAACGACCTGCTGGCGATACGCTGCATGCGTGCCGCCTACGTGGCGGGGCTGCAGGTTCCCGCTCAGCTTACCGTTGTCGGCTTTGACGGTATTGAATTGGGTAATGACCTGACACCAATGCTCAGCACCATTACCCAGCCCAATCGTGAAATGGGGCGCTGCGGGGTGGAACTGCTCGTGCGGGCACTGGCGTGCGACGATATTCCGGGGCCGTCAGCCAGCGTCATCCTGCCGCATGGTTTCCGGGAAGGCGAGTCATGTGCCGGCGTGAATGCGCGCCCCGTGAAACGCAAATAGATTGCGAGTGGCTGCCGGAAGCAGGCAAAATATTTGCGGCATCTTTTATTGTTCGTGGCATATCCGTCTTTCCGTATATACGTATGACGGCTCTTTTGGCGGCGCTGGTTATATGTGAACATAGGCGTGATAAACATGCCGGAGGAACACAATGGGCGATCTGTCCACGGATGTGCTGATCGCAGGCGCCGGGCCGGCAGGCCTGGCGGCGGCTGTCGGCCTCGCGCTGCAGGGCGTGGATATTGTGGTGATTGATGCGCTGCCTGAGGCACAGAACACGTCGCGCGCCGTGGTCATCCACGCTGCGACGCTGGAAAGCCTCGACAGGCTGGGGGTTGCGGAGCGTCTGATCGGTCAAGGGATACGCGCCCCCCATTTCCAGATCCGGGACGGGGCCGCCTTGCTGCTGACGCTGGATTTCTCGGCCGTGCCGGGGAAATATCCTTTTGCGCTGATGATTCCGCAGGACGAAACCGAGGCTATCCTCACACAGCGGTTGCGTGAACTTGGCCATGTCGTTCGCCGTCCCGCACGCCTTGCCGACTTCAAGAAACTCGAGGATGGCAGCATACAGGCAAGGGTACAGGGCGCCGATGAGGCTTTCACCGTCAAGGCGAACTATCTCGTTGGTACTGACGGCCAGGAAAGCGCGGTAAGACAATGCGCCGGCATTCCCTTCGCGGGTGAAACATATGGGTCTTTTATCCTCGCCGATGTTCGCATGGGCTGGCCTCTCGCCAGGGAAGAGGGGGCGCTGTTTGTGTCAAAGACGGGCATGGCTGTCATCGTGCCCATGTCGAACGACCGCTATCGTATCGTGGCTCAACTCGACAATGCGCCAGCCAATCCAACCCTCGAGGACATACAGCACCTCGTCGACACGCGCGTCGCCTTGGCGGACGCAAGCATTCACGAGCTTCTCTGGGCATCGCGCTTCCGGATCAACCATAAGCTGGCCGGTTGTTTCCGCGACGGCCATGTTGTGCTGGCGGGAGATGCCGCGCATGTGCACAGCCCTGCGGGAGGCCAGGGCATGAATCTCGGGCTGCGCGATGCCGAGGCGCTCAGCCGGGTGCTGGCCGATGCGCTGCGTTCGCAGGATGACAGCAGCCTGGAGGCATATGCCCAGGCACGGCGCGAGAAGGCGAAGCAGATCCTTGCCATGACCGAGCGCCTGACCTATGTCGCAACCCTGCGCAGCCCTGTTTCATGCTGGCTGCGCAATCGACTCATCGCCGTTGTCGACCGCCTGCCTGGCATAAAGCGCGGCATTGCCCGCACCCTGGCTGGTTTCAGTTAAGAAAATGCCACAGCAGGGCGTACCCAGGCATGCGATGGGGCATTGCCTTTAAAATCATGGAAGAACTGGGGCCTGTGCGCTGCAGCGCAGCCCTGCCGAGCCAGAATGGAGACTGCAGGTGCCG
>Ga0182738_1005501_pt1 | contig 13481 bp, 7 predicted proteins | sample eDN5th30CBELigMG_FD_128876 | JGI IMG/M metagenome (GOLD analysis project Ga0182738, IMG submission 128876) | Enriched Miracle-Growth compost microbial communities from Emeryville, California, USA - eDNA 5th pass 30_C BE-Lig MG (version 2)... ...
AGGTTAAGACGAAGCCTTCGATCGAAGAGGTCGAGCTTAGCGCCGAGTTCGTAAGCCACGTCAGACGCAGGATCGCTCTGGTATATCTGCGTTTTCTGCTGCGGCCGAGAATTGTAGCCCGGCAGAGTGTAGCCGGTAGCCGCCGACAAGTAGAACAGCATGTCGTCCGTGGCTTGGTAGCTAAGCCCGGCCTTCCAGCTAAACTTCTTCGAGATGAGATCCTGCTCGAACAGAATGTCGGAGCCCGAATTCAGCCAGCTAGTATCCGCAATGTTCGAGAAGTTGATGTGCATGACTTCATCGGCGTAACGACCGCCCAGGTTGATCCCAAGCTTCTCACCGAATGGGCGAATGGTCGCATTGGCGAACACCGCCTTGCTGTTCGTGGTGAAATAGGTGTGGATCAGGCGCTGCTGCCCTGACGAAACGGGCTGGATGAGGGTCGCCCGCTGCTCTGCAGGCGAGCGATAATAGAACACGCCCGCCACCCAGTCGATAAAGTCCATTTGGCCCGAAACACGCAACTCGGCATGCGTATAGGGCTGACGAAGATCGAGATAGGTATGCTCGGAAACGAGCGGCGTGCCGTCCGTATCATACTGGTGATATTCGTGAAGTTCGCGATGCGCGACCACCGCGACCAGATCGATCTCGTCCGTGATCTCCCAGTTGATCTTGCCGGTGATGCCCCAGTTGGTGAGATCGATATTCGTGGGGAGGACGTAACCGCCACGGGTGCATTGACCCCGTTCGTTCTTGGCGCCGTTGTAGTAGAGATTGCCGGGAATGACGGTGCAGGCCGCGATCCTATCGCTGTAGGTGCCGTAACTGGTGTACGGGTTTCCAGTTATGAAGCGCTCGTCGAACTCCAGGTTCCAGTAGGCTGCCTGACTCCGGAGCAGGTTCATCGATTGGACGTTCCGGGCAACGATCGCCGTATCGACATTGATAAGCGAGTCCGGCGTGTTGTCGGACAGGTCTCGCAGGTAATCTGCCGCGATCGTTACCCTGAGGGTCGGCACAGGCTCCCACATGAAGGCCGCGCGACCGCCCTTCACGTCGGTACCGCCGCGACGGCCAATCGTGCAGTCGTCGACATCCATGGACGAGGTCGCCTGCTGCAGCGGCGTCGTAACCGGGAACGTGCCGGCAAGTGCCGGAGTACCGCGGCGGTTCATCTCGCAAGTGAAGTCGAGGACTCTTTGATAGCCTTCCTGCTGCTTCGACATGCCCGACACGCGCAGCGCGGCGGTTTGGCCGATCGGCAAGTTGAAGCCAGCACGCAAATCCAGCCGGTTATATGAACCGGCCGTCACGTCAACATAGGCGGAAGTCTCGTTGGCGGTGGGTTGCCTTGCAACGATGTTGATCGCACCACCAAGCGAATTGCGACCAAACAAGGTCCCTTGGGGCCCACGAAGCACCTCGATGTGCTGCATGTCGAGCAGGTCGAAGTTCGCGCCGAGGAGGAGCGGATAGTAGACATCGTCAATATAGAAGGCGACGGGTGACTGACCCGCGAGACCCGTATCCGTCGATCCCAAGCCACGGATGAAGGTCGAGACACCCGAGCCCCAAACACCCTGCGCCCTGCGGAACTGGGCATTCGGAACGGTCGAGGTCAGGTCCGAGATATTCGTGATGCCCCGGCTCTCCAGTGCCTCCGACGTAACGGCGGTGATGGCGATCGGCGTGTCCTGCAAGTTGGTAGACTGCCTGGTGGCCGTCACCACGATGTCGTTGAGACCCGTGCTTTCCCTTTGCGGCTGCCGATCCGAAGCCGACCCACCCTCAACATCCTGCGCATGTGCAACGCCCTGTAGTGCGAACAATGCGGCAACCGCGCTAGACGCAAATAAACTACGCTTGCTCAACATGCCCTCTTCCTTCCCTAGATCTAATAGATCTCGATTTTTTTATTTCGCCCCAGAAATCAAAGTTTACCAACCATATTTCTTAGCTATTTTAGGATACAAAATATTCCGTACAACAATATTCTTACTCTCAAGAATATAGATTGATGTAGACTGCCGGACTGCTGTATGGCTTTTCAGCCGCTGCGAAACTTGCCCAGAAAGGCCAAAGCTTATGCGCGGGAAGGTCTGCTGGTGGTGGCCCTAGGAGCGGCGCTGAAAGCACCGCCATACGTCTCTCGCGCTGTACCCCGAACCCGGGTTTCTACCGTAAGGTGGCGGAGGGTTTGGAGGGCACAACTCAGTGACCGTTGGCTGGTTTGATCGAAATGGCCCAAACTTATTGCTGGCACGCCTTCGTGCTTGCGCAAGCCCAGCCCATTCCACATGCAGCTACACCTCGTAATATCACGGCCTGTCCGCGTAATTTGCCATCGAGTGAATGACTGGGGTGGTAAAGACAAAAATGCGGCGAAAAGTCTCCCGGCGGGTCGGAGAAAAATGGAGAGGAGCACCATGGGACGCGGGATCGGTATTCTTTGTGCGGCAACCGCCCTTTTGTTGGCGGCACCGGCCTACGCCGATCAGGCGCTTGACGATTTTGCGCGCGACGTAACTCGAACGGAAAGCGTGCGCGCCGTAAAGACCTTGCAGCGCAGCTACGCCCAGTACACCCAGGCGGGCCTGTGGGACCAGATCGGCGCGCTGTTCACCGAAGACGGCCAACTGGTTTTCGACGGGCAGATCATGCCTGCCCAGACAGTCGCCGGCCCTTCGGCCATCGCGGAGTTCCTCCGCAATCGGTACGGCGGCGGTGCGGAGGGCCTGACGGAGTCCGGCCTCTCGACGATGTTCATCGAGAGCCCCGTCGCCAACCTGTCCGAGGACGGCAACAGCGCCAAGGTGCGCTGGGCAACGCTGATCTTCCATGGCCACGACGGAGCGGCGCGGATCGAAGGCGGCGTCTTCGTGAACGACTACGTGCTCGATCACGGGGTCTGGAAGATCAAGGTCGCCCATTACTACCCGCAATTCGACGGGCCCTACGAAAAGGGCTGGACCAACTGGGGCGGCGGCGACCTGCCGATCGTGCCCTATCACTTCGACGTGCGGGAAGCGGGCGTCCCGATCCCGCCTGCGACCGGTGCGGCGCCAGCCAGCCAGGCAAGCCTCGCCGCGCTCCAGGCGCAGGTCGACCGGATGAACGACGAGGATCGCATCCGTAGCCTGCAATCGGCCTACGGCTACTACCAAGACCGCAAGATGTGGGACGACGTGGTCGACCTGTTCGCCGAGGATGGCGTCGTCGAGATCGGCGGACAGGGCGTGTGGCGCGGAAAGGCAGGCGTGCGGCGCTGGCTCGAGACAATGGGGCCCGCGGGCCTGACTCACGGCCAGCTCAACGACCAGGTCCAGTTCGACACCGTCGTGACGGTTGCGCCCGGCGGCAACGAAGCCTGGGCGCGCGGCATCGAGCTCGGAATGCTGGGGGAAGCGGACCAGGAAAGCGGCTGGTGGCAGGTCAGCACGTTCCTGAACCGGTTCGTGAAGGAAGACGGGAAGTGGGAGCTGCGCGAGCTGCGGCGCTTCCCGCTTATGAAAACCGACATATTCCAGGGCTGGGGGAAGAAACGGATCGTCGATCCCGTCCCCACCGGCGCAGGCGCTCCGGACGAGCCCGCTTCTCCGAGCGATGCGACCAACCCCTCCCTACCCGCGTTCATCGCGGCGCACCCCGTCACCGGGGAACGGGTCATCCCGCCAGGCAAGGCACGCCTGGTGGCGACGACCGCGCTGACTGGGCCAATCGAGCCGGGTGCGCCGCAGCCCGTCACGCTGGACGAAGCGAAGCGTCGGCTCGCCCGCTCCGCTGCGTTCGAGGGCACCGAGAACGTTTCGGCAGCCTACGGCTATTATCTCGACGATTCGATGCCCCGTGAGTTTGGCGGGCTCATCGCCGCGAAGGGCACCAAGATGACGCCTTTCGCCGGCTACTACATCGGCCGCGAGCGCGTGATCGCTGCACGGTCCAGCCCGCCGCCCGAAACCCGGCCGGGTATTTCCTATCACTGGCTGATCCAGCCGGTGGTGCAGATCTCCGACGATGGGCGTTCGGCGGTGGGCCGATTCCGGCTGTTCCAGCCCCGGACAGGCAAGGAAGTCGGCAAGGCCGGCGACTTCTATGGAGCGTCCTTCTGGGGCGGCATCTACCACGATCGCTACGTGCTTGAGGACGGTGTGTGGAAGATCTGGGAGTTGACCCTCGACGAACCATACATCACCCCGGTGGCGTGGAAGGACGGGCTGTGGGCGAAATCCAAGGACCCCGATCCCAACCTTCCCAAGCGGGAATTCACGGGTGGCAAGTTCCCGCCGGACGTGCCGCTGACCGCACTCGGCAAGCGGGAGGAGCACTTCTGGGGTGGGACCGGCGAACCCCTGCAATGGCCGTCGATCATGCCGATGTGGTTCAGCTACACCAACCCGGTCACGGGCCGGGTGCCCGAGCTTCACCAGCCCCAATGCGTGCCATGCGCCCTGCGTCCGGAGCTGCGGCTCGATGCCAATGGGTACCAGGAACCGCCCGACGCCCCGGAAGCCAACACGGCGCCTTAAGCGCGGATGTAGGGAGAGAAGAGAAATGATCGCAAGTAAGCTACGCCTGATAGGCGCGCTGGGCGCTCTCTGTATCGCTGTTCCTGCCCATGCCGACCCGGCGCTCGAGGGCCTCGCCCAACAAGTCGAGCGCACAGAGAGCCTGCGCGCCGTACTCACCCTTCAACGGACTTATGCTCAATACGCCCAGCACGGCTTGTGGAACCAGCTTGGCTCATTGTTCACGGGCAACGGAACCTTCGTATTCGACGGGCTGATCAAGTCGGCGCAGACCGCCACCGGGTCGGACGCGATCGCGGCATTCCTGCGCAATCGCTACGGCGGCGGCTACGAGGGGCCCCGAGCAGACGGCCTTTCCACCATGATGATCGAAGCACCGGTCGTGAACCTGTCCGCTGACGGGCTGACCGCCAAGGCACGATGGGAAGTGCTAATCTTTCACGGGCATCGCGGATCGGCGCGGGTCGAAGGTGGCATGTTCGAGAACGACTACGTGCGCGAAGGTGGCGTATGGAAGATCGCAACCGCGCGCTATTTTCCCGAGTTCGACGGTTCGTATGACGCGGGCTGGACGAACTGGGGGGGCGGCAATCTTCCCGTCGCGCCGACGCATTATACCGCCGACACAGCAGGGATCCCGATCCCGCCTCCTGTGGAGCCTGCGCCGACGACCGACGCGTCATTCGAGACGCTCCGGACGCGGATCGACCGCCTCAACGACGAGGACCGCATTCGAAACCTGCAGTCGGCCTATGGCTATTACCAGGACCGCAAGATGTGGGCTGACGTGGCCGACCTGTTCGCCGATGACGGGATCGTCGAGGTCGAAGGCAAGGGGGTCTGGCGCGGCAAGGCGGGTGTCGATCGCTGGTTGCGGACGATGGGCCCGCCCGGCCTTAATCACGGCCAGCTCAATGATCGTGTGCAGTTCGATACCACCGTGACCATTGCGCCCGGCGGAAACGAAGCCTGGGCGCGAGGCTTCGAACTGGGGATGCTTGGGGAAGCCGACCAAGAAAAGGGCTGGTGGGAAATCGCCGTGTTCCAAAACCGATTCGTGAAGGAAAACGGCACGTGGAAGATCCGCGAGCTGCGCCGCTTTCCGATCATGAAGACTGATGTCTTTCAAGGGTGGGGAAAGAACAGAATAATCGGAAAGGTCCCGACGGGCGTCAGTGCGCCGGATTCAGCTGTTCCCGATGCCGATAGTGCCGGTCCGGGCCTCGCCATGCCAGCCTTCGTCGCACCTAACCCGGTGACCGGGCAGGAGGTGGGTCCAGTCGGCGCCGCCAAGCTCGTGGCGGCGGCGGCGTTGACCGGCACCATCCCGGCCGCGACGCCCGCACCAGTTTCGCTTGCAGAGGCCAAACGACGGCTCGCTCGCTCCCAGGCCTTCGACGGTGTGATGAACGTGTCCGCGGCCTACGGCCATTACCTCGACATCGAAGATCCGGCAGGTTTCATCGGTACGCTGGCGACCAATGGCTTCAAGGGCGGGCGCTCAGGCTACTACGTCACCAAGGCCAGCAACGTCCGCGCTCGCGTGCGCGCTGAACCACCCGCCACTCGCCTCGGCATTTCTTACCACTGGCTGTTCCAGCCCGTCGTACTGGTGTCCGACGACGGCCGCTCCGCGAGCGGGCGGATGCGCCTGTTTCAACCTCGAACCGGCAAGGAAGTCGGCCAGGCGGGCGACTTTTTCGGAGCCTCGTTCCTCGCGAGCACATACCACAACCGTTACGTGCTCGAAGACGGCGTATGGCGGATCTGGGACCTGACGGTCGATCCGCAGTACATCCGTCCCGTCGCCTTCAAGGACGGCATCTGGGCCAAGGCAAAGGATCCGCTGCCTCCGGACCCCAACGCTCCGCCGCGAACCGCTCCTCTGAGCCGCGGCATGCCGCAGGACATCAACGCCAGCGACCTCGGCGCGACCGAGCCGAACGTGCAGTGGCCAGCCATTAAGCCGATGTGGTTCGGCTACACCAACCCCGTCAGTGGCCGTGTGCCGGAGCTGTACCAGCCGAACTGCGTGCCTTGCACAATCCGGCCCGATCTGCGGCTCGATGCCAACGGTTACCAGGAGCCGCCGGACGCTCCCGAGGGCAATCGGACCCCCTGAACCTGACTGTCGGACTTTAAGCTGCGGAAGTGTCAGCACAGCCCGCATCGTTCGATCAAAGGCAATAGATGCGCGCTGCGTTGTCGTGCAGGAATGCACGAGTTTCATCGGCGGTCAGCAATTCCGCCGCTTCGCGCACCATCGCGACCTTTTCGGCATAGTCCCACAGCATGCTCTGGCCGATGTCGGAGCCCCAGATGAGGCGCTCGGGCCCGAAGCCGTCGACCATCCTGCGAATGAGGTCGGCCGAATGCACGCCCGCTTTCACGATGCGCTCCATGTTGATCTCGGTGATCTTGAAATAGATGTTCGGCACATCCTCGAAGATCGCGATCGTCGTATCGATGCCATAGTGCGGCGGCGGCGGCATGATGACCGTTTCCCCCGCCTCCTCACGCAGGGCGACCTCGTATTGTGACATGCCGTAAGGCATCGCCCCGTGATCGAGGATGATCGGAAGGTCGGGGAATTTCTGCGCAATCAGGCGGATCAGCGGCAGCACGTAGGAAAGCTGATTGTCGAACACGATGATGGTCATCGGCGTTCCGAGGTCGGCGCAGACCTTCCATATCTCCATCGCGCTGGGTGAGCTCATCCACGCCGTATCGAGGATCCATGGGCGGCTGTTAGCCATGCGGAAGCCCGCCACCCGGTGATGGAGCACCATGTCGCGATAGACTGTCGCCGAGCGCGGATCCTGGGCGTCGAGGATCACCACCGGATGGAGGCGATCGGGATACTTCTTCGCCGAATCAAGGATGTAGCTGTTGTCGTATCCGTAGACATGGCCGCGCTGAACCAGGCAGGCGTGGTCGACGTTATGTTCGTCCATCCATTCGAGCAGCTGCTCGGCCGTAACGGTGAAGTGCGGCTTATCGGGAACCGGCAGGTCCGGCGTGAACGGCTGCGCGGGATATGTTTCCCAGTCATCGCTGATCAGATGCGCGTGCGTGTCGAGCAAAAGGTCCGACATGCTTCAACCGTCCTATCTCAGCTTGCGGACGAGCCTAATTCGACACGTCCTGCCTGACCCTCTGCCGCACCATACGCCTCCGCACACAGCACCGCACCGTTTAGTGCCAAGATCTACTTCGCCGGGTTGGCTTTTCTCGACCTTGCAACTGTGTGCTTACAGTCAGGTGCCAGGGGATCACTTGCCTGCCAGGGCGGCATTATTTGTCTGCGTACCATATGCCGGACGCGCAAATAGGCTTCGCGAAGAAGTGCAGCACATCTTCACAAAGAATTTCAGGAACTTGTGAGACGAGCGGCCCTGCCAGGCTCAGATACGTGGATAGTCCTCTGCGTTGAGTACCCATCCCGCCATGTCGGAGAAGTCCTCACGCGGGGGCGAGAAGATATCGACCAGCACGTTGTCGCCCGGATCGGACGGCGCCGAGGTGTGGATTACGCGTGGCGGGATTACGCAAACGGACGGAGAGAGACACTTCTCGTGCTCGTCCTCGCGCCAGTCGTGCTGGTTCGCCGTCCACGGCCAGCGCAGGTGGTGCATGTACCAGCCTTCGAGCGCTAGGCTGCACTGCTCGAAATCGTCATGGTGGTGCGGCGAGAGCTTCGTCACATCGCGCGGCCCTTGCGGGGGGAACACGTTGACCATGAACGTGGTGCAGCGGAAAATCTTGCCGAAGCGGCCCTCCTGATCCGGCACGTCGAGGCTGTAGCTGCGGATGCGAAACCCGCCCACTGGCTCGGGCCACGCCTGGAACGGCGGGATCTGCGGGTGGGGCCCGGCATATTTGTCGTTGTTGGGCGCCAGCGCGGTCACGTCGTCCGACCGTGTCGAAATGAGCCGGACGATGCGGCCGCCCGTCTTGCAGGTGATGCGACTGTCACCCGGCGGGATCATGTTGATGGTGTAGCCGGGAACATCCAGCGTCTCATCGCCCGCCTCGATCGTGACGGTCATCTCGGGATCGTGCAGCAGCAGGACGTACTCGTCGACCTGCCCCTTGCGTTCGAACACCGCGCCCGGTTCGACTTCCGAATAGCACACCACGAAGTTCTGGCCCCGGGCATACCAGGTCCGCGCGTTCTCTCCGATCTCCTGCGGGGGTTCCTCGTAGAAGCGCGCGTAAGTGGCTTCGCCGAACGCGGCAGCCGGTTGCGCCGATCCGCCGGCGGTCGACAGGCGAGAACGGGGATCGTCAGCTTCGTACATCGTCAATCCTTTGCGCGCGTGCCGGAAATACGCGGGGGAGGAGGCAGCCGAACCGCCGACTGGATCGGCGGTCCGGCGTGCGCCCCCCTCATGAGGTTGAAACTACGGGCGCGGCCGGCCCCGCGCAAACCGGACCGGGGCAATCGCCCGGCAAAGCAAAGAACAAGGACCGCGTCAGGCAATTGCATGCATGGCCGCTCACTGCCGCGGCTCCACCGCGGCTTTCGCTGCTTCGGCGACAGCCCTGCCGAACATGGTGGTGTCGTTGCTGAGCATCACCAGCGAGAACCCCATGTCGAGGTGCGCACGCGCTTCCTCCGGCGTCCCGACAGCAACTCCGGAAAGCACGCCGGCCTGCTTCGTCGCTTCGAGCACCTCGGCGGTCAGCGCTTTCACCTCGGGATCGCTGGCCGGCTTGCCGCTGGACAGGAACAGGTCCCCATGGCCGATGAAAACACCGTTGACGTGCTCCAGCGCCGCGAATTCCGCCGCTCGTTCGAGCGACTGCCAATCCTCGAGCTGGATCATCCGCAGGCTTTCGTCTCCGCGCGCAAGATATTCGGCCATCGGGAGCAGTCCCCATCGTCCTGCGCGCGAGGTGGAGCCGAGCCCACGTTCGCCCCGTGGCGCGAACACCATCCTGCGCGTGATCGCATCGGCGGTTTCGAGGTCCGCGATGCGCGGAACCAGCAGCCCGTCGGCCCCACCGTCGAGCAGGGGCTGGATCGTCATCCCCTGATGATCGGGAACGCGAACCAGCGCCGACATCCCCATCGACTGGGCGCAGAAGACAAGCCCGACTGCCCGTTCGAGCGAATGCGGGGCGTGCTCCATGTCGACCACGACGAAATCGAAACCGGCGTGGGCAAGGAGTTGCACGGTCTCGAGCGAGGGGATCTTGACCCAGGTTCCGAGCAGCCCTCGCCCGGCGGAACGCACTCTGGAAATCACGCCTTCCACGCAGTCGCTCCTAAAAACCGTTCTTGCCGAGCCAATCGAACAACAACTTCGCAACTTCGTCGTTGTTCATGTCGGTGAACGGGATGTGGCTGTTGCCCTTCAGGCCCGCGTCGGTCAGCCGCAGCACCTCGACCTTCCCGCCGCGAGCATTGACCGCGTCAGCAAACGCCTGGGCCTGCGCCAGCGACGCGAGCCACATCGGCGAACCTTCTACATTATCGCCGAAAACGAGCTGGATGGGTATCTTGGTCAGCTTGCTGAATTCGGCTTCGGACACGTAAATCGGCCCGAACGGCCCTTCCTTCGACTTCGGCTCCGTCGTGTCTGGGAAAATGAAGCCGGGGTTCTCGTAGGCGACAATGCCTTTGACGTTGTCGCTCTTCATCGCAGTGAGGATTGCGCGCATTCCGCCTGCTGAATTCGTCAGCAATACGGACGGGCCGATCCGGTCGATCGCCTTGGCTGCGGCATCGGACTGAAGTTGCGCGTTCGCGACGGTGTCGAACTCATCGTAACGGGCCCGGTTCGCCTGCTCGAGCGCCTCCGGATCGTTGGCCGGAAACTGGATCCCGGGATAGAACTCGCCGAACTTGGGGCCGAAGCGCCAGGCGCCGAAGTTGCCTTGGTCGCGTCCCACCTGCGCTTTGTAGGTATAGTCCTCGCACCCCCAGTTGGCGCGGCCTACGCGCGGGCCATCCCAGACATATGTCGGGTAGCCCGCCCGCAGCAGCTTGGTCTGGTAGCCCTCGCCGCCGTCCCACCGGCGCTGCCACACCGCTGCGCTCGAACTGTGCCACAGGAACAGCGCGGTCCCCTTCGCATTCACCGGGACCTGGTATTCGACATGGCCGTGATCGCACACCAGCGATCTCGTTGCCGGATCGCCGATCACCTTGCCGCCCGCCTCGAAAGATCCCTGCCGGGCAATCGCGATCGCACCATCGGGAAGCGCCGATCCTTGGGCCGTGGCGCAGCCCGCGGAAAGCGCGAGACCGGTGGCCGCAAGCGCAAGCGACGACAGACGCCAGCCATTCATTCGTCCGAACATACCCACGGTCCTCTCCGCATTGGCCGACCGGCATAGCCACTGGGCAACTCGCCCACTTGACCGAACGGGCAGGATGTCCTGCCCAATACGTGCCGGAACCAAGCGCTGGTTCGGGAATGAGGCGGTGTGTCCGCGCTAGGTCCCCGACTGGCCTTCCCGTGTGACTTTCTGGCTCGCGACGTAAGCCTCGGTAGCCCTCATCACGCGGAGGACATTGCCGCCCCAGAACTTCGCGATGTCTTCCTTTGAATAGCCCGCCTTGAGCAGGCGCTCGGTCACCGCCGGGGCGTCCGCCACGCTGTCGAAACCTTCAATCCCGCCGCCGCCGTCGAAGTCGCCGCTCAGCCCGACGTGATCGACGCCCACCAGCCCGATCACATGCTCGATGTGTTTCATCAGGTCGTCGAGGTTGGCACGGGGAGGTGCCTGATGCCTCGCCATCAGCTCACGCCGCTCGGCGTTGGCGCGGATAACTTCCTCCTGCGTCCAGCCGGAGCTCGGCCCGTACCTGGCGACCATGGAAGCGTTGAAATCGGCCAGCGCCTTGTCGCGCTCGGCATCGGCAGCCGTGGGGATCATGTACCCGGTGAAGGCATTGATCTGGATCACCCCGCCCTTCTCCGCCAGCTTGCGAATGAGGTGATCCGGCACGTTGCGCGGGTGGTCGAAGATCGCCTTCGCTCCCGAGTGCGACAGGACCACCGGCGTCTTGGACAGGTCCAGAACCTGGTCGAGCACATCGTCCGACGCGTGGCTCGGGTCGGGGATCACGCCGAGGCGGTTCATCTCCGCCAGCAGCGCCCTGCCCTTCTCGCTCAGGCCGCGCCATTCGGGCGCATCGGTCGCGCTGTCGGCAAAGTCGTTGTTCCGGAAATGGGCGAAGCCGGCCATGCGGACGCCGAGCGCATGGAATGCCTGCAGCATCCCCGGATCGTCCGCGAGCGGATAGGCATTCTCCATGCTCATGAACACGAAGCGTTTGCCTTCACGGGCGATACGCTCCGCGTCGTCCGCCGTGGTCGCAAGTTCGAACTTGTCCGGATGCCGCGCCAGCATCTCGCGGATTTCCATCGCCCGGACGAGACCGGCGGCGCGCGCTGCGTTGAGGCTGTCCTTATCGCGCGGTCCCTGCGCGACGTAGATCACGAAGAAGCCGCCATCGACACCGCCGTCGATCATGCGCGGCAAGTCGACCTGGCTTCCGTCCTCCCTAACCTCGTGCCGATCGGCGATGTCCCAGCCGGGCCGCGAGAAGATGGCCGGCGTATCGAAATGGGTATCCAACACAAGCGCTTCGTCATGCACGGCGCGGGCATCCGGAGCTTGCGCGGCCGCAGTGAAGGACAGGCTGCCCGCGAGGATGGCCGCAGTGACAATACGAGCAAGGGTCATAGGCGCTGACTGACTCCGATTGAGGGAGCCAGTCTTGCGTCTAATTTCGCCCAAGGCAATCTGCCCTTGGCAGGTGCCTAGTCCCGAGAACTACTTCGCCGCCACCGGGTTCAGAGGCAGGTCGATCCGCGAGCCAGCCCCCCAGCCGCGCGCAATGGTAATCTGCGGCGGCGGGTTCTGCGTGATCTCGGCAAGGTTGCGCTGGCGAGGATCGGCACCGGTCACGAGGAAGCGCAACCGCTCACCCGGCAGCACGCGATGCGACAGCGGCATCATCGCAATCGACAGCGTGGTCTTTTCGCCCACCGGCAGCGGCGAGACGTCAGCCTGGAGACCCGAATGCCATGGAAGGCCGAGGTTGTCCCACGGCGCGTCCGAGACGGCACGATGGGACAATTTCAGCCTGCCGAAGGACAGCACCTCGACCTTTCCGTCCGTCGCCACTTTTTCGAGGTAGACGAACACATCGGCATCGGTCCGGTCGGCACCGACTTCGATATGCGCGACGGGATAGCCGAGCAGGTCGACCGGCTTGGTCAGCGGCTCGGTGGTGTAGAACAGGCCGTGCTTGTCCAGCGAAGGAGGCCAGAAGGCAAAGTAGTCATCAGACGCGACATTGTAGTCCACGGCAAAGCTGTCATCGCCCGACTGGCCGGGCTGGGGTGCCAGCCGCAAGCCCGCTTCTCCATTCCCGCCCGGACCGGCAAGGTAGTAGCTCAGCGAGAGTGCCTCGCTGCCGGGAAGGCTGTCTCCGCGAACGTAGCGGCTCTTGCCCCCGCCTTCATCCGACCAATGAGTCACCCTCGGCTGGGTCGAGAAGCCGTTGTCGATCCCTTTCAGGTGGTAATCGAAGAAGCGACGCACTTCGCCGGTGAAGTCGAAGTCTGGCGGCGGGACGCAGTGAGAGCCGGGGCCGATGAGGACGCGGCTACCGAGGTTCTGCGCCGCGATCAGTATGTCGATGGTCGGCTCGTCCTTCCAGTTGCCCCACAGGTAGGTGGCGATGCCCGCCTTGCGGATCGTTTCCGCGTAACGCCATGTGGCCACTTCCTCCCAGAAGGCATTGCCGGTCAGGTCCGACACGCTGTCGCGGAAAGGCATCGAGTACCACAGCCCGGCCATGGGAGTATTCCTGGCGTGCTCGGCAACCGCCTTGCGCAACTGGGCGCCCTTCGCATCGGCATCGACGGGAACCGAGGCGAGGTCGACCGAAAGCGGCTCGTCCGGCCGGGTGTTGAATTGGGCGGTGAT
>Ga0182738_1005502_pt1 | contig 13480 bp, 8 predicted proteins | sample eDN5th30CBELigMG_FD_128876 | JGI IMG/M metagenome (GOLD analysis project Ga0182738, IMG submission 128876) | Enriched Miracle-Growth compost microbial communities from Emeryville, California, USA - eDNA 5th pass 30_C BE-Lig MG (version 2)... ...
CACGGCCAGCCCGATGAGCGCCAGGTTCGGGTGGGCGTCCTGCAACGAGGCTCCGATCGCACCGGACGCGAAGATGACCAGCAGGATCGCGGCACCGGCGAAGCCGCGTCGGTCGGTGAACGACGAGATCACCATCGTGATCGACGTGAACAACGCCGCCACGACCACCCCGGCGCCGATGATCCGTGCCGCCATCAGCATCGTGTCGCCGGTGTTGCCGACGGTGTGGCCCTGCAGGGTGTTCGCCAATAGGAACAGCAGTTGAGGCCCGGCCGTCACGATGAGCAACGCCGACAGGATCGCCGCGCCCTTCGCCACCAGGTAGGTGTCGCGGGTGAGTGGGGAGGCCAGGTAGAGACCGAGCATGCCGGTGCGGCGGTCGGGGCAGAGCACGTCCGGGGCGCTGAACGTGGCGAACAGCACCACGGCCAGCATCACGTAGCCGTAGTAGTCGGCATAGGTCGGCAGGCTGGACGCCACCTCGGGTGAGTCCTTGGCCAAGGCGACGACGCCGACGAACACGATCGCGGGCACGTACGAGAAGAAGATCACCGCGGCCGGCAGCAGCTTCGACCACACCGATCGGCGCATCCCCAGCATCCGCTGGATCGAGTACCACCACACCGCTCGGACGGACGCGCCCCGGCCGAGGCGTTCGCCGTCGTAGCGACGGTAGCCACGTTCGAGGATCTGTGCGGATCCTGCGCCGGTCGCCGGGGAAGCAGGGCTCGGCACGGTTGCCGGTGGCGGCGGGAGGCTCGTCATGTGCCGACCGGTTGTTCCTCTGACAGAAAGACGTCCTCCAGGGTGGTCTGGCGCGCCTTGAGCATTCGGATCGCCGAGCGCGACGACGCCACCGCGTCGCGCACCGCGTCGAAGATCTCGTCGGGGTCACCGGCCCCGGCGCGCGCCTGCACCAGAAGCTTCAGTCCGTCGCGATCGACCACGAACCCGCCGGCGCGCAAGCTCGCGGTCACCGCATCCCACCCGTCGACCAATTCGACGATCACACCGGTGCCCTTGCCGCGCACGGTGTCGATCTTGCCGGACACCGCGACCTTGCCGTCGCGCAGGATCACCACCCCGTCACAGACCCGTTCGACCTCCTCCAACAGATGCGACGACAACAGCACGTGCATACCGAAGTCGCGGCCCATGCGGCGGATCAGGTCCAGCATGTCGTCGCGTTGCAGCGGGTCGAGCCCGTCGGTCGGTTCGTCGAGCAGGACCAGCGCGGGGTCGTGCACGATCGCCTGGGCGAGCTTGGCGCGCTGGCGCTGACCCGTCGACATCGTGCCGAGCGGCCGGAACCGTTCCTCGCCCAGGCCGACGTGCCAGAGCGCGTCCGAGGCCCGGTTGATCGCGGCGCGGCGGGGCAGACCGTGCACCTGGGCGATGTGGGTCACGAAATCCGACACGCGGGTGTCGGGCGGCAGGCGGTGGTGTTCGGGGCTGTAGCCCACCCGGGCCCGCACTTCGTGACCGGCGACGGTCGGGTCGATTCCGAGCACCCGCAACGACCCTGCATCGGGCCGGTGCAGTCCGAGGATCATGCCGATCAGCGTCGTCTTGCCCGAACCGTTCGGGCCGAGCAGTCCGGTGATGCCGGGGCCGACGGCGAGATCGGCGTCGGTGAGCACCGCGGTGGACTTCCAGCGCTTCGTGATGCCCTGGCCGACGATGACCGGCCCGCTCTCGTGGGCTCCGACAGGGTCGTGACGGTGCGCGTCGACGGTGGCGGCGCTCGTCATGGACGCCGATGCTACCGCTCGCTTCGGATCGCATCGGTCGGACGGGCCGCGCAGGCCGGGTCAGCGTGGAGTACCGGGGCGTCTTCCCTTCGCCCGGTTGTGCGGCCCGCGATCAGGCTGCGCAGACAGGGAGCATCTGCCTCGGCGAACGCCTCCGGAAGGAGCCGACCCACCGCGTGGTCCGAAAGTGGTGTGCCATCCGGGAGCGTGTTGCCCTCGGGTCGGACGTGCACGACGACTTCGGTGACGCTTCGACGAGCTCCGGTACCGGGCTCGACGGTGTTGTCGAGGATGCGTACCTGCGCGTCGGCTCGTTGCTGAGCGAGTGATGGCCAGCTGGACTCGGCGGGTTGCGATGCCCGGTTCCGCGGCAAGGCCGACGCGTCCGCGGACGCGTCGTACCGATGATTCTCGGAACATCACGCCACGAAACCCGATGGACGCGTCCCGGGCGCGTCGCAATCGGTCGCGGCGGGGCGGCTCGCCGATTCGGGCGATCGAGCAGGTCGGCGCCTCAGTGCTCGTGTCGAGCCCGGTGCGTCCGCGTGTGGGTTCGGTGGTGCGACCTTTGATCGGACAAGCCGGAGGGGAAGCGTGGCCTGACGGTGGGGCCGACCGCGCCACGTGGACCGGGGCGCGGTGACCGGAGCGTCGTCGACCCCCACAGAGCGCGGTCGCCACGTCGGCCCGGGTCGCTCGGCCCGTAGCATCCGTGCGTGGCCGCACCGCTGATCGTCGCCGAGTCGGTCGGTCTGGAGTACCCGACGCGGGTCGTGTTCGACGGGGTCACGGTCGGAGTCGCCGAAGGCGACCGTATCGGGATCGTCGGGGTGAACGGCGACGGCAAGTCGACGCTGCTTCGGATCCTCGCCGGTTCGATCCCGCCCGACGAGGGCCGGGTGATCCTACGGCGCGCCCTCCGCATCGGCGTGGTGGGCCAGCGCGACGACCTCGACCCGGCGGCCACGGTCGCAGAGACGATCGTCGGCGACCGGTCCGAGCACGAATGGGCCGGCGACCCCAAGGTGCGCGACGTCATCGGTGGACTCGTGGCCGACGTGGCCTGGGAGGCGTCCGTCGCCGAGCTGAGCGGTGGTCAACGGCGCCGGGTCGCCCTCGCCGCGGTGCTCGTCGACGACTGGGACGTGATCGCCCTGGACGAGCCGACGAACCATCTCGACATCGAGGGCATCACCTGGTTGGCGACACACCTGCAGCAACGCTGGCCGCCGAACGCCGGTGCGGTGGTGGTGATCACCCACGACCGGTGGTTCCTCGACGAGGTCTGCACGGCCACCTGGGAGGTCCACGACGCCACGGTCGACGCCTTCGAAGGTGGCTACGCCGCATATGTGCTCCAGCGGGTGATGCGCGACCGGATCGCCGCCGCGACCGAGGCGAAGCGTCAGAACCTGCTCCGGAAGGAATTGGCGTGGTTACGCCGTGGCGCGCCGGCCCGTACGCGCAAACCGAAGTTCCGGATCGAAGCCGCGAACGCGTTGATCGCGGACGTGCCACCCGTCCGCAACCCCGTCGAGTTGCAGCGTCTCGCCGTGGCACGTCTGGGCAAGGACGTCGTCGATCTCGAAGACGTGAGCGTCCGCTACGGCGACCGTGACGTGTTGCAGCGGGTGACCTGGCGCCTCGCGCCGGGCGAACGTACCGGCATCGTCGGAGCGAACGGCAGCGGGAAGTCGACCCTGCTCGGCCTGATCGCCGGCACGGTGACCCCGACGACCGGCCTGGTGAAGCGTGGCAGGACCGTGCGGGTCGGGCTCCTCGACCAGCAATTCGCCCGACTCGCCGCGATCGGCGACCGCCGGGTCCGTGAGGTGCTCGCCGAGGTGAAGGCGACCTTCGAGGTCGACGGCAGGAACATGACCCCGTCGCAACTCCTGGAACGGCTCGGCTTCTCGAAACGGCATCTCTCGTCGTTCGTGCGGGAGCTCTCCGGCGGCCAGAAGCGGCGCCTGCAACTGCTCCTGGCGCTGCTCGACCAACCGAACGTGATCCTGCTGGACGAGCCGACCAACGATGTCGACGCGGACATGCTGGCCGCGACCGAGGACCTGCTCGATTCGTGGCCCGGCACCCTGGTGGTCGTCTCGCACGACCGGTACCTGCTCGAGCGGGTCACCGACCAGCAGTACGCGATCCTGGACGGACGTCTCCGCCACCTGCCCGGTGGCGTGGACGAGTACCTGGAGCTGCGCCGCCGCACGGCCCCGGCCGGGTCGCTTCCCGGTCCCGCTGCAGCCGCGACCGAACGCGATCGGGGTCGGTCGTACACGGGGCTCTCCGGTGCCGAGCGGCGACAGATCCAGAAGGAGGTCTCCTCCATCGAACGGCGGATGGCGAAGCGCACGACTCAGGTGCACGACCTGCACCAGCGCATGGCCACCCACGACCACACCGACCACGTCGGCATGCGACGGCTCGACGAGCAGCTCCGTGCGATCGAGTCCGAGACGGTCGAACTCGAGGAGCGCTGGCTGGAGCTCTCGGAGCGTCTCGAAGGCTGAGCCCCTCAGTCCACCAGGGCCTGGTACACGCCGGCCTGCAGGTGGCGGCGCAACGGATAGGTGTTGGAGGGCAACAGCTGGGTCATGAACACGACCGCCAGGTCTTCGCGACGGTCGACCCAGAACGCCGTCGATGCGGCGCCACCCCACGCGGCGAGACCCGGCGACCCGAGCGCGCCATTGGCCACCGGGTCGATCAGCACCGAGAACCCCAGCCCGAATCCGGTGCCGGCCATGGCGGTCTCGGAAAAGGTGGCCTGGCCCATGTCGTTCATCGTGCGGCCGCCCGGAAGGTGGTTCGCCATCATGAAGTCGACGGTCCGTGGCGACAGCAGCCGGACCCCGTCGAGCTCACCGCCTCCGAGCAGCATCCGACAGAAGCGCAGGTAGTCGTCCGCGGTACCCACGAGACCGCCGCCCCCCGACAGCATCGACGGCGCGCGGGTCATGGAGCGTGCCGACGACAACCGGTTCATGCCCGCGCCGGGCGCGAAGACGTACAGCGGCGAGCACCGCATCACGTCGGAGGCGGGCGCGACGAAACCCGTGTCGACCATGCCGAGCGGCGCGAAGATCTCGGACGCGAAGAACTCGTCGAGCTTCATGCCACTCATGCGCTCGACCAACGCGCCGCACACGTCGGTCGACATCGAATAGTTCCACGCGGTGCCCGGTTCGAAGAGCAACGGCTGGGCGGCCAGGAGTTCCATCGCCCCGTCGAGGTCGTAGTCCGGGGCGGAGAAGAAGTCGCCCAGCGCTGCCCGGCGGTACAGCTCGTCGACGGGATGGTTGTACTGGAACCCGTAGGTCAACCCGGAGGTGTGGGTGAGCACGTGGTGGATCGTCAACGGCGACTCCAACGGCCGCGTCTCGGGCGCGTCCGCGGTTCCGCCCGTGAACACCTGGAGGTCGGCGAAGGAGGGGATCCACCGCGACACCGGGTTCTCCAAGAGGAAGTGGCCGCGCTCGTACAGCATCATCAACGCCACCGAGGTGATCGGTTTGGTCATCGAATAGAGGCGGTAGATCGTGTCTTGGGCCACCGGCGTGGCCTTGTCGACGTCGACGAAACCGAAGCGGTCCCGGTGCACGAGCCGACCGCGTCGCCAGACCAGCGTCTGCACTCCGGGAATCAGGCCCTTGTCGACATAGGAGTGCAGCACCCGGTCGAGGTGGGCGAAACGTTCGGTGGCGAAGCCGGCATCGATCATGGTGCCGATCATGCCATCGGCCGGGCCGAATCGGATACCGGGTCGCCGACCGAGGGGCGTAAGGTCACGCTTCATGGCTGACGATGGAACCCAGGTCACGATCAAGTCCCGCTCCGGTGAGGTCACCGACGGCTACGAGCGCGCTCCCGCCCGAGCCATGCTGCGAGCGATCGGGATGGGCGACGACGACTGGTCCAAGGCACAGGTGGGCGTTGCGTCGTCGTGGAACGAGGTGACCCCGTGCAACCTGCCGATGAAGCGCCTCGCCGAGCGGGCCAAGGACGGGGTCCGTGAGGCCGGCGGCTTCCCGATCGAGTTCGTGACGATCGCGGTGTCCGACGGGATCTCGATGGGCCACGAAGGCATGCGCGCCTCGCTGGTGTCGCGTGAGGTGATCGCCGATTCGGTCGAGACCGTCATGCACGCCGAACGCTTCGACGCGATGGTCAACTTCGCCGGCTGTGACAAGTCGCTTCCCGGCATGTTGATGTCGGCGGCGCGGCTGAACGTGCCGTCGGTGTTCATGTACGCAGGTTCCATCCTGCCCGGTCACCACAAGGGCCGAGCGCTCGACATCACCAGCGTGTTCGAGGCGGTGGGCGCCAAGGCGGCGGGCACGATCAGCGACGAGGACTTCGACGCGATCGAACACAACGCGTGTCCGACCGAAGGCGCGTGTGCCGGAATGTTCACCGCCAACACGATGGCGTCGATCGGCGAGGCGCTCGGCATGTCGCTGCCCGGGTCGGCGAGCCCCCCGGCGGTGGATCGTCGCCGCGACGACGACGCGTTCGCTTCGGGCCAGGCCGTGATGAACCTGGTGCGGGCGGGGATCCGACCCCGCGACATCATGACCAAAGGCGCCTTCGAGAACGCCATCGCCATCACCATGGCGCTCGGCGGCTCGACCAACGCGGTGCTCCACCTGTTGGCGATCGCGGCGGAGGCCCGGGTCGAGTTGCACCTCGAGGACTTCAATCGCATCGCCGCGAAGGTCCCCCACATCGCCGACACCAAGCCGCACGGGAAGTACCACATGGTCGACATCGACCGCATCGGGGGCATCCCCGTGGTCATGCGCGAACTGCTCGAAGCCGGGGTCTACAACGGCGACTGCATCACGGTGACCGGCAGGACCGTTGCGGAGAACCTCGAAGCGCTCGACCCGCCGTCGCCCGACGGCGACGTCGTCCATACGATGGCCTCGCCGATCCACACCCAGGGCGGCCTCGCGATCCTCACCGGTTCGCTCGCGCCGAAGGGCTCGGTGGTCAAGGTCGCAGGGATCGACTTCGACTTCTTCGAAGGCCCCGCCCGGGTGTTCGAGGGCGAGCAGGCCTGCATGGACGCGATCCTCGCCGGCAGCATCAACCCCGGTGACGTGCTGGTGATCCGCTACGAGGGCCCCAAGGGCGGCCCGGGCATGCGCGAGATGCTCGCGGTAACCGGCGCGCTCAAGGGCGCGGGACGCGGCGGTGACTGTGCCTTGATCACCGACGGTCGCTTCTCGGGCGGAACGCACGGGTTCTGCATCGGCCATGTCGCGCCCGAAGCCGTCGACGGTGGCCCGATCGCGTTCGTCGCCGACGGAGACGTCATCCGCATCGACGTCGCTGCGCACACCATCGACGTCGACCTCGACGAGGCCACCCTGGCCGAACGTCGGGCCGACTGGAAGTTGCCCGAGCCCCGCTACACCTCGGGCGTGCTCGCCAAGTACGCGGCACTCGCCCAGGGCGCCGACCAGGGCGCCATCACCCGACCCTGAACCCGGCCCCGCCGCCGGCGGGCACGCCGACCGGAGTGGCCGTCACACTGCCGGCGTCGGTTGCGGCGTCTGGGTCATCGACCGGCCACGCGCCTGCGGTGAGAGTTCGCGACGCCGCAACGACGGTCGTCCGACCAGGGCCCAGACGGCCAGCGGAAGCGCTGCGGTGATGACCCGGGTGCTTCCCATCCAGGTGTCCATGATGATCGGTGTCGAACAGACCAGCACCCCGAGACTGACCGCGACGTAGGCGGTCACCGGGAACGGCGTCGAGCGCCACTTGGTGAGCGATGCTGCGAGCACCAGTCCCATCGCGGCGGCCAGCAGGAGCTCTTCGGGGGTCGAGTCGTTGTGGAACCAGCCCAGGAACGGTGCGGTGAAGGTGCCGCCGTAGGGTTGGGCGAAGAGCGGAGCGTCGAGCGCGCGCGCCAGATACAGCGACCACAGGCCGACCGGGAGGCACGGCACCACGCCGACCAGCAGCCGGTCGCGTCGGGAGAGTCCCGGCAACAGCGCCAGCGCGAACGCGGCGAGCACCGAGATCTCCCGGGTCAGGCACGCGAGTGCGAGCAACACGACCGCTGCGCCGACCCGCCGCCGGTGACGCGAGAACAGCGCGGCGAACGCGGCGAGGACGAGGCCGGTCGCGAGCACGTCGCTCAGCGACAGCCACAGTCCCGCGATGACGCCCGGGTTGATGACCATGGTCAGGGGTAGCCAGGGCGGAGCGCCGGGGAGGCGATCCAGCGCCTGCGCGCCGATGGCCACGCCGGCGAGCGACACGAACGCAAGAGCCCAGATGAGCATGGTGCCGCCGCCGGGAGCCAGCAGGCCGGCGATCGCCGGATACAGGATGCGACGCAGTCGATAGGTGGGCGGGTCGACGTGCTCGGCCGCTTTGTCGACGTCGAGGGGCGACCGGGCGATCGCGTAGAACTGTGCGCCGTCGAACCCCGCGCGGGGTGCTTCATAGGGGTCGTCGAACTCGTCGACGATCAGGCCGTGGGCCGGATTGTGCAGACCGTCCGAGAGCAGCACGGTCGGCCCACCGTCGATGCTCGCGAGACGGAGTCCGATCCACAGCACTCCGATCAGGACCGGGACGACCAGCACCCGAAGAACGTTCGTCGGCATCCGGGCCTGTTCTAGCACGACGATTCGCCGCGGTATCAGCGCCAGGGGGAGCGCCGAGTGCGCTCACACGATGCAAATGTGGCATGCTGATGCGCATTCCAATCTCACATCTGGGGGTCAGATGAACGGGGACGAGAATCGCTCCGGCGATCCTGTGCACGCCGCGCAGGAAGTCGGTGTCGACGATGACGCGCCGAAGCCGAAGCGACGTCGTCTGCTGCTGTGGATCGGGACACCGGTGCTGCTGGTCGTGCTCGGAGTCGGCGCGTTCATCGCCAAGACCGTCCAGGACGTCACATCGTCGCCGTACAAGACCGTCACCTACTCGGTTCCCGATGCGCCGACCCTGGTGGCACGGCCTGACGAATCGGTGTTCCGCATCGACCCGACCAAGTCGTCGCTGTCCTATGAGGTCGCCGAGAAGTTCGCCGGCCGGAGCATGTCGAAGGCCACAGGCACGACGAACGGGATCGCCGGCGACGTCGCCGTGAACACCGAGAATCCGAGCGCCAGCCGCGCGGGGGTCATCGTCGCGAACATCGAGCAGTTCCATTCCGACAACCGACTCCGAGACGCCCGCATCAGGTCCGACTTCCTCCAGTCTCACGCCTACCCGCTCGCCAAGTTCACGGTGAAGTCCTTCGAAGGGCTTCCCGCGAAGCTCGAGGTCGGCAAGACGGTGTCGTTCACGATCGTCGGTGACGCCGAGGTGCACGGTGTCACTCGCCCGATCACCTGGGACGCCTCGGGCACGCTCGCCGAACACGGCATCGACCTCACGGCGACCGCGGCGATCGAGCTGAGCGACTTCGACATCGACCACGTGTCGATCCAGGGCCTGGTGTCGGCATCGAACGACGCCACGATCACGATGAAGTTGCACGCGGTCGACCCGGCGACCGAACGGATCCCCGAGACGATCAGCGGTCCGGAGGCCAAGGCGTCCTCGGGCGACGGTCCGTCGTTCTCGAAGGTCGTCATGCCGATCCTCGAGAACCACTGCTCCGAGTGCCACCGACCCGGTCAGGTCGGCGCCGTGCACTGGGAGCTCGCTGACGCCAAGGATGCCGCAGACATCGCCGAAGGCATCCAGACGGTGACCGAGACCAAGTACATGCCGCCGTGGCCCGCATCCGACAAGGGGGTGCCGCTCGCCCACAAGAACACCTTGACCAAGACGCAGATCGATGCGATCGCCGACTGGGCGAAGACCGGCGGCAAGCTCGACGTTCCGGCGACCACGCCGGTCAAGCCCTCCGCCACGGTCGCCGAAGGCATTCCCCGGGTCGACAAGACGCTGTTGATCCCGACCTTCACCGGTCATTCGGACATGGAGAACGAGTACCGCTGTTTCGTGCTCGATCCGAAGCTCACCAGGCCGATGTTCCTCACCGGCTACGGCTTCGTCGCCGACCAGATCCCCGAATTGCACCATGCGCAGGTGTTCCTGATCTCGGCCGACCAGAAGGCCAACGCCGACAAGATGTCCGGCAAGGACGGCAAGCCCGGTTGGGGGTGTTTCGGCACCGCCAATGTGCCCGGAAAACCGGCCAGGGCCGGCTTCTCGAAGCGACGTGACGTCGGATTCGCCGGCCAGTCGAATCTGGTCGCCGGCTGGGTGCCGGGCCAGACGCCGTCGTCGTTCGGCGACAACCTCGGCTTCTATCTGGCCCCCGGCGATGCGCTGGTGCTCCAGATCCACTACCACCACGAGGGCAAGGCCACCCCGGACCGTTCGGGATTGACCCTGCAGCTCGACCCGGTCACGCCACAGCGGAAGAAGATCCGGGTCGTCAACCCGCTCGCGCCGGTCGAGATTCCGTGCGCCACCGGTGTGAAGGCCGAGCTGTGCGACCGGGACGCGGCCGTGAAGGACAACGCGCGGCTCTACGGGGCGAGTGGTTCGTTCATCGAGAACGCGCTGTTGGGATTGTGCGGCAAGACCCCCGACGAGCTGACCAGGGACTTCGACGGACAGGTCGCGCACACCGAATGCATGACGACCGTGCCCGAGTCGGGGACGATCCTGTCGGTGCTGGGACACATGCACACGATCGGCAAGTCGTTCAGACTCACCTTGGATCCGGGTACCCCGCAGTCCAAGATCCTGCTCGACATTCCGGTGTGGAACTTCGACTGGCAGATGAACTACGACCTGGTGAAGCCCATCCACGTCGAAGCCGGACAGAAGGTCCTGATGCAGTGCAGCTTCGACCGGTCGCTCGACCCGAACCGTGCGCCCAAGTACATCATGTTCGCCGACGGCACCGAGGACGAGATGTGCTTTGGCACCTATGCGCTCGTTCCCGACGACCAGAGCGGCCCCTGACACCTCGTCCGCTGCTGCTCAGGGGGCCGTCGCTTCTGTCACCGGGAGGCTGAAGCGGTGGCCCCGGGGCGAACGGGGTTGCCGCACCGCGGCGCGCATGGCAGAATCGGGGGCGATGTCCCACGCCTTCGACCTTCTCGTACGCACCTGACGCACGCCTGTCTCTCCCCGCGTGCGTCCACGACCTCCCAGCCGGGAGGTCGTTCTCGTTTTCGCCCCGTGGTTCGCCTAGCGTCGACTCCGGGTCGAACGAGAACCATCCGTCCGCACAAGATCCTGACCCGAACCGCAACAAGGAACCACGATGAAACTGAACGGTGGTCAAGCACTGATCAAGAGTCTCGAGGCCGAGGGGGTCGACGTCGTGTTCGGCCTGCCCGGCGGCGCGATCCTCCCCGTGTACGACCCGCTCCTGGATTCGCCGATCCGCCACATTCTGGTGCGCCACGAACAGGGCGCCGGGCACATGGCCGAGGGCTACGCCCACGTGACCGGCCGTCCGGGTGTCGCCATGGTGACCTCCGGGCCGGGTGCGACGAACATCGTGACCCCGCTGCTCGACGCGTACATGGACTCGGTGCCGATGGTGTGCATCACCGGCCAGGTGGCGCGGCCCTCGATCGGGACCGACGCGTTCCAGGAGGCCGACATCACCGGGATCACCCAGGCGATCACCAAGCACAATTTCCTGGTGCAGTCCGCCCAGGACATCCCGCTGGTCGTGCGTGAGGCGTTCCACATCGCCACCACGGGTCGGCCCGGCCCGGTGCTGATCGACCTACCAAAGGACCTGGTCGATGCCAACAATCCGGCCTCGGCGATGGAATGGGCCTGGCCGTCCGACGCGGACGTCGCCGCGGAGCTGCCCGGCTACAAGCCCAACACCAAGGGTCACCCGTTGAAGATCCGCGAGGCCGCGGAGATGATCCTCGCCGCGCGACGTCCCGTGATCTACGCGGGGGGCGGGATCCTCAAGGCGCGGGCCGCCGCGGAGCTGCGCGAGTTGGCCGAGCTGTGCGACATCCATGTCATCACCACGCTGATGGCCCGCGGAGCGTTCCCCGATTCGCACCCGCTCGCCCTGGGCATGCCCGGTATGCACGGCACCTACACGTCGGTCATGTCGATGCAGAAGACCGACCTGTTGATCGCACTGGGCACCCGGTTCGACGACCGGGTCACCGGCAAGGTGTCGGGGTTCGCACCCGACGCGAAGGTGATCCACGTCGACATCGACCCCGCGGAGCTCGGCAAGGTCCGCCAGCCCGACGTGCCGATCGTGGGGGACTGCCGACAGGTGATCGGTGAGTTGGTCCACGTGCTGCGGGAACTGATCGCGCAGGGGACCGAAGCGGCCGACCGCTCGGCGTGGCGTTCGACGATCAGCGGCTGGCAGGAGCGTTACCCGATCGCGTACGAGCCCCACGTCGAAGGCGACGCGCTCAAGCCCCAGGCCGTCATCGAACAACTGCACGCGGCCGCTCCCGAGGGCACGATCCTCGCCTCCGGGGTCGGTCAGCACCAGATGTGGTGCAGCCAGTACTGGCGCTACGAGGAGCCCTACACCTGGGTGAACTCGGGCGGCGCCGGCACGATGGGCTTCGCGGTGCCCGCGGCGATCGGGGCGAAGGTCGGCCGTCCGGACCGCACCGTGTGGGCGGTCGACGGTGACGGGTGTTTCCAGATGACCGCGCAGGAACTGGTCACCGCGTCGACCGAGCACATCCCGGTCAAGATCGCGATCCTGAACAACGGGTATCTGGGCATGGTCCGCCAGTGGCAGGAGATGTTCTACGACGAGCGCTATTCGGAGGTGTACCTGTCGCTGGATGTGCCCGATTATGTGAAGTGGGCAGAGGCGATGGGCTGTGTGGGCATCCGCGTGGAGTCGCCCGAAGAGGTCGCCCCGGCGATCGACAAGGCGAACGAGATCGACGACCGTCCCGTCGTGGTGGAGTTCCGGACCGACGACCGGGAGAAGGTCTTCCCGATGGTCCCCGGGGGCAAGGCCAACGACGAGATCGTCGTCCCGCCGTTCCAGCGTTCCGAGGAGATCTGATGTCCGCACGACGCCTCCACACCTTGTCGGTGCTGGTCGAGAACCGCTCCGGCGTGCTCGCCCGGGTCGCCGGCCTGTTCGCCCGCCGCGGCTACAACATCGAATCGCTCGCGGTGGCGCCCACCGACGACGAGAGCCTGAGCCGGATCACCGTGGTGGTCGACGTCGAGTTGACCCCCATCGAGCAGATGGTGAAGCAGCTCAACAAGCTCATCAACGTGGTGAAGATCACCGAGCTGGATCCACGCGATTCGATCCAGCGCGAGCTGTGCATCGTGACCGTCGCGGTCGACCGGGACCGTCGCAACGAGGTGCTGGAGCTGGCCCAGATCTTCGAAGCGCGTATCCTGGCGGTCGCACACACCTCGATGGTCGTGTCACTCGAGGGCGAGCCGGACAAGATCGACGATTTCGAAGAGCTGGTCCGGCCCTTCGGCATCATCGAGATGCAACGCACCGGCCGGATCGCGCTCGCCAAACTCGAACGCTCGACGTCCCGTGTCCGACACCTCAACAAAGCAAAGGCTTCCTAGCAACCATGGCAACCATCTACTACGAAAAAGATGCCGACCGTTCCGTGCTCGCCGACCGCAAGGTCGCGATCCTCGGCTACGGCTCCCAGGGGCACGCGCACGCGCTGAATCTGGCCGACTCGGGCGTCGACGTGCGGGTCGGGCTGCGCGAGGGATCCTCGTCGCGGGCCAAG
>Ga0182738_1005503_pt1 | contig 13476 bp, 13 predicted proteins | sample eDN5th30CBELigMG_FD_128876 | JGI IMG/M metagenome (GOLD analysis project Ga0182738, IMG submission 128876) | Enriched Miracle-Growth compost microbial communities from Emeryville, California, USA - eDNA 5th pass 30_C BE-Lig MG (version 2)... ...
ATATCTAAGCGATAGTCGGAGAACAGGACAAAAGATTGATCCACTACCCAACCGCCGCCAAAGGCCATTGCTACGGTTGAAATGCCACCTACCACGCAGGCCAGCAACAGAACGGCAATCGAAGCCAGCCAATTCGGATGGCGCTCGCAAAGTCCGCGGCTTATGAAAAAGGCAACGAGTCCTCCGAAAAATGAGGCGGCCGTCGCAATCATTTGGCGCTCCGCTCCCGATGCTCCGCAATGATAGCCGCGCGCACCGCGTCCAGCGGCGACCGTATGCCGCCAAGGTGCAGCACGGCGTAGTAGAAGCGGCGTTTGGTGCTGGCTTCCACCGGACTCGACCATGCATAGGCCCGAGTGGCCTTGGGATGGCCCTCCAGGTCGAAGACGTGCACCTCGCCTTCCCAGACGGTCTGGCTTTTGAACGTCTCTTTCACGGGCTCGACAGACACCAGCGCGGCTGTACCGCCGTGCTGGCCTTCGACGGCTTGTTTCAATTGGTCGGCGCTAACGTCCATCGACTGTTTTCCAATCTGAGACAATTCCTATATATTGGCGGCGGCCACGCGACGAGGGCGGCTACCCTCGCCACGCGGCTAGACCCGCTAAGTTTTTATCATGCGGTCTTTACGCATAGAGCACCTGCCTTTCCCCGGCCCTACACCGGCTCAGAGGTAGCGGTCGCCAACCGCCGATGACGTGGGCCACGGAGCAATCCGTGGCCCTATTGCTGTTCGTTCTTGGAGATCGAAATTGCGAGGTCCACGACTTCTTCGTCGGTGTCGTAGATCTGCGAGACGTTCATCGCGAAGGTGCGGAACCAGCGGAGCCGCTGTTCCTTCGGCCAGCCGCTTTCCGGCGCGGGAATCTTGCGCAGCAACTCCATGAGCAACCCATCGAGTTGCAGTCCGTCATTACCGCCGTTGCCGCCACCTCCGCCGGGCGGCTTGGTCTTCTTATCGGCGTCGTTCGGCTGCGGTGTTGACGTAGCAGGTCGCACGAATCGCCCGGTCGGCGGGTCGATGAAACCAGCGAAAACCGCCGACTTGGAGAACGTCTGTCGCGCGCGCTCCTTCTGCTTGGGTGCCACTCCCAACGTTTCCATTTGGCGTTCGATGGCCGCTGCCGGCGGTAGGGCGTGTCCCTCGAACTCGCGGTACATGGCGGCGTGCAACGGCACCTTCAAGAAGGCATCGGCCAAGGCCGCCGGTCGGCGCTCTGGGTCGAGCGAATGTAGGCCGAGGCCGGTCAACGTGACGCTGCCTTGCCCCGTCTCGATTAACCCGAAAGTCTTGGCTGCAGCTACCAGCGAGCGGAACGTGCCGCCGTCTACGCTTTGGTTCAGATAGGCGGCGAGTTGCTTCGTTGTGCAGGTGGTCCCCGCTCGCGAATTCAGCGTGCCGACGAGACCAACCGCCGACTCTAGGTCGGTGTAAACAAAGCTGATTTTGCTTCTCTCGCGCTTCGACTCTTCAGTGTCTGCGGCGCTTGCAGCGGCAGCCTGAGCATTGTCCATATTTAGGCACCTCCCACCCGCGAAAAGTCAGGGCGTGGGTGCTATATGGATTCTCCGTAGAATATTGTCAAACATAGTTACGGAAATTCTTGTCATTCTTGTTGACCGCCGCAGACGGAGTGGTCATCATGCTTCCTATCAGGAGCGAAAAGATGAACCGCCTCAACTTTGACCGTCGCACCCAAATCGTAGCCGCTCTTGTCGAAGGCAACGGCATCCGCAGCACGGAGCGGATGACCGGCATTCACCGCGACACGATCATGCGGCTGCTGGTTGAGGTCGGCACCGGCTGCGCCGAGCTGATGGACGAGAAGATGCGCGGACTGCCCTGCCGTCGCGTGCAGGTGGACGAGATTTGGTCCTATGTCGGCAAGAAGCAGCGGCAGGGCCGACCGAGCGACGACAAGGCCCGCGTGGGCGACCAGTGGACCTTCGTAGCGATCGATGCCGAGACGAAGCTGGTTCCGTCCTATCTGGTCGGCAAGCGCAACGCGGTATGCGCCAACATCTTCATGCGCGACCTGTCGGCCCGTCTCGCGAACCGCGTCCAGCTTTCGAGCGACGCGATGGACGCCTACGCTGATGCGGTTGAGCGGGCGTTCGGTGCGAATGTCGACTACGGGCAGGCGGTAAAATTCTATGAAGCCGAGCCCATGGGTGCCGGCCGCTACAGCCCGCCTAAGGTGGTCGGAATGGACCTGTCTGTAATCGCAGGCAGCCCGGACGCGGCGCATATCTCGACCAGCTACATTGAACGCCAGAACCTCACCATGCGCATGAGCATGAGGCGGTTCACTCGCCTGACGAACAGCTTCTCCGAGAAGATCGAGAACATGAAAGCCGCCGTCTCGCTGCACTTCGCGCACTACAACTTCGTGCGCGTGCACAAGACCCTGAAATGCACGCCCGTGACGGCCGCAGGCGTCGAGAGGAGCCTGTGGAGATTGCAGGAATTGGTCGAACGAACTTCGCGATGACGGAAAGGATCGGCGCCGAGGCAGGCGGCTTTGGTTGGCGCCAGTGCGGTGAACGCAAAAATGCCCTTGAAGTTCCGTCGCGTCTACCTATGTGGGGAGATTATAGGGTGCGCAAGGCCGGGGGTTGGTGAGCCCCAATTTTTTTGAGTACACTTAGGCCAGCATTGGCCTATAATGAGGCTAAGAATGAAAGCTGGTAAGCTGGTTCACTTCCTTGGGTCTGCCCAAGTCGATCTTCGCAAATTCCCTGAGGGGGCGCGGAAAGAGATTGGATTCTCGTTGTACTTGGCGCAGCAGGGAGACAAGAGCCATTACGCTGTGCCTATGGTTGGATTCGGCGGCGCCAAAGTTTTGGAGGTGGCGATATGCGAAAGTGGAGAGGCCTACAGGGCCGTATACACGGTGAAGTTCGCCGAGGCGATTTATGTCCTTCACGCTTTTCAGAAGAAGTCGAAGAAAGGAAGCGAGACTCCCAAGCCCGACATGAATTTAATTAGGGCGAGGTTGAAAGCGGCAGAAAGGCACTACGTTATTAATTATGAACAGGACACTCATAGGCAAATCCCTACCCGGGAGCGGAAACATGATCGCGCATCGTGACCCGATGGATGACGTGGTCGCGGGGAGCGGAAATGTTTTCAAAGACCTCGGCCTTGATCCATCGCCTGAAGAGATGGTCAAGATTCGGATCGCTCGCGAAATCAGCAACACAATTAGCAAGCTCGGCCTGACTCAGGCTGAGGCGGCTAAACGCATGGGCACCGACCAGTCTAAGGTATCAGCCGTCCTGCGCGGTCGGTTAGACGACTTTTCTGCGGAGCGACTGGTGCGCTTTCTGGTGTCGCTTGGGCATGACGTGGAGATCCATTTTTCACGTAAGGCGAGACTAAACGAGCGGGGAAGACTTCGAGTCAGAGCCGCCTAGAATCGGGAAACCCCGTCTTGTGCGGGGTTTTTCATGGGCGCTAGATGACGTGGGCGGCTATCGCTGCTCAGCGCAAACAACGGGGTAGTGCATGAAAGAAGTCATATTCACTGGCTCATTGTCGGAGGTGCACAAGCAAGCTGATGAATGGAAAGCGGCCAACTCTGGCGCCAACGTCATCTATACTGGTCCGCCGATGAGAATTGACCATCGAGATGGGGAAGACATCTACGAAAAGAACGACTGGACCATCACCATCAACTTCGACGACCAATCCTCAAATTAGGACACTACCGCACCGGCATGGTTCGGCTCACGCCGCCCCGCCCCCGAACCGGCGCCACAGGCCGAGCAGGCCGACGGCGAGCGTCAGCGCGCCGCCGATCGCGAAGCCCGTGCCGTAGCCGCCGGTCGCCGACAGCGCGGCGCTGAACAGCAGCGGCAGGACGAACGCGCCGGCGTCGCCGAAGGCCAGCACCGCGCCGGTGGTCGAGCCGATGCGGCCGGGCGGCGAGAGGCGCGCCACCTCGGCCAGCAGCACGCCGTGCCAGCTCACCGCGGTGGCGCTGAAGGCGCTGGCGACGACGGCGGCGAGCCAGGTCGGCCAGCCCGGATCCATCGCCGCGGCGAGCACCGCCGCTGCCGCCATGCCGACGCCGAGCAGCGCCAGCAGCGTGGCCGGCCGCACCAGGTGCGAGGCGAGCCAGCCCCAGCCGATGCGGCCCGGCACCGCCACGGCGACGGCGATCGCGAACACCAGCCCGGCGCGTTCGAGGTCGTAGCCCAGGCCGCGCACGAGGTAGAGCACGAAGAAGCCGGTGAACAGCGACTGCAGCCCGACGAAGCTGAACATCGTCACGCACATCGCGCGCAGCGCCGGCTCGCGCAGCACCGACGCCACGTTGGCGCGGATGTCGGCCGGCGACAGCGGATGGCCCTCGACGCGGTCGGCGTCGAAGCGCCGGCGCATCGGCTGCAGCGCCAGCGCCGTGACGGCGCAGGCGCCGCCGATCACCAGCAGCGCGGTGCTCCAGCCCGTCCCGGTCGCCAGCATCGGCGTCACCACGCCGGCCAGCATCAGCCCGACCGGCACGCCGGTCTGCTTGATCGAGAAGACCAGCGGCGCGATGCGCGGCGGCGCCAGCCGGCCGAGCAGGTGCGAGCTCGACGGCGTGGAGATCGCCTGCCCCAGCCCGCCGACGAACGCGCCGACCGCGAACAGCGCCAGCCAGCCGGTCGCCGGCAGCGCCAGGCCGATCGCCAGCGCCAGCATGCCGACCTGCGTCATGCGCAGCGCGCCGTAGCGCAGGATCAGGCCGCCGCAGCCCATCGTCGTCAGGAAGCCGGCCACCGCGCCGATCGCGACATAGACGCCGACCAGCGCCGGATCGACGCCGAGATCGGCGACGATGGCGGGTGCGATCAGCGGCACGGTCGAGCGCCCCATCGTCGCGAAGGTCTGCTGCAGTGTCGTCGCGCCGAGCGCGAGATAGAGATTGAAGATGATGGGGCTCCGGGGTCCGGCACCCATCCTAGAGCGGATTCGTCGCCGTCGTCCGCCTCGTCGAAGCGCGGCGCCGGCCGCTCACATCGCATCACGCGATGACGACGCCGCGTTCCGCTGGGCGGTGACCGCGCGACCAACCGACCTGGCACGGTCATCCTCATTGGACCGCGCGCATCCTGCGCGCTCATGAAGGGGCCCGATCATGAGCGCGCAGGATGCGCGCGGTCCAATGATCATGATCGGGCACGGCTGCGCCTTGGTCCAACCGGGCGGGTCCAGCCTGTGTCCGGCGTTGGAAATCTGACGTGTCTGCATGCCGTTCGGCGATTCGAGCAGGCTGGCGAGGCTACGCCTCGGACCGACAAGACCTGTTTTCGTCCCCCGACGAGAGCGTGCGCCGGGTCGTCCTCATTGGACCGCGCGCATCCTGCGCGCTCATACGCGCCGATCAAGGCGCCCGATCATGAGCGCGCAGGATGCGCGCGGTCCAATGAGGATGACCGGGGAAGGCGGCGCCTCGGTCCAACCGGGCGGGTCCGGCCTGCGTTCGGCGGAAGAAGACGAAGATCGGGAATCCGGCAAGTCCTGCGCTGCGCTCAGGCCGGGATGGTGTGCTCGGCGGCGGCCGTGCGGCTGCGATCGCGCGCGAGCAGGGTATAGGCGGTCGGCACCACGAACAGCGTCAGCACGGTGCCGAAGCTCATGCCGCCGACGATGACCCAGCCGATCTCCTGCCGGCTCGCGGCGCCCGCGCCGGCGGCGAAGGCGAGCGGGATCGCGCCGGCGACCATGGCACAGGTGGTCATGAGGATGGGCCGCAGCCGCAGCACCGCGGCCTCGATCACCGCCTCGCGCATCGGCTTGCCCTGCTCCTGCAGGCTGTTGGCGAACTCCACGATCAGGATGCCGTGCTTGCTGATCAGGCCGATCAGGGTGACGAGGCCGATCTGGCTGTAGATGTTCAGCGTGCCGCCGGAAAGATTGAGCGCGAGCAGCGCCCCGGTCATCGAGAGCGGCACCGTCAGCATGATGATCAGCGGATCGACGAAGCTCTCGAACTGCGCGGCGAGCACCAGGAAGATGAAGCCGAGCGCCAGGATGAAGACGAACAGCAGGCTGCTCCCCGCCTCCTTGAATTCGCGCGACTCGCCGTTGAAGTCGTAGCGCACGGTCGACGGCAGCACGCGATCGGCCGCGGCCTCGAGGAAATCGAGCCCCTCGCCGAGCGAATAGCCGGGCGCGATGTTTCCGGTGATGGTGGCGGCGCGGAACTGGTTGAACCGGTTCAGCTCCTTCGGCGCGACGGTCTCGTGCGTGCGGACCAGGTTGGAGAGCTGGATCATCGAGCCGTTCTGGCCGCGGACGTAGATGTCGCTGAGGTCGCCGGAGGTGCGGCGGTCGTCCGGCGCGACCTGCACGATGACGTCGTACTGCTCGCCGTTCTGGTTATAGCGCGTGACCTGCCGCCCGCCGAGCAGGGTTTCGAGGGTGCGGCCCACGGTCAGCACGCCGGCACCCATGTCGGCGACACGTTCGCGATCCACGTCGACCTCGATCTGCGGCTTGTCGAGCCGCAGATCGCTGTCGAGATTGATCAGGCCGGGAAACGTCTCCGCCTCGGCCAGCAGCTTGTCGACGTACTCCTGCAGCTTCTGGTAGCTCTCGGACGTCTGGATCACGAACTCGACCGGCTTGGTGCGCGCGCTCTGGCCGAACGATCCGGGATTGTTGCCGAAGGCGCGGACGCCGGTGACCTTGCCGAGCTTCGGCTGCAGCTCGCGCAGGATTTCCATCTGGGTCCGGTCGCGATCCTCCCAGTTGACGAGCTGCGAGAAGGAGATCAGTTCCGTCACCGCGCGCGAGCCGACGATGACGAAATAATGCTGCACCTCGGGAATGCGGCTCAGCAGCGATTCGAAATCGGCGACATACCGGCTGGTGAAGTCGATCGTCGAGCCTTCCGGCGCATTGCCCGCGGTGAAGAGCACGCCACGGTCCTCGACCGGCGCCAGCTCCGACTTCAGGCTCGTGAGGAGGAAATAGCTCGCGCCGGCGACGACGGCCGCGAGCGCGAGGACGGCCGGGCGCACGCGCAGCGTCGCCGCGAGCAGCGCGCCGTACCGGCGGTTGAGGGCGTCGAAGGCGCGCTCGAACGCCTCGTAGAGCCGGCCGTGCTTCTCGTGCGAGCGCAGCAGGCGCGAGCACATCATCGGGGTGAGCGTCACCGCCACCAGCCCGGAGACGAGGACGGCACCGGCCAGCGTCAGGGCGAACTCGGCGAACAGCGCGCCGGTCCGTCCGGGGGCGAAGGCGACCGGTGCATAGACCGCCGCCAGCGTGAGGGTCATGGCGACGACGGCGCCCGAGATCTCCCGGATGCCGGCGATCGCCGCGCCGAGCGGCTTCATGCCGTTCTCGATGTGGCGATGGATATTCTCGAGGACGACGATGGCGTCGTCGACGACGAGGCCGATCGCCAGCACCATCGACAGCAGGGTCAGCGTATTGATGGAGAAGCCGAGCACGAGCATCAGCGCGAAGGCGCCGACCAGGGAAACCGGGATCGTGACCAGCGGAATGAGCGTGGCGCGTACCGTCCGCAGGAAGAAGAAGATGACGACGATGACGAGGGCCACCGCCTCGCCGATCGTCGAGTAGACCGCTTCGATCGACCGGTCGATGAAGATCGACTTGTCGTAGGCGATGGTGGCGTTCATGCCCGGCGGCAGATCGCGGACAAGGTCGGGCATCGCCTCCCGCATCGCGATCGAGACATCGAGCGGATTGGCCGTCGCCTGCTTGACGATGCCGAGGATGACCGCCTGCTTCTCGTTGAAGCGGGTGATGCGGCGCTCGTCCTGCGGCCCCGTCTCGACCTTCGCCACGTCGCGCAGCCGCACCGGGAAGCCGTCCGAATCCTTGACGACGATGCGTTCGAATTGCTCGGGCGTGATGAGCCCGGTGCGCGACAGCACGGTGAACTCGCGGTCCAGGCTCTCGATCCGGCCCGACGGCACCTCGACGTTCTGCTGGCGGAGCGCGTTCTCGACGTCCTGCGTGGTGAGCTGGTAGGCCGCGAGTCGCCCGCGGTCGAGCCAGATGCGCATGGCATAGCGGCGTTCGCCGAAGATGCGCACCTCGGCGACGCCGGGAAGGTTCTGCAGCCGGTCGCGCACGTATCTGTCGGCATAGTCGGAAATCTCGATCGGCTTGTGCCGGTCGCTGGTGAAGGCGATGTAGATGATCGCCTGGGCGTCGGCCTCGACCTTGGCGATCACCGGCTCCTCGATCTCCGTCGGCAGCCGGCCGCGCACGCGCGAGACGCGGTCGCGCACGTCGCTCGCCGACACGTCGGGGTCGGTGCCGAGGCGGAAGCGCACCGTGATGCGGCTCCGCTCGGGCTCGCTGCTCGAGATCATGGTCTCGATTCCCTCGATGCCGGCGATCGAGCTTTCCAGCACCTGCGAGACCTGGGTCTCGATGATCTCCGCGCTGGCGCCGAGATAGTCCGTGCTGACCGAGACGATGGGCTCGTCGATGTTGGGATATTCCCGCACCGTGAGCCGCGAGTAGGAGATGAGGCCGACCAGCAGGACGATCAGGTTCACCACGGTCGCGAAGACCGGCCGCCGGACGAAGAACTCGAAGAACCCCATCTCAGAGTTCCGCGCTCGCTTCGGCGATCTCGACACGGGCGCCGTCGCGGACCTGCTGCTGGCCGGCGGTGACGACCACGGCCTCGTGGCCGAGGCCGGCGATCACCTCGACCTGGCCCGGCCGGCGCTGGCCGAGCTCGACCCTGGTCAGGACGGCATGGCCGTCGACGACGCGGTAGACGAGCCGTTCCTGACCCCGCGAGAACACCGCCGACTCCGGCACGAGCACCGCGTTCTCGCGTCGCTCGACGACGATCTGGACACGCGCGAACAGGCCGGGGAAGAGCACGCGATCGGGGTTGGGGACGCGGGCCCGCAGCCGCACGGCGCGGCCGTTCACGTCGACGGTCGGATCGATCGCGTAGATCCGGCCTTCGAAGGTCCTGCCCGGAACCGCGTCGACGGTGACGCGGATTGCCTGGCCGGTGCGCACGCTCGACAGCACCAGCTCGGGCACGCGGAAATCGACCTTGATCGGATCGATGTCGGCCAGTCCGACGAGGCGGTCGCCCGGAGTCACGTAGGCGCCGGCACTGACCGCGCGGAGCCCGACGATGCCGGAAAAAGGCGCGGTGATGGAGGCCTTGTCGAGCCGGGCCTGGGCCAGCGCGACGTTGGCCACCGCCGCCTGGTGGGCCGCGATCGCCTCGTCGCGCGCGCGCAGCGTGCCCGCGCCGCGCTGGGCGAGCGTCATGGCGCGCTCGCGATTGGCTTCGGCGAGGGTGAGATCGGACTGTATCTTGGCCAGCTCGGCCCGCAGGATGGTGGCGTCCAGCTCCACCAGCACGTCGCCCGCCTTGACCTCCTCGCCCTCGGTGAAGCGGAGGCGCTCGATGCGTCCGGCGATCTCGGACGAGACGATCACCGCCTCGTTCGGCTGCAACGAGCCGACGGCGCGAATGTCCTCGATCACCGCATCGATCGCGACGCGGCTCGCCTCGACGGCGACGGCGGCTTCGGCGGCCGGGGTCCCGCCCCTGGAGAGCTGCGCGGCAGGCGCGTCCTTCTCCGCCAGGAAATGATAGGTGCCGCCCCCGAGCGCCAGCGAGGCGACTCCGAGAGCTGCCCAGAACGAACCTCGACCCATTGACAGTCCCGTTCTTGTGTTTGATTCTGGACTAGACTGTACAGTCCATTCTAGTCATTCGAAGAGGCAGGGTCAATTGGCGCTGGCAGGAAGGAAAGCGACGGCAACACTGTCCGAGCACAAGCACCAGGCGATCCAGCGGGCCGGCACCGACGTCTTCCTGCGGCTCGGCTACGGCTCCGCCAGCATGGACCTGATCGCCGCCGAGGCCGGGGTCTCCAAGCAGACCGTGTACAATCACTTCCAGAGCAAGGAAGCGCTGTTCAAGGCGATCATCGGCAACCTGACCTCGGCGCTGATGGCGCCGCTCGTCGTGCGCGACCCGGCGAAATCGACACCGGAGCAGGTTCTCCTCTCGCTGGGCCGGGATTTCCTCACGCTCATGCTTCGGCCCTCGACGCTCGCCCTGTACCGCCTGATCGTCGCGGAATCGGCCCGCTTTCCGGAGCTCGGCGGCGTGATCTATGCCGTCGGCGCGGGCCGCCTCCTGGCGATGCTGGCGGACTATCTCGCCTGGGAGACGCGCAACGGCCGCTTGTCGGTCTCCGAGTCGGAGCTTGCCGCGGAGCAGTTCGTCGGCATGTTGACCGGACGAATGCAGCTTCGCGCCCTGCTCGGCGTCTCCCCGGCGCCCGACAGGGGAGAACTGCAGCGGCGGGCGGAGCACGTGGTCTCGTGCTTTCTCATGCTGTACGCCCCCCAGCCGTAAGCCGCACCAGGGTCAGGGGCCGCACCGATCCCGTGGCCCATGACCCCTCCGCCCCTTCGCGGCACTCCCCGCGCTACGCGCAGGGAGGAAAACGAGGCCGGTGCTCATCCCGGGCTTCAGCTTCTTGTTGGTTGTCCACCCGTCCCCTGCGCGCCGGGGAAAATGTCCGTCATTCCGTGGCGGTGCAACGAGTGGCCCGCGAACAACGTTGTGAACGCGCCCTCAGCCTGCCTGGACAGGACGCCGCGTGACCCTGGGACAGTTCCTTGCGCCCGTCGATTGGGCCGAAGTCCTCCTGCCGACCCAATCGGTGCTCGAGCTCGTGGCCCGCGCATCGGCGATGTACCTGGTCGTCTTCGCGCTTCTTCGCCTGGTGCTCCGCCGGCACACCGGCGGGCTGGGAACATCCGACCTCCTGGTCGTCGTGCTCGTGGCCGAGGTCGCGGGCAACGGCGTCAGCGGCGAGTCCTTCTCCGTGGTGGGCGGCGCCATCTCCGTCGGCACGGTGCTGCTGTGGACCTACGGCATCGAATGGCTGCAGTACCACGTGCCCTGCCTCGAACGGATCGTCCGGGAACCGAAGCTCAAGCTGATCGCCGACGGCAAGCTGCTGCGCCGGAACATGCGGGCCGAGCTCATCACCTTCGAGGAGCTGATGACGCAGCTCCGCGAGCAGGGGCTGGAGGATTGCTCGCAGGTGAAGGCGGCATACGTGGAGGCGGACGGCACGATCAGCATCCTCCGCCACGAGAGCCGTGGCTAGAAAGCTCAAGACCTATACGACGTCCGCCGGCTTCTTCGATCTCGCCATCGCGGCGCCCTCCATGAAGGCGGCCCTGGAAGCCTGGGGCGCGACGAGCAACCTGTTCCATCAGGGGTTCGCCACGCCGACCGACGATCCCAGGATCGTGGCCGCCACCATGGCCCGGCCGGGCGTCATCCTGCGCCGCCCGGTCGGCAGCAACGGCGCCTTCACCGAGCATGCCGAGCTGCCCAAGCTCCAGGACATCGGCCGGGGCACCCGGGCGCCACCGAAGCGGCGGGCGAAGCCCGCCGCGCCGGCGCCGTCGCAGCCGGCGGACGAGAAGGCGGCGCGCGCCGCCTCGGCCGCCTTCGAGCGCGAGCGGAAGCGGCGGGAGCGTCAGGCGCGGCGCGAGGAAGCGGCGCAGGCGAAGGAACGCGAACGCCGCGACCGCGCCGTCGCGGCCGCGGAAGCGGCGCTCGACGACGGCAGGCGAGCGCACGAGGCCAGCATCGGGAAAATGGACAGGGAGCGTGCCGCGCTCGACCGCAAGCGCGACGCCGAGGAAGCGCGCTGGAAGAAGCAGGAAGAGCAGCTCGAGCGCGCGCTGCGCCGGGCGCGATCGCCGGGCCATCTGCGCCTGGTGTAGCCGGCGCGGCACGGGTCCATCGTCTCGCACTCCGAAACCGCCCCCCGTCGACGCAAGGCCCCTCCCCCTGCGCCGCCGCGCCTCAGGGCTTCGCCTTGCGTCCGGCTCGCGTCCTGACGTGCCGCGCCGCCGCAGGCCGATCGCCGGGATCGGCGGCGAGGGAACGGCGGGTGCTTTCGGCCAGGGCCCGGGCCACGCGCCGGAGGTCGATGGTCGTGGGCTCGAACAGCCACTGCGCGATCGTCCCGCGAATCGCGCCGAACAGGGCGGTCGCCTCGACATCGGGATCGACGTCGGCGCGGATCTCGCCGCGCTCCTGCCCTTGCCGGATCAGGTCGCGCAACGCCAGGCGATAGTCCTGGCCCACGGCTGCAACCTTGGGGCGAAGCTCGGGCACGACGGTGAGCGATTCGAAGTACAGCAGGAAGAGCGCGCTCGTGGCATCCCAGCTCGCCGTCGCGGAGGCGAGATGCGCCTCGATCCGGGCGGTCAGCCCGTCCAGCCCTTCCTTGCCCTGCAGGTCGGCGAACGCCCACTGGTTGAACCATTGCTCCGTCCGGTCGACCAGCGCGACGAGGAACTGCAGCTTCGATCCGAAGCGTTCGAGCGGCAGGCTGCGGCTGAAGCCGGCGGCGACGCCGATGTCCGCCAGGGTCGCGCCGACCGCGCCCTTCTGCGCGACCAGACGCAATCCGGCATCGAGCAGGCGCTTGTCGGATTCCTGGCGACGTTGCTCGTTGCTTCTGCGCTCTTTACGCGGCGCAACCAGCGCGGCGGTGGATTTCTCTCGCGCCATGATCCGTCTGAAACGATGGGCCCCTGCTCTAGCCGAAGGCCACGGGAGCCGCAACCGGCGGGTCATGACAGGAACCGACGGCTGCGATGCGTGTTGACCTCGGCGGGCGTGTCATTTTCCTCCTGCGCGCAGCGCGGGGAGGAAAATGATATCCTCGGCCGAGGTCGGCCCCTGCCGTTCGATGGCCCGAGCGGCGCCAGCCTGCTCGAGTCGCCGAACCGCATGCAACCGCGTCAGATTTCCAACGCCGGACACAGGCCGGACCCGCCCGGTTGGAGACAGCCGTGCCCGATCATCCTCATTGGACGGCGCGCATCCTGCGCGCCCTGATCGAGGTGCGTATGAGCGCGCAGGATGCGCGCGGTCCAATGAGGACGACCCGGCGCACGCTCTCGTCGGCCCGGGGCGGAGCCTCGCCAGCCTGCTCGACTCGCCGAACCGCATGCAACCGCGTCAGATTTCCAACGCCGGACACAGGCTGGACCCGCCCGGTTGGACGCAGCCGTGCCCGATCATCCTCATTGGACCGCGCGCATCCTGCGCGCTCATGATCGGCGCGTATGAGCGCGCAGGATGCGCGCGGTCCAATGAAGGTGACCCGGCGTACGCTCTCGTCGGTCCGAGGCGGAGCCTCGCCAGCCTGCTCGACTCGCCGAACCGCATGCAAACGCGTCAGATTTCCAACGCCGGACACAGGCCGGACCTGCCCGGTTGGAGACAGCCGTGCCCGATCATGTTCATTGGACCGCGCGCATCCTGCGCGCTCGTGATCGAGGCGCGTATGAGCGCGCAGGATGCGCGCGGTCCAATGAGGATGACCCGGCGCACGCTCTCGTCGGTCCGAGGCGGAGCCTCGCCAGCCTGCTCGAGTCGCCGAACGGCATGCAAACGCGTCAGATTTCCAACGCCGGAC
>Ga0182738_1005506_pt1 | contig 13473 bp, 9 predicted proteins | sample eDN5th30CBELigMG_FD_128876 | JGI IMG/M metagenome (GOLD analysis project Ga0182738, IMG submission 128876) | Enriched Miracle-Growth compost microbial communities from Emeryville, California, USA - eDNA 5th pass 30_C BE-Lig MG (version 2)... ...
ATCTTCTTGATGACAAGCGTAATGATTTCGTTTCAAAAAAATTGTTAAAATCATCTCCCAGGTCTTTCATTTTATTAAGCCATCTGAGAGTTTTAATGTCATGTTATGGTGTGGTTACATGAAACTTGGCGTTACTCTACTTAAATACGCACCTTTGGTCAGAAAAATATTCTTATTATCTTCGATCAATACCTAGGCATATTGGAATTATAAGAGAAAAAGCACAATAGGATTCAGTATTTTTGCGATTGTTTGTGATTTTACTGGTGGTGCCTTTTCTTTAGGCCAAAATGTTGTTGACTTGAAAGATGGAAGTAAACTTATTAAGGGATCCCTTTTGGATAAAAATTCTTAGCTACACCTATTATTAACCCAGTAAAGTTTGCTCTTGGGGCTATTTCAGTTGCTTATGATCTTATCTTGATGTTCCAGCACTTTGTCCTTTATAGAAAGAATGATGAGCTTGTGAAAGAAAGATCGATTCTTCTTCATGAATCGAGAAGTCTTACAATTGATAAGCACAGAAGTTTTGATGGGTTTTACGAACCTCCTCCTTTGATGAATAAAGACAAGAAAATGCTCAAGTACTCCGTTTGAGCAGTACACGTATCAATATCATCTTGGTTGTTTCTGAATTGTATTGTAGATATTTTGAATTTCTTTCAGAATTGCTTTACAATAAAAATATGAAAATGTAAGAAAATGAAAAATGTTTAATACATACATCTCTTCAATGAAATGCACTCCAATTAATAATTAAAAAAAAACTGAATAGCGCTTAACCAAATCCGTTATCTACAAAAACCGCCCATTCTCTCTCTCTCTCTCTCATATACTTCGATACCTCCTTACAATCACCTCTCTCACCTTCATAATTTCTCTCACCTTTTCTCTCATATAATCCAAAGGTCATCCTGCAATCAATGGAATAATTACCAACATTTTCTTTCCCCATTCAACTCTTTGCAAAAACCTTTCAAGAGAATTTGGAAGTAAGCAAGTTTTGATGAAACGCATCAAGTTTTTAACTCATTCACAACACCAAATCCTTAATAAAACTCATTTCCCTCCAATAACTTTCAAAACAAGAAATTTTTTGATTGTCATTGATTCAGTATTTCACAGAAATTAAACCAAATATTTTCGTTCGATATTATTAACTTCTAAACATTTACTCCGATCGCCAAAAAAACCCTCTTTTCAAAAATTTTTAATTATTTCCCAAATACCTTTCTTTTACATACTGATTCAGTCTTCCAATGAGCATTTCCAGACACAGAAACATTCCAAGTACTGCTCCTCACCAAGCTTCTCGTGATTCCCAAGGCCACGTTCGCAACAAATCCCGTTTTGCAAATCCCTTCAAAGAATCCCAAGATCAACTTGACCAAATCCCTTCCATAAGGCCTATGAATAATCCTTCCATCGCTCTTAAGCTCGAGCCCAGGCAGTCCTTCAAAAAAGCTCTCAAAAGTCTTGGAGAATTCTCTCAGTTTAGTACTCCTTTGTCCTCTCCCTCTCGTAAAGATCTGCCAGTCTTGACTTCTGATCAAACTCCATCTCGGACTAGAGCCATGACAAGTCATAGCAATATCAATACTTATTACGCTGGATCTGTCAATGCTATTCCTTGTCCCAGTTTAACCAATATCCTTGAAAATTTGTCAAAAAAGTCTTCTGATCGTCCGACGACAAATGGACTTGCTGGCTCTCAAAATTCTACAGGCTCTAATCATATCTATAAACTTACCACTCTTGGCGGAAAAATGAGAGGCTACAGTTTTAAATCTCACTTTGGCCATCATAAGAATAATATCAGCAATTCTTCTGATAGCTTCAGTCATAATCAGCCCAGTATCGAAGAAGATTTTGTCCAAAGAAGCCACCGTGCCGCCTCTGAGAATAAAAATATCTTCGCCAAACCTTCAAACACTCCTTCTAAATGCTTCTTGTCTCCGAAAAGCATGTCAACAAGAAACGTTTTCAACCCTTCGGCGACGACTACCAATGGTCTTTTTACAAGGGATAGAATTCAACAAGAACATCACAAAAAACCTTCCATGTTTGATTTCATCAAAGAAAAAGCTGATCAACAAATCCAAACACAATATCCGAAAATCACGAGAGATAAAAGACCCAAATGGAAAGTCCCTCTTTCTATTCAAACTGTCAACCCGCTTATGGAAACACCAAAAGACCCCAAAATTATCCTCAAAAGCTACAATGATGATATTTATTTGGTCAATGATAAGGAAAAAGAAAAGGAAAGACCTGCGACCCAAGCCACTCCCTTGAAAAATGAAGATCCTGTCCAAACAGCAGTTTCGACCCCATTAACAACAAGAAAAAGGGATATGAAGGTTACTATGAAGTATAATTGTAATTTCACTATGGCCAAAATCGAAAAGGTAAAAAGGAAAATTTTGAATATGATCTAATCTTTTCTCAAAGCAAGCACTGAAAGAATTGAAAGCCAAGAGAAGTCAAGGAAAACTCCTTGTGAAATTTGAGAAGCCTCAAGTCAGAGAAGAATTGGATCACAGTCCTTTGAAAGCGAGACCGAATAGATTTAATCATCCTCTGTTTGACACCGATGACATTGAGATTCCTAATGAAGAAAGAACGAGAAGAACTAGTGAAAGGAGATTAAATCCTGGTGGTATTGAGGGCAGAATTTTGAGAAGAAGATTAATTCAGTGTCTTAATAAAATGAAAAGACTCAAAATTAATCCCAAAGATGTAAAAATTTGCATTCCAAAGGAGATTTTAATTAACAATTCTAGTTATTGAAATGTGAAAAGATCTTTAGTACTGTTCCTTTTGAAAAAGAAGGATCCAAAAAACTTATTGCTGCTGCTAAATGTGGTGATAAAGATGCTATTTTAGAGTTATTGGATAAAAAGAATAGATATCTCGTCTATGACTTTGACCAAGTAAGGATGATTTGTGAAGGATGATATCATAATTCTTTTCACAAATAGACGCATCAGACGGCATTACATTGGGCAACAAGAAAAGGATATGAAGAAATAGTCGAAATCTTGATCGCAAGAGGTGCAGACGTCAATGCTAAAGATATAGTAAAACTTTTGAACAAGTGAAATTCTCATCCTAATTTTAGTCTGGAAGAACAGCACTATACCATGCATTAAAGGCGAATCATATTCTGGTTGTCAAGGTAAGAGGATTTTTCTGAATTTCTCTCATGGTTTTCTCTAGCAATTATTGGCGAATCAGGCTGATCCTTGGTCAAATAAGGACTGTAATTATATGGAACTTGCAAAAGATAATCCTACTGTTAAACATTATCTTTCTAAGGCCAAACAAGTAACTTGAACCTTTTACCAATGGCTTATCCCAATTTTTAGTTACATATTTTGATAAAGATGACACCTCCTCAAATGAGAGATATTATGTGGGAGAAGGAAGGGTTGAGATTATTGGTGAACATTAATTTCAATATTGATAATCTCAAAGTTTACTCAAATCCTCAATGATGATTTGTCTTGTTTGTTTTCTCAAAAGAAAGTCTTTTTGTACACAGTAAAAAATTACTCCTTTTTTTGACTCTATGAATTATATAAATTCTTGTTTTTTGTTTGTGTGAACATTTGTGAAAGTAAAAACTCACAAATCGTAATTATTATTATTGTTCGATATCGTGTGTGTCTCTCTATTTTAACAAAAATACAAAGAACTCTACATATTACAAGATTGGTTTTTTCGAGAAAGATTAAAAGGCTTTTTTTGCCAACTTGATTTTTACAACGGTCTTTGCTTTCTTCAAAAAACGAATAAAAAATCAACATTTAAGTCCCTCTTTTTAAAAACCTTTCCCAATATACTATAATTTTCAACACAAAAATTTTTGAACGATCTCTTGGTTTTGCTTGTCTTGTCTTAACTTTTCACGTTACAAATTGCTTCTCCTCTCTCTCTTTATTCTGAGAACAAAAAACCCCCAAAATCCCAAAAAGGAGGCCTAAATGACCTTGAGTTTAATAATTAGTCTGCAATCTATATATTGTCTTTAGTCCTTATAAAAAAATAAAATAAAATATATTATTCTTTTTAAGTAACAGTTCATCCCTTTTCTCTTTAATTCCTATGATTGGCAAACCTGACAACACTGGTGGCATGTCTATCTCTGGCGGTCTTAAACGTGAAAACATCGCTTCCAAATTAATCGTCGAAGATCATCTTCGCTCCATGCTTGCTAAAAGTGCCAACACCAACTACAAACCTTGGAAAAATAATTATGCTCCCAAAAATCCTCAATCTCCTTTCGGCGATTTCCCCTCAACTCACTTAACCAAAGTCACAAAGCCCACAAAGATCGATCAAGTTCACGAAAACTCTCAAGCTGGCACTAAAATCAGTACTTACCTTTTGTCTTTGAAATAGGTTTTAATCTTTGGTATAGAAGAAACCACTCTGGTCGGAAAAGGCATAGGCGGCAGATCCACTTCTCTTCAACCTAAAAAACTCACCTATTCCGCTCCTAAACCTATGTCCGGCGCTTTCAACAAAAGACCCATCGTTGCTTCCGAATTCAGAAGGTATTAATTAATTATTCAACCCTCGCCCCCTTAACTCTCTTTTAGATTTTATGATAGAGGTGATTTACCCATTAAGGTTGAACATGAAGGATCTACAACTAAAATTGGTTGGAAAATCAGTCCTGAACAACTTGATTACCATCATTATCTTCCCATCTTCTTTGATGGTCTTAGAGAAAAAATCGATCCTTACAGAGCTCTTGCTGTTATGGGAACTTACGAAATGCTCGAAAGAGGCGGCTCTAAAATCCTTCCCGTTATTCCTCAACTCATTATCCCTATTAAAAGTAATAAAATTTTTCTTTGAAAATATGCTTAAGTTTTCTCTTATAGCTGCTTTGAATACAAGAGATCCTGATGTTATCCAAGTCACTGTTAAAGTTCTTCAAAAGTTGGTTCTTAGTGGAGAAATGATCGGTGAAGCTTTGGTTCCTTATTACAGACAAATCCTCCCTATCTTCAATTTGTACAAAACTAGAAATGTCAATCTTGGTGATAAGATTGATTATGGCCAGAGAAAGAAGTCCAACATCGCTGATTTGGTCCAAGAAACTTTGGAAGTCTTTGAACAAACTGGTGGAGAAGTAACATTAGATCCTTGAAGAACAATTCCCTAACCATTTTTTAGGATGCTTTTATTAATATCAAATACATGATCCCTACTTATGAAAGCTGCGTGATTAACTAAAAAAAGAGGAGAAAAGGGAGAATTTTTTTTAAAGGCTTCGAGACTTTGAGGCTTTGTAAAAGTTTAGTTTGAGATGAAAAAAAATATCTATACATATTGTATGGAAGAAAGTGTGTGTCTGATTTTTTTTTGTGATGACTGCGAACTGGTTGCTGCTAACTTTATAAAATTTACTCATCTACCGGTATAATTATCTCTCGCAAGTCTTATTTTTGTTTCTTTATTCCAAAAAATCGCTCCCACACGACAATTTTCAAGAAGGAGACATTCTCAATTTTTTTTTTCATGTTTCTTACCTTCTATACCATCATTCTCAGAAATAAGACACACAAATTAATCCACAAAATAATGAGAAAAACCCTTGAATTAATTAAATATCGTCAAACAAATCTCAATTGATTTTTTGTCTGTTTCTTAGAAATCTCTTTTCAAGATTCCATTCTCACTAAAAAGAAACAACCACAAGTCTTGTTTTGTTGCGACCCACAATGAGAATTTTTTTTGTCTGGTTTTTTTCAAGACATATCTCTCGATTAATCACAAAGAAAATAAGATTTAATGAGAGGATCAGATTTTTAAAGGGATTGATTTCTGTGGTTTTTAATTAAAGAGGCCAAAAACCACCATATCCTTGGAATTTGATGAGGCCTAGTGCTTTTCTCGAGACAAAGAGAGATATATGAATTCAAGGGGAATTTTTCACCACAGATGAAAGAGAGGATGATTTATTGATCATATTTATCCACTAAGATAGCTACTAAATGAGTGAGGACAGATCTTAATAACACAATCTTATCTTTGGACCACTGAGTTCCTTAGTTTAGTCTTTTGGGGGATACAGCTTATGAAAAGGATACAAGACTTATTTAGCGATAACCTATAGGGGATTTATGAACTGTTTATGCAGTCAAAATGCAAGCACCTCCGACAGCCTTAATTCTTCTTTCGGCAGTCTTAGAGAAGAATTTAGCCTTGACGATGACGGGTTGGTTGGGGAGTCTGCCCTTACCCAAAACCTTGAAGAAGCCAGCCTTGGTGACGTCGATGACGGGGGCCTTATCCTTAACAGTGGCGTACTTCTTTCTGGTTTCTTCGGAGACGAGGGACCATAATTTATCGATGTTGACAACGGGGCAGTATTCTTGGTTTCTCTTCAAGTGGAAGTGTCTCATAAGCTTCTTGCCGAAATATCCGGGGTGACTAGAAACATCTTAGCATCAAAGGGAAAAAAGTCTCAGGCTTACTATTTGAAGTAGAGGGTTCTCAAATGGTGCATACCACCGGCGTTACCTCTACCGCTTGGATGCTTTCTGTGTCTTCCGACTCTACCGTAACCCATTTGGACGTGACCTCTTAACTTTCTAGTTTTTCTGAGTCTTGCAGTCTAAAAAAGATTACTTCATGCGTTCAACAAGAATAAAAGGGTTAGAAAGAGAAACCAGCAAGAGAAAGAGAAAGAAAGGGAAAGGAAAAGTGCAAAGAAGGGAAAATGAAGGTATGTGAGCTTACCATTTTATTTATCGCCTGCTGTAATAAACAATTATTAAATTAATTTAGGATCGACTTTGAAAAAGTTAATTTACACTCACATTCGCACCGCTCATAGAAAATTGTTACTTCACAGTCTCACAATCTTTGATTAATTTTCAAAATAAAATCTCTCTTCTATGCCTTTCCTTTTTCTACGGCTCCCTGTGGATCCATATCTGTCTTGATCCCCTCCAGAGAAAATTCCCTTCTCTCTACATATTTTTTCTCGAGTGTTCTCAACCTCATCCAAACACATATTACTCATATTGACCACACTTTTTTTTTAATCAATAAAAAAAGTCTGCATTCCTTTCACTGAATTTAGATCCGATAATATTAGCCCAATTTATTGTACATAGATACAATGGAGAAATCTATGCTTGTGCATCTAAAACATCCAAATATCCCAAGTTTATTTTTGTTAAAAATTGCGCTTATTCCTCTCTACATCTTACCTTTGACATTTCATCAAGCCTAGGCTTTAATAAAACCATAGAAATTGAATATTTAGATGCATAGTATCGAGACTTTCAGAAAAAGCACCATGAGAAAAATCTCAGAAAGCACAAAAGCATAAAAACCATAGATCTTCAAGAAATTATGCTTTTTGTGAATTGCTCTACCACACCAGAATTTTTTTCTTGGCTATTTTCTTCCATAAAGAGCCATAATGACGTCTAGATGCTTCTCACAAATCCGAATAATTTCATACTACATCCTATTTTCTTTACTAACATATCTTTTGACTTAATCTTCTCTAATTGGAAACTTTTGAAGCGAATGAATGGAGATAACAAAAATAAAGAAAAAGAAAGCAAGAATAAAAGCAATAAGGAAGAGAAAAAAGAAATAGAAATGTCTTGAAAGTGATAGTCATTGGATATGACTCGAATCTTTTGGCTTGAGAGATTCTGGCTGGAAGTAGAGTGAAACTAAACGTCCGTTCTGTGGATCTTAATCGTATGAATTGATGATTAATTGTGTGCTTTTTCAGAATAATTTTTTTATTAAAAAATGAGCAGAGAAAGTCCCAAGAATAAAAACTTATCTTTGCTTCAAACCACCTTTGTTTACCTCTTCAAATATTTGCATTCGGTTTTGAGTTCTTTTTTTTTTTTCATTTGAGATGTCCTAATTTTTTTTGGAAGACTCGAGTTCATTTTATGAAAAATGAAAAATCGATTTATTAATCTATAGAAAAAGAAAAATCTCTTTGAAACTCCAGTCGATTGAAAGACTTGTAAAAACATTATTCTTATTCATGGAAACGAGAAGTCAAGAAGCCTCCAAAATGATTCTTTTCTTCTCTCGAAGAAATATTTTCACGATTCCTTTGTTTCCTTTTCTGAGAATTTTGAGATTTTTTTGACCTCTGAATTTCTCATAATCTTAATTTCGTCGATATTTTTATGGTTTGTCTGAAAAATTAGGATCAGGCCTCAAATTATGATTTCGAGCACTCTAAAATCTTGTTCCTTGATATAAAAGGCTCTTCAAGACTTTGAGAAGCTTAAAAAAAATCTATCATAAATGTTTGATCAAAAATAGTCAGCCAATGATTAATTCAACGTATGGAGGAGGAATTCTTGGTCTGATCTGAAAAGAGAAATCCTCAAATACTAGAAAGTAGTCAAAGGCACGTGCAACATGATGATCGAGTTGTCTCATTTCTTTCGTCTCTGCTCATATCAATCAAAATATAAATTAAAATAATTCTATTTCTAAATTGGATGAAAATCTGAAATATTATTAAAAATATAGTCGTTAAAGCCTTCACAAAATAATCCCTTCAAGAAACTTATCTAAGAAAGACCGAAAACTCTCCAAAGAGAGCAGAAAATCCAACTCTGTCGAGAAATTGTCTCGATAGGGAATGATAAGAGGAGAAAATTCTCTAAGGTAAAAAATCCAATTTCAAGCAAAAATATAAAAGAAGACAGCATCCTCTGACTCAGCCTTCAATCAAATAGACTTTCTCTTTTTGTGAAAAATTTCCCTCAGACGAAAATTTCGCAAACTTTAATTCAATAAATTATTGGTCGAAGAGAGAAGAAGAAGATTTTTACTTTTTTTCCTCAATAATTTTCTCTGCTGTTTGAAAAAGGAAAAATATTGTCAGATTGTGCTTGAATGCAATGCGCGGCAGACAGGATCCTCAGATCCTCTTTATTCAAGAGGCCTCCAGTGATGAGCGATAACATTTCTATTTATCTCAGAGAGCAAAAGAAACAAAGTTTGAAGACTCCAAAATTTTTTGAACTAATTTTTTTTTTCAATATATACCTGAAGTTTTTTTCTTAATTAAAATCCATAAATAAAAATTCATGTCAAAACTTTCTTTTCTTGGCAGACGAAACCTCATTTTGAGATTCTGCCAAATTTTCAAATGACAAGCACAATTTTTCCAGACTTCAGTATTAATCATGCAACTCCATTTCGAGTCATCTTTTTTCTCTCTTGAAAATTGGCATGACTATTTAATTCGAAATTGAATCAATGTGATTCTGAGGAGAAAAATAATTGAAGAAAATGGATCGAATTGGAATGGATAGTTGATGCGGAAATTCATTCAATCCAATTTTCGCATGAAGAATAAAACTCTAAATTTTTACTGAAATGATGTTCCTTTTCAGAATTAAAAAAAACTTCATAAAATCTTTTTCACTCAAATTAACACAAATTAATTAGAGAGTTTATTGATTTTTTCTTTTGGAAGCAATTTGACATTCTTGAGTTGAATCTCAATTTTTCTGAAAGAGTTTTCAAAGAGAAAATCCTGATCCAGCAGACCAAAATCCTTTAATTTGACTCAAAGGTTTCAATATCTTTTGTTGAGTTTTGGAGGTGATGCATTTTTGTGAAAAATACTTTTGCCTTTCTAAAAGTTAGAATCCTTGTCTCCTTTTTTGTAATTTAGGAAATTTATCCAAATAGAAAAATCTAGTTTGATGAGAGGTGTGTCTTTAGAAATGGGGATTTGTCTCAGTTAATTCTTGTTTGAAAAAGTATATCTGAGAAAAATATTCATACTTGAATTTCTTTTGAGAGAAAGAATGCCTCTCAACTCCCCAAGGGTTGAAGCTCTTGATCCAATGGTGTTTTATTAAATTTCTAATATCACTATCCTTCCTATCTCTTTGGAAATAAACTTATTTTTGACTAATTAAAAGTCAACAATAAAATACATTTCTGAATTTGAAGAAATGTGTTAGGAGAGTTTAGAGAGAAAGAGTCTTCATAAATTTTCCAAAATCAGAATTAATAAACTGATCATAAAAAAATTCTGACATGAAACTCAATAAAATTTTTTCGACTTCCTTCATTAGAAATTTCGTTATTTTACCGCCCAAACAGCTGCTATAAATTATTTTTCTTCTTTCTGGACTCTCAAACTTGACAAAAATAAAAATGGGGAAAATTTCACTTTTCTGCATTTTCTAAGAAAATATTTTTTTTTCACTCTTTGAGAAAATTTTCGTTTTTTCTTTGGAAATCCTCTTTTTCAATTTTGACTGACACAAAAAATCAATACTCAAATTTCAAACAAACTCTCGCTTAATCTTAACAAATCCTCACCAAAGATTCCTCGATGATCAGAATTTCTTTCTGACAAAAATTTCAATTTACTTCAAATAAATCAATTTCTTTTTTCCTTTTAAATCTAAAAAAACTAGTTGATTACTTGCGCTTTCCTCTCAGAAATCTTCAAAATGATATTCAAGCTTTTTTGTCCTCTATCAAAGATGTTCGAATTGTAAAACTATCAGATAAATTTCTTTTTTCATCCTTTTGTTAATTTTTTCAAATCTCTCCAAAGCGCTAAGAACGGATTCAAGGATTTTATTCCTGAGAAATCTCAATCTCATGAAAGACTTTTTCCTCACATTCAATTTCGACATTCCTTCCTTGACCTTGACTATAAAACGCCTCTTTAATTGGGTAAATCTCCCTCTTCATAGTACTTGAAGACAGTCGAAGGTGGTTTTTATTTTCAATGACCAAAAACAAAAATAATCCGAAGTAGGTCAAAGAGAATTTTATCATCAGAGTTCTATGGCATCAAGGACTAGCACTCAAAATTAATATTTTTTATATTAGAGAATTTGGTTGCGATTTTTATTTAATCATGTCTTGGTTCAATGATTGTCACAAGCAAAAGCTGAGGACAACGATTTTCTGACTGAACACCTCAAAAGCTCTCAAAAAGACTAGTCCGAATGGAGAATCTATTCCAGAGTCCGATAGGTTAAATTTGAACTGACAAGCTTAACTTTGTCTGAATAGCTCATCAATTCTTGATATTTTTTTCTCCTGAATCTTCTGAAAACTCTAGTTCAAAGATTTCTCGGCATATCTCTCATGTAAGATTGTCTTCTAACTTTGATTTTCCTCATTTAGATTTTAACAATATTTTCCTCTTGGCTTCCTTGAAAGAAAATCTCCCCCAATGTAAGCTTCCTCACTAAGTTTTTCCTGACATTTCGAATCCGAAACTCAACATTATCCTCCCTCTTCAAAAAACATTGTTTACACTTTCAAACTCAGTTTTCAACACTCTATTGCCAAATATCTATTTCTATCATTGTTTCACAAATTTTAAGTTTATCTCCAATAGCTAATTGTTTGGAGTTTCTCATTTTTTCTTCATTTTTAGGGTCCCTCTCGCTAAAACCCCTCTACTTTCATATTTTTTTTTAACTAACAAGTATGTTTTATCTCCCCAAAAGACTGTTGTTTTCTTGCTATCAGACCTGTGCTATTAACACTGCTGCTCTCACCTCAATATCTCGCAATATTCAATCTAGAAAGACGTATCCTAACATTTTTCCTACAGATCCGCATCACAGAGATAATCGTTTCTCATTCAAAATCCCAAACTAACTCCCAGGAACGAAATTCAACCTACCCAGGCAGTCTTGACGAAAGTTAGTGATGAAATTTTCGACTTCATGCCCTAACAATAACGGATACAGTGAAATTTTCGAAAGAAGATAATGAGCAGTTTCCTTTTTTTATAATGGATTAATCAAATAGTTGAAAAAAAAGCAAAATAGAGAGAAAGTAAAAATAGTGCACCAAAATTAGTAGATTGCGATTAAAGCTATAATTCTCAATTAATAACGTCTAATACTATGTCATTCTTTAAGCAGTCAAAAATTACATAATCTTTGACTCATCTCTTCCTTTTATTAATCCAACCTCACATATTCCTTGGCTTCTATTGTTCCGCTTCAACCTCAATTTTCCTAAATTAAGTATAGTTCATTTCGAGATTCAGTTTCTCAACTCTCGTACTCTTTACCGGCCTTCTCTAGGATTCTTTCTAGTAGTAATAAACTTTTCTATATTCAAGTTTGGTTGAATTTGCCTTGATGTAAACTTTTTTTTTGAATCAAAATTAGGAGGGAATGGAAGAGAAAATTTGGCTCCTTGATAAGTGAAGCTTCAAAACTCAAAATTTGACAAGCAGAAAACCTTTGTCAACCTTGCACAATCGAAAAGAACTCATTTTTGAATCTTGAAATTTGAATTTTCTGAAACGATAAAAAAATTGAAATTTTATGAAATTTGAAAAGCTTGACACTTAGTTATCATGTTTTTGTATAAACAAAACCTTCCTTTTGCCACAATGAGGGTTTCTCCACCCCAGGCCACAGTCAAAGACTAGAGATTAAAAATCATTCAAAGTAAAATTTATTCCATTCAATTTCAAAGGAAGGAGGAAAGCATTTAAATAATTAGAACCATTAAATAGTAAAAAAGCTAAACAAATAAATTTCTTCTGCAAGATACGCGTTATTTGATCAAGTAGTATGTATTAACTGAGCTCGCATTTTCAAATTCTCTCAACCCTCACTTTTACTACCTTCTCAAATCACTTTGTTATTTTTTCCTTTACTAATAAAGTCGCCTCCAATTCAGTTTCTCCTTAATTTAATCAACTTGCAAGTTTTACCTTTCAAGCAGCTTTCCCAGACAGTATACTGATAATCTCTCTCAAAACAGGCTCATTGCTCTTCTCTCTACCTCTAGCTCGAATTTAGTGTACGTGTACTCTGGTTTTGATAATAGCTTAACACAGTAAGAAAAATAGTAACATTGTAGATTCAAAAGCTTTGATCTAGAATTAGAATATTTGGCCTCTCTAGTGACCACAGGACCTTCCTGTACCCTCTAATGACTAAAATATTGAATTATATCCTGATCTATTATATCCCCTCTATGAGAGGATTTGACTCGTAATCGTATGAGGTCCCAAATCTCATCAGGTTATGACCTCCATAAGGTTTGAAGTCCGAATTTGTTAAAACTAATGAGAATAGATCCCAAAACACAGAGAAAACCCAAAAATGGATAATGCTACGAAAATTTCAAAGAAAAATGGCTTTTTTGAGAAGACTTATGGAGAAAAGTAGGCTCACGAGGTGGCAATAGATAGAGCAAGGAGAGGGGAATAAAATATATGGAGTGAAAATGAGAAAATCGCTTAAGTACAGCCAAAAATGGGGAGGGAACAAGAAAAAGATGTCGAAAATAAAGGGAAAAAATAAAATTTAATATTTAAACTAAAGATCTTTATCGCGTCATTCATGAGCAAATTTCTCATACCGTATTTAATGTGTTCTGTTGACATTACGCAATACATGATTAGTACACTTTCTTAATTTAACTCCTGCTGGGATTTTAATTTCTCAA
>Ga0182738_1005507_pt1 | contig 13470 bp, 11 predicted proteins | sample eDN5th30CBELigMG_FD_128876 | JGI IMG/M metagenome (GOLD analysis project Ga0182738, IMG submission 128876) | Enriched Miracle-Growth compost microbial communities from Emeryville, California, USA - eDNA 5th pass 30_C BE-Lig MG (version 2)... ...
CGCTATCGATGCTGTGGGCAGCCACACGCTGGCCAACGTCCTCGCAAGCACGCGCTACGGCGGCGTGGTGGCCGCTTGTGGACTGGCGCAAGGGATGGACCTGCCTGGCACAGTCGCGCCATTCATTCTCCGAGGCGTCACACTCGCGGGCGTGGACAGCGTGTATGCACCGCAAGCACGCCGCAGCGTGGCCTGGGAGCGTCTGGCTGCAGAGTTGCCCGCCGATCTCATTGCGCGCAACACCCATGTGGCCGGGCTGACTGATGCGCTGGCGTTGGCACCCGACCTGCTCGCAGGCCGCGTACGCGGGCGGGTGGTGATAGATGTTAGTCGTTGACGGGCGAGTCACCCCGCATCACTGTTCGTGCCCCGCTTCGTTGACTTTTGAACCGAGAAAAAGATAAGCGATTCCTTGGTGACAAGCGAAATCAGTCCATTTTTGATGGCAAAAAACAAAAGGAGACAACAACCATGCGAGCCAAATCCTTAATGTGCGCTCTGTTGAGCGCAACTATCGCGACGCTGGCGCCTAGCGTCCAGGCGCAAGAAGACTATCCCAGCAAACCCGTACGGTTGATCGTACCTTTTCCACCTGGCGGCTCGGTAGACTACGTGGCCCGCTCGATCTCGCAGAAATTCTCGGATTATCTTGGCCAGAGCGTGGTAGTGGAAAACCGTGGTGGCGCTTCGGGCACTATCGGTACTGCCGCAGCGGCGCGCGCCGATCCCGACGGCTACACGCTGCTGCTTGTGTTCGACTCGCATGCCGTCAATGCCAGCCTCTACGACATCACATATAACACGTTCGAGTCCTTCGACTATGTGAGTCTGATCGGCACCATGCCAATGGCGCTGGTCACATCGAAAAAATCAGAGCTGACCTCTGCGCGAAGTGTGATCGAAACCGCCAAGGCCAAGCCCGGCGAGATAAAATATGGCTCATCGGGCGTGGGTGGCTCCAACCACTTGCAAGCCGTCGCATTCGCGCGGCAAGCAGGCGTGCAACTCATGCACGTGCCCTACCGAGGTGGTGGGCCCATGATTACGGCGCTACTTGGCGGAGAGGTGGATATGGTAATCAGCAGCCTGCCTGCAGTGATCCAGTATGCCAAGACAGACCAGGCAAATGTGGTCGCCATTGGCAGCAAGGAGCGTGTGGCGCAGCTACCCGACGTGCCTACTATCAATTCCGTCGTGCCGGGCTACGTCGCTCAATCCTGGATCGGGATGATCGTGCCCAAGGGTGTGCCAAAGCCCATTTTTGATCGCATACAGACCGCGTTGGGCAAAACGCTAGCCGATCCGGCAGTGAAGACCAAGATGGAGAACGACGGCTTCCACATCGTGAACAGCAGTCCTTCCGAGTTCGAAGAGCATGTGCGCCGTGAAGCCAAGCACTGGGCCGAGATCATCAAGGCTGAAGGTATCAAGACGCAGTGATGGTGCAACATGTTCCTTTAAGAATACCGGCAAAGAACGCGGCGCTCATTATCAGTATCGAATCCATGCTGATGGCCGTTGTTCCAATGAAGTAATGCCAGTAATCCGCCTATTCAAACGTGCGCGTGGGCGACACCCACGCCCGATTGACGGCGGGTTGCTTCCGCATAGCCAGCGACGCGATCAGGCTGACCGTCAGCCTGATCGCGTCAAAGATGATTCGCCGTTCGTCCGCTTAGTCTTGCCGTGTGGATGGAACCGCGGCCGTTGCGTTGCTCTCCCCCTATACCGCTAAAACAGCGTTGGCCTGCTTCACCAAAAAATGTGCACACGAATCAGCGCTCCCTTCGGCTAGAGCCCGGAGGAATACCAGTGATGCGCTTGAATGCGCGGCTGAAGGCAGCCTGCGATGTATAGCCTAGGCGATCAGCCACCGTATCAATCGACAGCCTGTCGTGGGTTAGCCATTGCCTGGCGAGCCGCATCTTCAACTCGGTCGCATAGCGCAAAGGCGACGTCCCAACCGTAGCGTGAAAGCGCTCGGCAAATACGGACCGTGAAATATGGCACTCATCTGCCAGTTCCGCCAATTTCCAATCCCGGGCGGGTTGACGATGCAATGCGAGGATAGCGCGAGCAAGCCGCGGATCCCGCAATGCGGCGGCCAAACCGGAGGCATTGTCGCAGCCGCACTCGATCCATCCTCGAACGATCATCGCAGCGACCACTTCGGCCAGTCGGGCCAATATGTCGGCAAAGCCCACGCGGCGAGAGCAGATTTCTCCTTTCATGGATGACAGAACCGGAATGAGGCCGGGGTAGCGATCGCTGTCGGCATCCACGCACATAACGTCCGGCATCAGTTCGCCAAGAGCCCGCATGCCGCCGAGATCAAATTCCATACAGCCGTAGAAAAAGATGGCGCTTGGCACTGCACTGATGCTCGGGCACGTATCCACCTCAGTCACGGACTCGCCGATCAGCGCCGCCTCAAGCTCGTCGATATCCTGCACTTCGGTATCGACACTCGATAGCCATTGATGAGCTTGCCCATGCGGCAGGAACACGGCATTACCGGCGTTCAACTCATACAAATTCCCGTCGCCGGTGCGCAGCAAGGCGGATCCCACCGCGAGGTAGTAGAAATAGCCATGGCCCGCCTTGGTATCGAAGCTCAGCCCAAAGCTCGGACCGGTCTGCACGCGCTGGTAGCGAACACCGCGCAGGCGCATTCCCGTGAGCAGCTCGCTGATCAAGTGGGGAGGAAGTGCGTACTCCTGGGAAAACATGTCCGGATTATCTATCAAAATTATCGTACGGAGCATCATAGATCATCCCGCTTTGCTCCCCTAGACTGGCACCTACTGATTTTTTGGATGAGTGTGATGCCTAGTGACATTAATGAATGCCGCACGAACGGTTCAGCTACCCCTGCGGACGTAGAGACGGGATCGGCCGCATGGACAGCCGTTTTTTCGTTGGCGATGGGAGTATTCGGCCTGCTGACTGCGGAATATTTGCCAGCCAGCCTCCTGACGCCGATGGCGGAGTCGTTGGACGTATCGAAAGCCTTGGCAGGGCAGGCGGTGACAGTGACTGCGGTCGTCGCACTTTTCGCAGGGCTGCTGGTACCGGGACTGACGCGCACCCTCGACCGCCGAGTCGTATTACTGGGCTTTTCAACCCTGATGATTGCGTCGAATCTTTTGGTCGCAGTGTCCTCCAGCTTGTGGGTTCTGTTGCTGATGCGAGTTCTGCTTGGGATCGCTCTAGGAGGGTTCTGGAGCATGGCTGCTGCCGTCGCGATGCGCTTGGTGCCTGCAGCGCAACTGCCGCGCGCATTGTCCGTCATTTTCAGCGGCATCGCTGTGGGGACGGTGGTCGCCGTACCGCTGGGTAGCTATCTCGGTGGACAGTTCGGATGGCGCAGCGCCTTTTTGGCTGCGGCAGCAGTAGGGGTGATGACCCTGGCATTTCAGTGGCTCACGTTGCCCCGTATGGCACCCCACCGACCCGCGCGGCTCAGAACGGTTCTTGACGTGCTCCTACGGTCTGGAATCGGCATGGGCATGTTCGGCTGCATCCTCGCGCACACGGGCCATTTCGCTCTCTTTACGTACATCCGACCTTTCCTGGAAAGCACTGCCAGCGTCGGGACGGACGGCCTGGCGCTGATGCTGCTCGGCTTCGGTATCGCGAATTTCGTGGGCACTATACTCGCTGGCTGGCTAATGCAACGTAGCCTATCTGTCACCCTGGCCTTAATGCCGACGTTCGTCGGCGGGATTGCCTTGGGGATGGCCATTTTCCCTGCATCCATATCGGGGCAGGCGATGTTGGTCGCGGCGTGGGGCCTCGCGTTTGGTGGCGTGCCAGTCGCATGGTCCAACTGGGTCGCGCGCGCCGTCCCGGATCAAGCCGAAAGTGCAGGCGGGATGGTCGTTGCATCGGTGCAGTCCTCAATTGCCATCGGCGCCGCAGCCGGCGGCACAATGTTCGGCCTAAGTGGCATTGAAGGCGTTTTCGTTGCGGGAGGTTGTCTCATGCTGATTGCGGGCATCTTCATTGCAATGTGCGTAAAAGTTCCGTCGCCGTTAATCGGCGCGGCCGCACAGCCCGCGGTTCATCTCTAGCCCGGATTGGGATATCGGAGAATCGGCGCAGCTTCAGACCGTCGCAACGGCAGAAAACGAATTGAATATTGGCAGACACGCGATACACATATATTGCTAACTATCTTTGAAAATGTGGTGCCTACGATTATTAACAGGGCGGCGAAGGGGTTGAGCCCCTCTGGAAGCTGTGTCGAGGCCTGTTGGCGAGTTTTTCAACACAATAGACGCAGAGCGGATGTTCAATCGCGTTGACGATGTTGTTCTCAGCCTAGACCTCTGGGGCAAGTCGGTGAAGCGACGCTTCTCGCTCAATCGAGGGCAAGATCGTAAGGGGCCCAGGCGTTCTTCTCTGTCAATTCTTCAACAACTCATCGACCATAAAGTCGATGAATGCACGCACCTTCGGTGCCAGGTATTTGCTCGACGGCCACAGCAGCCAGAAGGTACCTTGATGCTTGATGTGTGCATCAAGAAGCGTCACCAGTGTGCCCTGCTCGATGGCTTTCCGCACCATGTAGTCTGGTAGACAGGCAATGCCCAGGCCGGCTAGGGCCACATCCATCAGAGCTGCCGACGTGTTGCACACCATCGAGGCGGGAAGCGTCCATTCCGAAGAATCTCGCGCACGTTTCAGGGGCCACGGCTCGAGCTTCCCTGTGTTGGGAAATTTGTGTTGCAAGCAGGCGTGGTGCCGAAGATCTGCGGGAGTCTGGGGTATTCCGCGGTCCGCTAGGTACTCAGGCGACGCGACAAGTTGCAGTCGATAGTTGCCAAGCGGGCGCGACATGAGGCGCGAGTCTGCCAGTTCGCCCGTACGCATGACCACGTCAAAGCCCTCCTCGATCACATCCACCAAGCGATCCGAGAAATCCACGTCCAGTTCAATGGCTGGATGGCGATGCATGAAAGCGGTCAGAGCAGGCATCACGAGCATTCCGACCAGAGGCAGACTGATACGCAACCGCCCGCGCGGTGCTTGCCGGGTTTCAGAGAGTTCTAGTTCCGCCGCTTCGACTTCGCACAGGATGCGCCGACAGCGTTCAAGAAATAGCGCTCCTTCCGCAGTCAGCGTCATGTTGCGCGTGCTGCGGTGGAAAAGGCGCACGCCCAGCCGTTCCTCAAGTCGGGACACGCTCTTACCGATGGCCGACGATGACACGCCAAGGTTACGCCCAGCTTCAGAGAAGCTTCTTGATTCCGCGGCCTGCACAAAAAATGCGATACCGGTCAGGGGTTCCATGACTTCACTTATTTAAGACATTCTGTCGTATATGTTAAGAATATTAGCATTATTGTCTTATATCGAAGATGCCATCACCATGACTGCCTACATTCAATTCCTGCCGATTCTGGGCTCCCTGTGCTCGCCTTCGGCACCTAAAAAGGCAGATTCATGGAAATTTCGACAAGGCCATCCGGCAGCGATACGAACTTCGCCTCTTTTCCCATTGCATCACTTCTAGCCTTGGCGCTAGCCGGTTTCGTCACAATCCTTACCGAAGCTTTGCCTGCGGGTCTGCTACTCCAGCTCAGTGCCGGTCTGAGGATTTCCGAAGCGCTGGCCGGACAACTTGTTACCGTCTACGCTATCGGTTCGATGGTGGCTGCCATTCCGTTGACTGCTGCCACCCAGGGCGTGCGGCGGCGCCCACTACTATTGGCAGCAATCGCGGGCTTTGTAGTCGCCAATACCGTCACGACGTTTTCTGACAACTATATCTTGACGATGATGGCTCGCTTCCTTGCTGGCGTGTCAGCCGGGCTGCTATGGGCATTGCTCGCGGGCTATGCGGCGCGCATGGTGCCCGAGCATCAGAAGGGGCGAGCCATCGCCATTGCGATGGTGGGCACGCCTTTGGCGTTATCGCTGGGTGTGCCTGCCGGCACTTTCCTCGGTAATCTGGTCGGTTGGCGGATCTGTTTTGGCATCATGAGTGGGCTGGCGCTGGTGCTCTTAATATGGGTGAGCGCCAAGATGCCGGACTTTGCTGGACAGCCCGCGGCCAAGCGACTGCCGCTAGGCCACGTGTTCACCATGCCCGGTGTACGCTCGGTGCTGTTCGTGGTGCTGGCCTTCGTTCTAGCACACAATATCCTCTATACCTACATCGCACCGTTCCTGGCTGCAGTGAGCATCTCCGACCGGACAGACTTGGTGCTGCTAGTATTTGGTGTCACCTCGCTGCTGGGGATATGGATCATCGGCGTGCTGATCGATCGCCATCTGCGCATATTGACGCTCGTCTGCACGGTCTTGTTCGGCATGGCCGCCCTGGCGCTCGGCATGGCGAGCGATGCTTCTACCGTGGTCTATGCGGCGGTGGGTGCCTGGGGACTGGCATTCGGCGGAGCGGCGACGCTATTCCAGACAGCTCTCGCCAAGACGGTCAAGGACGCGGCCGATGTCGCTCAGTCCATGCTGGTGACGGCCTGGAATATGGCAATCGCCGGTGGAGGCATCATTGGTGGAGTGCTATTGGACACCTTTGGTATTGCGGCATTTTCTCCAGCGCTTTTGGTGCTTCTGACAGCAACGCTAGTCGTGATTTGGCATGCCAAGCAGCATGGTTTTTCAGCCGTTTGGAGATAACACGCAGGGCGACGCGGCGCTAAAGCTTGCGCGCTGCTCTGCATAGTTTCGCTTGACACTAACCTGCGTCCAACATTGCAGGAACACCTATGTTTAAGCTACTGCTGGCGCGCAAGCCCCGGGGATGAGCAGTGCCTCCGCCAGTCCAACGCATTCAGTTAATGGGCACGGCGACATAGGCTAGGCATCGGCCCTCCGCCTCGTACGGCGCAGGCCGCATCTAACGCCGCTTGTACGCCGTGGATCGGTCGGTACTTGTGTTTCACCAACTCCGCGGATTCCGCCATCCATGGATGAGCGTAGACCACGACATCGAATCCTTGGGCATACGCCTCAATCGCCGCCTGCGCACAAGCCAGCTTGCACGCTGCTTGTTCGCCTTCTTGGTAAAGCGCCCAGGCGTTGGGGATCAATTGAACCGTCACACTAGCGCCGGTGGCGGCCGCATGGTGTTCGAAAAGTTCCCGGTTCGGTGCAACGCTCGCTTCGAGCGCACAGAGCACGGCCAGTTTTCTTCCGGCGCGCGACGCCGCTTTAGCCAAGGCCACGTCGGCCCGGATGATGGGAACGGACGGGACTCCCATGGTGTCGACTGCGGGGCCGAGCGTCGCGCACGTCACGATTACCACGTCGGCCTCGGCCATCAAGCTCCGTAGCGCTTCGTGGACCAGACCGTGTGCGCCGGAGCCTGGCGCCGACTGTTGCGTTATTGCCTGTCGAAGATCTTCACGAGTCGTGTGCCGAATTTGATCTGATGAGCAACCGGCTTTCATCGCTGCGAGTCCAAAGACCGATTCGTTACTTTCGATCGTGTGCAAAAACGAGATTCTCATGTGGCCAATCCTTTTGAAGTAAGGTTCAAAAGGATTGTTCTATTGGCTATGTCCTATAACAAGGCCATTAGTCATACTGGTATCAGCAGTTCTCTCCTAGATGGAGTCTATAGCGCCGGAGTGTCAGGCAAAATCAGGAAAGGCTGCCCTCAATGCTAGTCGCAAGCTTTTAGCAAGAACATATGTAAACGCAAGAACCGAGTTTTTCAACAAAATCGGCCGAAAGCAGTCGTTCGTAAGCATGGAAAATATGAACTCGTCGCCAGTGTCTCAAACAACCACTGGTGACGAGCTGCTCGCTGGTCTGATGCTGTTTCGGGTTAGGTATGTCTTGTGTAGACGCAGACCTGCAATAGCCTGAGATTTTTCTGATTGCTCTGCGCCAGCTCAATCCACCCTCGAGTTTCTTGGGTAATTTCGATTAATTCGGATGGACAAAGCTAGCGTGACCGACTTTATTCCCTGTGACCACTTCACCGCTGAGCAGAGCTATTTTCACATCACTCCACCGTCACACTCTTGGCCAAATTCCGTGGCTTATCGACATCCGTTCCACGGGCGCATGCAGTGTGATACGACAGCAACTGCAACGGAACCGTATGCAAGATGGGCGACAGCATGCCGTAGTGTTCCGGCATGCGAATCACGTGCATGCCGTCGTCGTTGACGATCTTGGTGTCTGCATCCGCGAACACATATAGCTCACCACCACGCGCGCGCACTTCTTGCATATTGGATTTCAGTTTTTCCAATAATGCGTCACGCGGCGCGATGGTCACAACAGGCATTTGATCCGTCACGAGTGCCAGTGGGCCATGCTTGAGCTCGCCCGCAGGATATGCCTCGGCATGGATGTAGCTAATCTCTTTCAGCTTCAACGCACCTTCCAGGGCAATGGGATAATGCATGCCTCTGCCTAAGAACAGTGCATTTTCTTTGGTGGCAAATCGATCGGCCCACGCCATGATTTGCGGCTCGAGCGCCAGCACCGAGCCAATCGCCGCAGGCAAATGACGCAGCGCTTTCAAGTGCTCGGCTTCTTGTTCGGCATTCAACGTGCCGCGCACTTGTGCCAGGGCCAACGTAAGCAGAAACAATGCAGTCAACTGCGTGGTAAACGCTTTGGTCGATGCCACACCGATTTCAACGCCAGCACGCGTGATGTATGACAGTTTGCACTCACGGACCATCGCGCTGGTGGACACGTTGCACACGGTCAACGTGTTTTCCATACCCAGTGAGCGGGCATGTTTCAATGCGGCCAGCGTATCGGCAGTTTCGCCGGACTGCGAGATGGTGACGACCAATGAACGGGGGTTGGGCACGCTGTCGCGATAACGATATTCGCTGGCGATTTCCACGGAGACGGGGATTTTGGCGATGGATTCGATCCAGTATTTGGCGGTCAGTCCAGCGTAGTAGCTGGTGCCACAGGCCAGAATCAAGAGCGAATCGATCTCTTTGAAAACTTTGTACGCGTCGTCGCCGAACAGCTCGGGGGTAACTGTCTCGATGTCTTGCAGCGTATCACCCACGGCACGGGGTTGTTCAAAGATTTCCTTTTGCATGTAGTGGCGATAAGGGCCGAGCTCGGCCGCGCCGGTATGCACGTGCACGGTGTGGACTTTGCGCTCGACGGGCTTGCCCGCGGTGTCGGTAATCCATACGCGCGACAACTGCAGGTCGACGACGTCGCCGTCCTCCAGATAAATAATCTGGTCGGTAGTGCCAGCCAGGGCTAGGGCGTCAGACGCCAGAAAATTTTCATTTTGACCGACACCGACCACCAATGGCGAGCCTTGGCGAGCGCCCACGACGCGATGCGGCTCGTCACGGCAAAACACGGCAATGGCATAAGCGCCCAGCAGGCGGCGCACGGCTTGTTGCACAGCCTCGAACAGGTCACCGTTGTAGAGATGGTTGACCAGATGCGCGATCACCTCGGTGTCGGTCTGGCTCTCGAATACATAGCCGGCGGTTTTGAGTTCGGCACGTAGTTCGTCGTGGTTTTCGATGATGCCGTTGTGCACGAGCGCGATGCGCGGTTCATCATTGCCCAGATGCGAGAAATGCGGGTGCGCGTTGTGCGTGGCCGGCACGCCGTGCGTGGCCCAACGGGTGTGAGCGATACCGGTGAAACCAGATAGTTTGTCTTGGGCGATTTGATCGCCCAGCTCGGCGACACGCTGGGTGCTACGCGTACGGCGCAGTTGACCGTCCATGTACAGGGCTACGCCGCAGGAGTCGTAGCCACGATATTCGAGCCGCTTGAGACCTTCGACCAGGACGGGAGTGATGTCGCGCTGAGCGACGGCGCCAACGATTCCGCACATAAGGGAAATCTCCAATAGTTTGGGTATGGCCTGCATTGTGCGCTGGATGGAATGAAATTTGATTTCTTTATTTGATTACATATGAAATCTTATTTTCTTACAAAATCGTGATTAAATATATTTTCATATTAATGATCTATATGAAATAAAAATGCATCCTGATCTACCAGCATTGGAATTAGACGATTTGGATCGACGCATTCTGAACCAGCTGCAGCAGGACTGCGCGCTGACGAATCAGGAGTTGGCCGCACGCGTACATGCCTCACCGCCGACTTGTCTGCGCCGGGTGCGCAGACTGGTAGAGACGGGAGTGATTGCACGACAGGTGGCTATCCTGGCGCCAGAAAAACTCGGCAGCAGTTTGACTGCGATTGTGGAAATCACACTGGATGTGCAAGCGGCAGAAAGCCTTGATGCCTTTGAACGCAGCCTGATTGACGAACGGGCGGTGCTGCAATGCTATCGGGTATCGACAGGGCCGGATTTTGTGGTGATCGCTCTGGTGCCGGACATGCCCGCCTATCATGCTCTGGTGCACCGCGCGTTTACCGCGCAGGCGAATGTGCGGAACGTGCGAACGTTTTTCTCAGTACATCGATCGAAGTTTGAAACGCGAATCGAGGTGCCTGATGCGTAGATCCGATATTCGCAACATATAGAGATCCGAAGCCGGCATGCTACGGCACGAGTGGCGTTGTGTGTGCGCGCACTCGGCCACGGCGATAACGGCTGATCTGCTAGCGTGCCGCCAATAACCGTTCGAATTGCGTCAAATAGCGTCGCCCCATTTCGGTGACGTCGTGTTCAGTGCGCACATATTCGTAGGCCCGCTGCGTGCAGCCCGCGCGAAATGCATCGTCGTCCAGGCAACGAGCCATGCCATTCGCCATGGCCTGCACATCACCGACGGCACACAATACACCACGCCCCTCGGCGAGGCTTTCTTTCAAGCCCCCGGCATCGGTAGACACGACGGGCACGCGCTGTAGAAAGGCATCCAGCACGCTGCTGCCCAGCGCTTCCTCGATCGAGCTCATCACGAAAACGTCAAAGATGCTGTAGTAGTCTTCGACGCCTTTACGAAAACCCGCGAACAGATAGACATCTTGCAACCCCAAGGCCTGCACCTCGGCGCGCGACTCGGCCTCGCGATCGCCGCCCGCACCGAAATGGACAAAGACAAAATCGTTGCGCGTACGGGCTAATTCGCCAACGGCACGGATCAACGTAATAGGGTCTTTATCGTGAATGAGTGCTGCGGTCGTCGCCAGGATTTTTTTGCCGTGCAAACCGAGCTCGGCGACCAGACGCTGAACGTTGGCGGTATCGATGATGTGCGGCTCAACAGCGCTGCGGATGATGACGGGGTGCAACCCTAGGCGATGCGGCTCTGCGGCAGCCATTTCACTGATTGCGACAAAACAGTCCACACGCCGCCACTTGGCACCGGTTTTCCATTCCTCGTTCGGCTCGACCTCAAAGGAGGTGCGACGCGAGAACACGACAGGGCGACGGTGCAGGGATTTAGTCAACACTGCCCATGTCACGGTGTTGGCTGTTTGCGCATGAATGATGTCGTAATGACTACCAGCCCGAGCCAGGTATGCCAACTGTGCAAACACATTGCGTACGCCATGTGCAATAAAACCGTCTTCGACAGCGCGCGCCTGTAGTGGTGCACCCGTACGGCATAGCACCTCGACATCATGGCCGGCAGCACGAAAAGCACGCATGCAATATAGTGTTTGACGTTCGCCGCCCCGCCAGCCTTTTTCGAAGTTGAGTTGCAAAATTCTCATGCGCAACGCCTAAAGAGTCCCGTATCGGCGCATTATATGAGGGGCGATAGTGCTTATCGTCCTAAACTCAGCTGGCCCGCAGTTTATTGGCTCTTACGGTATTGACGCCAATTGCCAATGCGGCGCATAAAGTGGCCAGGATCAACGCGACCACGGGTCCGCGCGGCCCCGCCATGCCAAATGCGATAGCAACCAGGGCCGTGCCAAAACTTTGGCCGAAGACGCGTGTGGTGGCTTGCATGCCACCCGCAGCACCGCTGCGTTGGCGCGGCGCGGAGGACAGCATGGCGCGGTTATTCGGCGTTTGAAAAAATCCGAATCCCATGCCGGTGATAAACATCGCGACCATGATCCACACGTTACCTACAGTCAATGGCAGTAGCGCTAATGTACCCAGGCCTAACACCATCGCTCCCGCTCCTACACCACTGAGCATGGCAGCGGAGTAGCGGTCCGACAGACGGCCGGCCAGAGGAGCCACGATGGCGGTGCCGACAGGCCATGCGCCCATCAACATACCGATCTCGAGATATGGTCGACCCAAGACTTGTTGGAAGTAAAACGGCAAAGATACATACGATGCCATCTGCGCTGCAAAAGTACAGGCCGACGCCGCAACGGCAAAGGCTACGGATCGAATGCGCAATAAATCCACAGGAACCAATGGAGCCGGTTGATGATTGACACGGCGAACCAATAGGCACCCTGCTGCGACGGCTACCGCGATGAGCAATACGCCTCGCCACGCGCTCTGACCCAGCGTATCGACGCCGGAAATAAACACGCCAAGCGTCAGCATGCACAGTAACGCACTGCGCCAATCGAGCTGAATGTTGTTGCGTGGGACTTCAGGCAAATGACGCAGGCCAAACATAACAACAGCACAGATGGGAAGGTTGATGGCGAAAATCCATCGCCAATGCGCGACCTCTAGAATTACAGAGCCAATCGTCGGACCTAATACCGACATCACAGCCACCGTCGTGGCATTGATGCTGATGCCACGTCCCAGCATGCGTATCGGATAAATGTTGCGCACCAGGCCACCAAACATGCACATCAGCGAGGCGGCTCCGATACCCTGCAGGATGCGCGCGGCGGTCAGTTGCCATAACGAGGCCGAGATTGCGCCGAACAATGAAGCCGCGGCAAATAGCCCCAAACCCATTGCGAACATGCGCCGCAAGCCAACGCGTTCGGACAGGGCAGAAAGCGGCAACAATAACATCACGACGGCCAAGTTGTAGGCGTTCACGATCCAAACGGCCTGTGACGGCTGAGCCTGGAGATCAGTGGCGATCGTAGGCAGCGCGACGTTGGCAATCGTGGTGTCCAACACCGACAGACTAATACCTGTCATAACGGTCGCGGCCGCCCAATACCGCCGCGGTGTGGGCAGGCCATCGGGCAGTGCAGTCGAGGTGCCGGATTCTTTGCGGGGCTCCGGCGAACCCTGTGGTGAAACAGAACTCACGATTTTTTCTGGGGGCGCTGCCAGCCTTCGATAGTGCTCGGACGCGCTCGAGGCGAAATCGTCAATTTCTCAGCCGGCGCATCGGTGGTTAATGTAGTGCCTGCGCCCAGCGTAGCACCACGGCCGACACGCACGGGAGCGACCAGTTGTGTATCTGAGCCAATGAAGGCGTCGTCTTCAATGGTCGTACGGAATTTGTTGGCGCCGTCATAGTTGCAGGTAATGACGCCGGCACCTACGTTAACGCGTGCGCCAACGTCAGCGTCACCGATGTAGGCCAGGTGATTAGCCTTGGTGTCAACGTCCAATACACTGTTTTTGATTTCTACGAAATTGCCGACGTGCGTGCGATCGCGCAATTGGGCGCCGGGGCGCAAACGGGC